>Ga0209347_1002654_pt1 | contig 22901 bp, 16 predicted proteins | sample AutmiccommuBRH23_FD_187382 | JGI IMG/M metagenome (GOLD analysis project Ga0209347, IMG submission 187382) | Deep subsurface microbial communities from Mt. Terri, Switzerland - Autotrophic microbial communities BRH/23 (SPAdes) (version 2) | ecosystem: Environmental > Aquatic > Deep subsurface >...
CAAAACGAATCGGACACTTCCCACGATTGAATTTTTGCCATACTGCCTCCATGATAGGGGTTCATCATGGCTGCCAGCATAGCAAAAGTCACGGGAAAAGTACATTTTATTTACGGATAAGCACTAAATATTGCATGCAAATCATGATGTCCCCAAATCAATATTCTCACGTTATGTATTTTTCAATTATCCTGAACACTCCAAAATAATCTTGCCACAAATGTTTCATGATGTCCTGAAACCGTTTGCCACGTTTCAATTGCTCGAATTGAAACCGCCCAGCTCGACTGGAATGCATTCACGAATGTGGCTGAAATACTGTTTCATTTTCGAATGAAAGTTTGTCGTATCTCATGGCCGTGAACCATTTATTATCAGGTCAATTTGCCCTGATAATAGATTTACGAAACCCAACCGCAACCTTGTTTTTTTGACCTATCCACTGTGTTTTATGCGAAAAAATCAATCAAAAGGTGATCTGCTAGTTGACAAAAAATGTATTCGAATCATTGATCTAAATATTGGAAAACTCATATCGATTATCCGGATGGAAGTCAACATCGGAAGAATCGGACATGGATCATTCCCTACTTGCGTCCAAAAAGCCGCACTGGGGTGCGGCGCTCCCAGGGGGGCGACCCGTTTGGTTCTCCCAATGCATTGATCACGGGTGTGGATTTAGGCCAGACCGAAGGAAACAACCACATAATCCCGTTGCAGGATGGAATTCAGACCGGCGGTTTCCACTCCATCATATCCCCACCCCCCTTGCGGCATCCCCCGCCCGGAAATAAGATTAAGGGTTGAAAGCCGCGAATAAAGCGCACCGCCGGGATATGCGCTTGACGGAAACCAAGGGAATTGGTAATTGCAGACTCATGGAAAATACGGGCCGACGATATCAGGCATTGCGGGAATCGATGGTGAAAAACCAGATCGAGTCACGGGGAATCCGGGACCCGAGGGTGTTAAAAGCCATGCGCAACGTCCCCCGCCACGAATTCGTGAGCGAGGCGCTGATCGATCAGGCCTATAACGACCATCCCCTTCCCATCGGGGAACAGCAGACCATCTCCCAACCCTACATCGTTGCCCTCATGACCGAGGCCCTCCAGATCCGGGAAGACGACCGGGTGCTTGAAATCGGCACGGGTTCCGGGTACCAGGCCGCGATCCTGGCAGAGATCGCTTTCCGGGTCTACACCATCGAGCGGAACCGGACCCTTTATGAACGGACCCGCCGTATCCTGGAAAACAAGGGGTACTACAACATCGTCCCGCGCTACGGCGACGGGACCATCGGCTGGAAAGAAGAAAGCCCCTTCGATGCCATCATCGTCACGGCCGGAGCGCCGGAAATCCCCAAGCCGCTGGTCGATCAACTGGCCGTTGGGGGCCGAATGATCATCCCGGTCGGCTCCTCTTTTTCCCAGAACATGATCAAGCTCTTCAAGGATGAGCAGGGAATTCACCAGACCGAACTCGGCGGATGCCGGTTCGTCAAGCTGATCGGTCAGCGCGGATGGAGAGCCGATTGAAATTGAAATCGCGGGAAACGACCTGGAAAGAGGCGTTCATGGCAAGCCCGGGGCCGCGGAGCAAGCGGGCCGCCATGCTGCTGACCCTCAAAGGCTTATGCATGGGGGCGGCCGATACGGTTCCCGGGGTCTCCGGCGGGACGGTCGCCCTGATCACCGGGATTTATGAACAGCTGCTGGCGGCCATCAAGTCGTTTGATGTAAAGGCGGCGGTCCGGATCCTGTCGTTCGACCTCAAGGGGGCGATCGCGGAACTGCATGTCCGGTTTTTGTTCTCACTGCTGCTGGGAATCGGGATTGCCATCTTCAGCCTTGCCCGGCTGATGAAATACCTTCTCCAATACCAGCCGGTTCCCACCTGGAGCCTTTTCTTCGGATTGATTGCCGCGTCGATCTGGGCGGTGGGGCGGAAGGTCGAGCGCTGGGGTCCGGCAACCGGGGGGATGTTTGGCATCGGGACCGTCTTTGCTTTTTTCCTGGTGGGAATGATGCCGGCCACCACGCCGGAAACCCTCTGGTTCATTTTTCTTTCCGGCATGCTCGCCATCTGCGCCATGATCCTGCCGGGAATCAGCGGGGCATTCGTCCTATTGATCCTGGGCAAGTACGACTTCATCCTCTCCGCCGTGGAAAACCCGTTTCTCCCCCGGCACCTGGTGATCCTTGCCGTCTTCATGACCGGCTGCGCCATCGGGCTGGCCGGGTTCTCCCGGGTCCTGAAATACCTGCTGGAACGGTTCCGGCCGGGAACCCTTGCCTTTCTTACCGGGCTGATGCTCGGATCGATGCGCAAGATCTGGCCGTGGAAAGAGGCGGCGATCACGGAACTGATCCACGGAAAGGCCGTCGTCTTGAAGGAAAGCAACATGCTCCCGGAAATCGGTCCTGATCTTGTTCTGCCGATCGTTCTGATGATCACCGGTTTTGTGGCGGTGGTTCTGCTGGAGCGTTTATCCGAAAAGGGCGCCGATCAGTCGCTACCCCGGTGATTGATCTTGACGTTGAATTTTTCCTCGAGTTTCTGCTTGACCACATCCGGCACCATGCTTTCGATATCCCCGCCGAAACGGGCGGCTTCCTTGATGATCGATGAACTGGTGAAGATCCATCGCAACCCGGTCATCAGGAATACCGTCTGAACTTCCCGGTCGAGTTTCCGGTTCATCAGCGCCATCTGGAATTCATACTCGAAATCGGACACGGCCCGCATTCCCCGCAGGATGGCATGGGCGTTTCGCTTCCGGGCATAATCGACCAGGAGGCCGCCGTAGGTGGCGATCTCCACATTCTTGAAATCCTTCAGGGATTCCTGCAATAGTTCGATCCGCTCTTCGAGGGAAAAGAGGAAGGTTTTGGACGGATTTTCCAGGATGGTGACGATGATCCGGTCGAAAATGATCAGCCCGCGCTCAAGGATATCGAGATGCCCGTTGGTGACCGGATCAAACGACCCGGGATAGATGGCGACTTTGCACATGGGTGTGTCCTTTGGAGTAGGTTAATCCGTCCCTTCCGGGGATTGCGTAGCGGCGTAAAAGGTAATCCGGGTCTTGCCGTATTTGCGGCGGTCCGTGACGACAAGGCCGGAAACCGCATCCGGGACCGCCTCTTGTGCTCCGTGCTCGACAATGATGGACGCCCCGGAGGCCAGGGTTCCGGACCCGGCCAGGTGGACCAGGGTCGGCTGGATGGCATCCTGATTGTAAGGCGGATCGATGAACACCAGGTCAAATTGGTTCGCGGTGCGGGGCAGGCAGCTCAGGTTGCGGAGGATGTTCCAGCAGATCACGGTCGCCGCATCTTCGGCCCGGCAGGCGGCCACATTCCGGCGGATCAGTTCCACGGCGTCTTTTTCCGAATCGATGAACACCGCATGTGCCGCCCCCCGGCTGATCGCTTCCAGGCCGAACGCCCCGGTGCCGGCAAACAGGTCGAGCACCCGGGCACCGGTGACCCGATCGCCGCGGATGCTGAAGATCGCTTCCCGGACTTTGGCGCTGGTCGGCCGGGTTGCGGCCCCGCGCATGGGAAGGAGTTTTTTTCCTTTGAACTTTCCGGCAATGATCCGCATCATTTAGGGGGCATCTTCTGGCGGATGGTTTCAACAGTCCCCCGCTCCACTCCCGCTCTTTTGGCCGTTTTGGCAACATCGAACCCATAGCGCTGGAGCTTCCGCTTGATAAATTCTTCCTGGAACGCCTGGCCCGCATCCTTCAACTTATCGTAAACAAAGAGCGATTCCACGGCATTGATCGATTTTCCCTTTTCCGGGTGAAAGGGGGACGGGATGTCCTCGGCATCGATGGTCTCGCATTTGCAAAGGATATCGAGCCGCTCGATCAGGTTCTTGAGTTCCCGCACATTTCCCGGCCAGGTGTATTTCTGGAGAATGGCAATGGCTTCCGGGGTCATGGTCTTCGGGGTGGTCCGGGTATCATCGGCGGCCTTGGAAAGAAACGCCCGGATAAGTTCGGGGATATCCTCGATCCGGTCCCGGAGGGGGGGCACTTCGATCGGAATGACATTTAACCGGTAATACAGATCTTTCCGGAAGGTGCCGTCCTCGATCGCTTTTTTAAGGTCCTGGTTGCTGCAGGCGATGACCCGCACATCAAAGGGGATGATCCGGCTTCCCCCCAGGCGCTGAAAGCGGCGTTCCTCCAGGATCCGCAGGATTCGGGCCTGGGTATTTAACCCCATGTCGCCGATTTCGTCGAAAAAAAGCGTTCCCCGGTGGGCCAGTTCGAATCGGCCTTTCTTTTTGGCGATAGCGCCGGGAAAGGCCCCTTTTTCATGGCCGAGCAGTTCGCTTTCCATCCGGTCATCGGAAAGGGCGGCGCAGTTGATATCCACGAGCGGCTGGGCCGACCGGCCCGACAGCTGGTGAATGGTCCGGGCCACGAGCTCCTTGCCGGTCCCGTTTTCCCCGTGGATCAGAATCCAGGCATCCGTGGGGGCGGCGATGGCAATCTGCTGCTTGAGTTCGGCCATCGGTTTGCTGTGGCCGGCAATGGCATATTTTTCGATGGTTTTCTTGCGGAGATACCGGTTTTCCTCTTCGAGCCGCCGGAAATTGAGCGCATTGTTGATGGCGACGATCACCCGGTCGATATTCAGCGGCTTTTCGATGAAGTCGTAGGCCCCGATCTTGGTTGCGGTGACAGCGGTTTCGATCGTCCCGTGACCGGTGATCATGATGACCTGGATACCGGGAAACTGTTTCTTGATCTCCTTGAGGGTATCAAGACCGTCCATTCCGGGCATCCAGATATCGAGGAGAACCAGGTCGGGCGCGTCCTCTTCAATCCGCTTGAGCGCCTCGTAGCCGTTGGTGGCCGTAATCGTTTCGAAGCCCTCGTCCATGAGGATCCCGCTCAGCGATTTCACGATGGAGTTTTCGTCATCCACGATCAGTATGGTCGGAAACATGATTTTTTTCCTTGCATTACTCAGAGTTGCGGGTTTGCTGGTTCCCAAGCGTCAGCTTGGAAAATGACACGATTACTCAGAGTTGCTGGTTCCCAAGCTCCAGCTTGGGAACCCCGGGATCGGAATAAGTCAAATTTGAACCCCACTCATCCCGACCTTCTCCCCCCAAAAAACGGGTGGAGAAAGGGGAAGGTCCCTTCGCCGCGGCTCCTGTTTTTATATCGAGCGGCATTTTATTATACCCCGGCTGATTTGGGCAAGCCTTTCTACACCGGGAGTTCGATGATGAATTTCGCCCCGTGGGGGAAATTGTCCTCGGCATGGATCCGGCCGTTGTGATCGGCCATGATGGTGCTGACAATGGCCAGCCCGAGCCCCATTCCCGATTTTTTGGTCGTGAAGTCCGGCTCGAACAGGTAGGGCTTGTGCTCCTCCTTGATGCCGGTTCCCGTGTCGGCCACCGTGATCCGTACCTTTTCATCGGTTTTGTCCGATTCGACGGTGATGGTGATCCGGCCGTTGTTCCGGATCGCCGCAATGGCATTGTCGATGAGGTTGATCATGGTCTGCTTGATCTGCTGGCGATCAAGGTTGAGTTTCGGCAGATCGGCGGGAATCTCGACGGCGAAGCCGATATCCGGATGTCCCTCCCGGAAAAGGGCGACCGATTCATGAAGAATGGGGCCGAGATCGCAGCGAGCAGGATTTGCCGTCGGGAACCGGGCAAAGGAGGAAAATTCATTGACCAGGTTCCGGATCATCTCGGTATGATCGATAATGGTCTGGGTGCACTCGCTGAAGATCGGATCATCAATGGTTTTCTGGTATTTCCGTTTCAAGCGCTGGGCGGAAAGGGAGATCGGGGTCAGCGGATTTTTGACCTCGTGGGCGATCCGGCGGGCCACTTCCCGCCAGGCGGCCATCCGCTGGGCCTTTTCCAGTTCGGTCAGATCGTCGAAAACCAGCACGATGCCGATCTGCCGTCCGGTTTCATCCTCCAGGACGTTGAAATTGACCTTGAAGGTCCGGCGCTGGCCGTCAATGGTCAGATGAAGCGACTTGGCCAGGCTTTCTTCCCCCCGGGCCACGAACCGTTCCATGATTTCGTCGGCCAGGGTGGGGTATTTATCTTTCAGGAGATGCTTGTAGCTTTTGTTCAGCACATCGGCGGGATCGATCCGCAGCATTTCTTCCGCCGACGCATTGATGGTGGTGATCAGGCCGTGGCCATCAAACGAGATTACCCCGGTCGACACGTTGTTGAGGACGATCTCCATGTAGCGCCGCCGCTCTTCGATCTCGATATTCTGTTCGTAGAGTTTGCGGGCGGAATACTCGATTTCGCGCCGGTTGAAACGGAGTTCCCGGGTCATCTTGTTGAATGAATCGACCAGGGTCTTCATTTCGTCATCGGCGACCACGTTGATGGTGTAGGTCAGATCCCCTTCGGCGACTTTCCGGGTCCCTTCGGCCAGTTCCATGATCGGGATGGTAATCGACTTGGACAGGTACATGCCGAACCAGATGGCGCAGAAGACCACCAGCAGCGCGACAACGCTGAGGGTGATGTAATAGGTGACCCGGATCGGCTGCTTGAGCATTTTGATCTGCTGGTATTCCTCCAGCCCCCGGGAAATGCTCGTCAGGTGATCGGCCATTTCCGCGGGGAGCAGGACCCCGATCACGATGAATCCCTCCACGTCCATCCCCTTGGCGCCGAACGGAATGGTCGCCAGGGTCCGGATCAGCTCCCCGCTGTCAAGAACTTCCGTTGCCGACCAGGTGTTCCCCTGAAGGGTCAGTCCCTTCTGGAGCTGGTTGGTATCGAGGTGGTTGACCATTTCGGGGGAAAGACCGTCCGCGACGGAAAAGGTCAGCCGCTGGAAACCCGCGTCATAAACCGAGACCGTGTCGAGATTGAATTCGCGCTGCACGACCCGGGCATAACTGTTCAGCTGGCTCTGGCTTCCGGGGTTCAGCAGTTTCCGGGAGTTGATCTGGTAGGAGGTCTTTTCGAGGAAGTAGCGGTTGTTGTCCTCCACGTGCTGATACATGTTGCGGCCGACGGACAGGGAATTCTCCAGGGCCTGCTCGATCGGGATATGAAACCAGAACTCGATGCTTGTGGTGATGAAATGGAGCGAAAAGACAAACAGGACACCGGCCGGAAGAAGGGAAATGGCCACGAACGCCGCAATCAGCTTGGTCCGCAGCTGCGTTCCCGGGAGCCGGCTGCGCCGCTCGTAATAAACTTTCACCAGGTTCCGGAAAACCAGGAAGATCAGGAGCACCAGCAGGAGCATGTTGACGTTGATGAGGATAAACATCGACATCATGTTGGGCAGGGAAATCCCCGCATCCGACAGCATGGGCCGGATGGTCAGGACGGTGAGGAGGCAGACCGCGACAAAAACGGCGCCGGTGAGAACGTAATCCCGTTTCCGGCGTTTCTTTTCGGTAACGGCAAGAGCGGGCTCGGGCGTGATATACCGGTTGGGTTTCATTTATTAAATTACGGAAGAAAGGTGCGATTCATCGAAAATGGTTTTCAATAGACGAAATCGACCGAGTGCCATTCGGTTTCAAAATCCCAGAGGGAGACAAAAAAGAAGAGGTAGTTCAGGCGGAACGGCAGGGTGATCTTGTCGAGTTCGGTTTTGGCGTTGACCTTGTACCGACCCCCCTTTTTCAGCTGACTGAGCGAAACGACCGGCAGACTCTCGATCTCGGACATCCACCGCTCGGCTTCCTCCATGGATTCGGTGGTCATGGGGCGGTTGTCCTCCCAGGACCGCCGGACCACGAACAGTTTCCGCAGGTTGTCGTACTTGATCGTGTGGGTGAGCTTATTGGACACGACCTTCTGGTCGGGAAAAAGGCGGCGGACCCGCGTCACATTGACGATATAGGAAAACGTGGTCGGTATGCCGTTGAGTATGGCCTGTTTCATTTTTTCCGTAAACGCCCCTTCGATCTTGACGAACAGCAGCAGGTTGTCCCGGGTGTTGGTGACCACCATATCGGTCAGGTGGGCCGCCTGGGCGGTCCCCGGGCCTGCCGATACGAGCAGGGGAATCAGGATCATCAGGATCGAAATGCGGCGAAGCAAGTCCTTTATCAACGGTGTTTCTCCAAAAAAAAAAACGGATTGTAGGAAAACCCTGCCGGAGTTCAACGCGGGTGGTCCGGGGACATCGCGGCATCCGCTTCATCGAGGGTCATTGTTTTCCAGGCATGTTTATGGGTGAAAAACGCTTTCAGGAATTCATGATTGAAATTGTGCCCGGATTTGTAAAGTTCGATGCGTCCGAGGATCGGCATTCCCAGAAGTGAAAAGTCGCCGATGCAGTCGAGGATCTTGTGCCGGACAAATTCATCGGGATAGCGGAGCCCGCCGTCATTCATCACCCCATTGTCATCGATCACTACGGCGTTCTCCAGGGAGCCCCCCTGCGCCAGGCCGTAGAATTTTAAAAATTCCACTTCCTGGTAAAAACCGAAAGTCCGGGCGCGGCTGATTTGCTCCGCAAACGCGGAATCGCTTAGTTCAAGGGTAAAGTGCTGTTCATCGATCACCGGGTGATCGAACTTGATGGTACAGGAGATGATCGGGCGCCGTGACGGGTAGACGCAGACCGATTTGCCGTCCTTCTTGAATTCGATGGGCGATTCGATCACGAAATAAAGCCGGGGGGAATCCTGCTCGACGATCCCCGTCCGCTTGATGGTTTCCGTGAACACGCCCGCGCTGCCGTCCATAATCGGCACTTCGTAATCGTCGAGTTCGGCGATGGCGTTATCCACGGACAATCCCGCAAACGTGGCCATCAAGTGTTCGATGGTTGAAACAATGTACCCGTCTTCACCGATCACCGTGGCCAGGCTGGTGTCGACGACCCGGTTGAAATGGCTGGAGATCAGCGGTTTTCCGGGGAGATCGACCCGCCGGAACTTGATGCCGAAATTCGGCGGCGCCGGCTTTATGGTCAGTGTCACCGGTTTTCCCGAATGAACCCCCTTGCCGTTGAAGGTTACCGGTTCCGCCAGGGTTCGTTGTCGTGGGTACATATTCATTTCTTTAGATATAATGACGGATTGCCCGATTTCCAAGTCAGGTGTGGCCGGCGCGGTGGGAAACCAGGGGACGGCCCGCCCGGATGATCCCGGACGCAAAGGTGTGAACATGAAACAGGGGCAAATTTATTGGAAATCCGTCCATTGATGCCATGCAAATGGTGCTCTTATACCTGATTGTTCTCAAAAATGCAAGGAAGGGGAATGCTCGCGCAATGTCACTAACTCTTATCGACAACGGGCTCGATTCCGAGAACCTTGTCGAGGAAGCGCCGGCGGTAAACCCATCCCATGATGGCATAGAAGGTCCGGGGCATCAGTCGTTTTACCCACCAGTAGAACCGCGCATCGATCTGGGTGATTACATAGAGCCGGTTGCCGGCGATCGAACGGATGATGTCCCGGCTGACGTCCCCGGCCGAACAGAGCGCTTTTTCAAAAAACGCGTTGGCCATGTCCAACTGGTGTTTGTCCGTGTAGCGGGCCTGGTCCATCAGGTTCGTCTTGAAAAACGTCGGGCAGACCACGCTTACACCGATATTTTCCCCGGTCAGTTCCACCCGGAGGGTCTCGGAAAGGGAGATCACCCCGGCCTTGGTTACGTTATAGGGGCCCATTTCAGCCAGGGAGCAGATCCCGGCGGACGAGGCGATGTTGACGATATGGCCGCCACCCTGCTGCTTGAAGATTGGGATGAAGGTTTTGCACCCGTGGATGACCCCCAGGAGATTGATATCGATGATCCACTTCCAGTCCTCCATGGGGATTTTTTCAACGAAACCGATCGAGGGGACCCCGGCGTTGTTGACGACGACATCGGCGCCGCCCCACTCGAGCGTCACCTGCCGGGCAAGGCGTTCCACGTCGTCCGCGCGGGCCACATCACAATGGATCGCCAGGGCCTGACCCCCGGCGGCATTCACCTTTTTCACGGTTTCTTCGGCGCGGTCCATGTCGATGTCGCTGACCGCCACTTTCCAGCCGAGCGTGCCGAAATCGACGGCCAGGGTCTGCCCCAAACCGCTGCCGGCCCCGGTGATCACCACCCGTTTGTTCGGAAATTTTTTCATTGTCGGATCCTCGCTGGTATCGATTAAGTTGAATGCCGGTCCAGAATGCATTGGAACTACCTGAATTTTCCGCACCATACATTTTTTTGGCACCTGGGGCAAGAACGCAGTTTGTATTGCATCGGAGCAGATCGGGACATCTATCCGGATATGCATTATTTTATTCATGTCTTTGTCGTGCGCGTGCGCGTAATCGTAATGGAATCGGGTTATGAAGTTCCGATTACGATTACGCGCATGCGCACGAATTTAAATCATCGAGCCCCCTCCACTGTCTGTGTTGCGCTGCATCCCCCGTCATTTTACATACGAACAAGTCCTCTACATGATACGTGATTTGCGTCGCCTTGACCTTGAACTTTTTACTTTGCCATTCAAAACCGATCTTTTGCGGGAACATCAAGCTTCTGCAATTTGCCCGCGGAAGTAATTTAACTTGACTCAATCCAGATATTGATGGTGTATATGGCGAGCTTGAAGGCTAGTAAAAAATTCTTATGATACCCGGAATTGCGGCGGCAAAATGACTGATAAACCAACTTATGAAGCATTGGAACAAAGGGTTAGGGAATTAGAAAACAATATTGTTTATCTGAAACGGATGGAAGTCGAGTTTCAGGACAGCATGAAAATGCAACAGCTTTTCGAAAGCTTGAACGAGGTCATCTACACTCTGGACCAGGATGCGCGGGTAACGTTCATCTCGTCCAATGTCGAAAATGTTTCCGGATACGCTCCGGAAGAAATCATCGGCCGCCGCTATGTCGATTTCATTCATCCGGATGACCGGCTCAGTCGAATCGATCACTTCCGGAGAATTCTTGCGGGAGAGGGGATCGCCACGGAATACCGGATCATGACCAGGGACCGTGTCCCCATATGGGTCATGACCAATGCCCGGCCGGTTCTTCAAAACGGGAAAGTCACCGGAATTCAGGGCATACTGGTCGATATCACCGAGCGGAGGGAGGCCGAGAGGCGGCTCAGGGAAAAAGAGGAACGCTACCGGTTTCTGGTCGAAGCGTCGAACGATATCATCTGGACCTTCGATCTGTCGTCGATGCGGTACACGTATTGCTCAAAATCCGTGGAAAGAATCCTGGGGTTTTCCCAGGAGGAGGCGTCCGGCGCCAGCTTGGACGATGTCTTTTCTCCAGCCATGAAAAAGAAGGTGATGGTTTCCTTCAGCAAGGCGATTACCGGTGCGGGCGACGCGAACCGGGTGTTGATGGAAGCGGAACACCACCGCCGGGATGGCGAGTCGGTCTGGATGGAGATCAATGCGGTGTTGCACAGGGATGAGTGCAATCAACCGGTATCCTTTACCGGGGTATCACGGGATATTACCGAGCGGAAGCTGGTGGAGACGGCGCTGCGCAAAAGCGAACGGAAATTTCGCGATATTTTCGACGGCTCCAGCGACGCCATTTACATACTCGACATGGGCGGCCGGTTTCTGGAAGTCAACGAGAGCGCCTGCACGCGCCTGGGATATACCCGGGATGAACTGTTGCGGATGACGCCCGTGGAGATCGACACCCAGGCTTACGGCCGCCAGGTTTCGGAACGCCTTCGATGTATTGCTCAAACCGGGAATATGATCTTCGAGTCCGTCCACCGGAGAAAAGACGGCGTGGAATTTCCGGTGGAAGTCAGCAGCCGGAAAATCGAATATGATGGAACCCCCTGCATCCTCAGCATGGTTCGCGATATCACCGAGCGGAAACAGGCGGAAGTGATAATGCTTCAGCAGCAACGGACCATCCGCCTCAACAACCGGATCGTCAATGTTTTTTTGACCGCCACCCCGGAAGGAATCTATACGGGCATCCTTGATGTGATCCTCGACGCGCTGGAAAGCCGCTATGGCTATTTCGGATACATCGATCACAATGAAAACCTGATCTGCCCGACCCTGACGAACGAAGCATGGGAGGATTGCAAAATTGCGGACAAGGGCATCGTTTTTCCGCCGGCCGCCTGGCGCGGACTCTGGGGCCGGTCGCTCATGGAGAAAAAGACAATACTGGCCAATAAGGGGCTTCGGGTGCCGGACGGGCACCTGCCACTGGAAAATGCCATGGCGGTTCCCATTGTGCACCATGACAAGGTCATCGGTCAGTTTGTCGTGGCGAACAAACCGGGGGGATATACCGAATATGATCGGGAACTGCTGATAAGCGTGGCCGAGCAGACGGCGCCGATCCTGAATGCCCGGCTGAATGATGCGCGCCAGGGTCAGGAACGGGAAAAACTGGAGAAGCAGCTCCATCATGCCCAGCGGATGGAGTCGATCGGAATGCTGGCGGGCGGCATTGCCCATGATTTCAATAACATTCTCTTTTCCGTGATAGGCTATACCGAACTTTCCATCGATGAAATCCAGAAAGGAACAGTACTGCACCAGAACCTGTCCGAGGTATTGAGTGCCGGCAATCGCGCCAAGGATCTGGTGAAACAGATTCTGATCTTCAGCCGGCACAATCAACAGGATCTAAAACCCACCTATATTACCCCCCTGGTCAGGGAAGCCTTGAAGATGCTCCGCTGCACGATTCCAACATCCATCGAATTCAGGGAAGATATTTGCAGGGACCAGTTGATTGTTCAGGCCGACCCGACCCAGATTCATCAGGTCATTATGAACCTGGTTACCAATGCAATGCATGCGATGGCGGACGGAGAAGGTATTCTGGAGATTTGTGTCGAACCGATCAGTTTTAATGAAGGCGTGGATAGAAAATATATTGATATCGCTCCCGGGGATTATGCCCGTGTTACCGTCAGCGATACCGGGATGGGAATTCCGGGTAACCATCTGGACCGAATTTTTGAACCCTACTTTACGACCAAAGAGGTGGGGAAAGGGTCCGGTCTGGGATTGTCGGTCGTTCATGGCATCGTCAAATCGCACAAGGGGCACATCACCGTTTACAGCGAGCCCGGCAAAGGGAGCACTTTCCACGTCTACTTTCCCTTGGCGGAAAGCCTTTCCGCTGAACTTGGTGCCCCATTCGCCGAACCATTGCCCACCGGCACGGAAAGGATCCTCCTGGTGGACGATGAACCGGCCATCGTAAAAATGCAGCAGCAGAGTCTCGAACGGCTGGGATACTCGGTCACGGCAAGAACCGGCAGTATCGAAGCCCTGGAGGCGTTTAGGGCATTACCGGACAAATTCGATCTGGTCATCACGGATATGACCATGCCGAATATGACCGGTGACAAGCTTGCCCGTTTTATCAAGGAGATTCGACCGGCGATGCCGGTGATCCTTTGCACCGGGTTCAGCGAGAAGATCCATTCCAGTAAAAACAGTCTGGATATTGAAAGCGTTATGATGAAACCGGTCGATAAACGGAAAATGGCAAAAACGATCCGGAGGTTGATTGATCGCGCCAAAGGAAACGGATGTGGTCGATTCGAAAATAAATCCCCCTGACGCGGGCCAGGGGATCTGGATCATTTCCGAAGGCCGCTTTGTCGATCCGGATCCAAGTTGCCTGTTGCCGGGAAAGCTTACCGGTCCGGTAAAGGAGTACCGGATCTCGGATATGGCCCGGTATCTCCTGAACCCGGAGCCGATCGAGGTAAAGAAGCGGCTGATCGGGTGTGAAATTCACTATTTTCCGACGGGTTTCGAAAAATGGCGGACCCGATTCCGGCGGTTCTTCCCCGGAAACCGGAAGGGAATAATCCGGGAAGAAGAGACTGCCGCCGGCCTCATCCTGACGCGGCGGAAAGAACCCGGTTATGAACCAAGGGACCTCCGGCTGAAGCAGCATGTCGAGCGGATCCGGGAAGCCGTTCGCCCCTGCGACCCGGTCTTTACGGAATTGGAACGCCTCGATCCGGATCGGATCGAAGCGATCGTCGGCCTCTGCCATGATCCGGGCGGCAACCGCTCCTGCATCACCATCCCGGGCACACCGGCCGAACAGATCCGCTACATGATCGACAACATCGACAAGCCGGTCTGCGTGGGGCTGGAAAAGGCCCATATTGCCCAGGGACTCTTCGAGCTGAACGGATACGACTTCACCGGCTACAACCCCGCAAATATCCACCGGCTGCTCAAATGTTTCCTGGATGGAAAACCCGGTTTCTGCATGGTTGATGCCGATCAGACCATCCGCCGGGTCGAAGACGCCAGGCTGGTCCAGTATATGCAATTGTTCGAGCAGTCGATTCGAAACAATGGCAAGCTTCGGGACTGCCTGGAAGCATGCATCAAGGGCCGGCTGAGGCCCATGAAACTGTTCTTCAACGATAAGCTGGAAATCAATTACTCCCGGTCCTGCCTTCCAAAGATTTTCAAGGAAATTTTCGATGCCCACCGCCTGGGGGAAACCGCCAAAGCCATTCTGGTCGATAACCTGAATCACCACCAGATCGGCGTGGCATTCCATTACATCCCCCGGGACGCCGACGGCGAGGAAAACATCCATACCGATATTTCCGTCATGCAGGACCTGCGCGCCCTGGAACCGATCCGGGAAGAACTGCCCCTGCTTTATTCAGAGTTGTCCAAACGGGCAGCGTTTTCCGAAGGGGGCCGGTTTTACCTGCTGGAAACCATACGGGGCGTTCAGAAATGACCGATGGTTATTCCGATAACGATTGCGCCTGGATCCGCGAACTGACCACCTATCCCCGAGCCCTCGCGGCGCATCTCGATTTTTTCGAACACACCGGCCAGATCGAAATTCCCGAAGACCCCATTGAACGGGTTATTTTCCAGGACCGGGCAAAGGCCGCCATCCGGAAGATTGCACAGAGCAAGGGGCATATTCTCATGGTAGGCCGCCCGGGAACCGGCAAATCGATGCTTGCCGGCATGTTCCAGGAAGTCCTGGACCGGTCCCTGGGGGATTACCTCCGGCCAAAGGACGCCATCGTCGCCTATCCGGGAAAGGACCGGAACCACATCCGGATTGCTTACGAAGATCCCGCGGGGGCCGACCGGATGGTGAGCGATCTCATCCGTGAAATCGAGGATGCGGCGGAGACGGTCGACGACTTCTCCCTCGAAGACCAGATCGCATCGGTGCGCCGGGTCCGGAACTGGCTGATTCTGGCCGCCGGCCTTTCCTGCGGTGCCGGCGTCTTTTTCCCCCCGGCCTTCATTGCCACCGGGCTGACCGGCATCGGGGCCATTTTCATGTACATCCAGGAGAACAATCACCGTGCCCAGGAAAAAATCCAACAGCAGGGACTGAAAAGGAAAAAGAACGCCGTAAAGCATCTGTATGACATGGTGCCGGAAATCCTTCATGATCCCCGGAAGGAGCCCGATCTCATGGCCCGGGTGTCGGAGCCCGACGCCCGGAATATGAAAGGCGGATTCCGCCATGATCCCTACCAGTCCGGAAACCTCCATACCCCGACCCACAAGCGGGCCTTTCTCGGCGCCCATGCCAAATCCCCCATCATTTACATCGACGAACTCAAGACCCTGGTCAAGGCGGGCTATATGCCGGAACTGCTCGAAATCATGCAGAACCGGCAATACATCCTCGAAGGCGGTCGAAACACCGGCAGCGGGGCGGCCGACCGGGCGGATAACCCGGTACGGGCCGAAAACATCATCGTGGCCTGCTGCAACCAGGACACCATGGAATACCTCCAGAAAGAAGGGGACGGCGCGTTTCTCAGCCGCATCGATGACAAGGGGGAGATTGTCTACATGGAAAGCGCCGTCGCCGAAACCGGAACCACGGTCCGCCAGGTGGCCCAGTACATCCGGCAGGAGGTCGAGCGCTTCAACGAATCCCTGGCCGACACCTGGGGGGAAATCATCGAAAAAGAAGGGCATGACGGGGTCCGGAAGCGGAGTGCGCACATTTTCGGCCGGCCCCTTCCAGCGGATTATACGCTGGAGGCCCGGGAATTCTCCAGGGCGGCGGTGCTGGAAATCGTCAAGGAACTGCGGTGCCGGGCGTCCGACGGCAAGCTCAGCAGCATTCTGCGGCCCGTCAATGGCATTATACGGACCGCTGAATACGAGGCGATCCTGGAAAACGCGGATTTGGTCCATCCCGGCCACGTGCGAAAAGCGCTGGAGGAACACCTGAGCCTGGAAGGCGCCATGTCCCGGGAAATCATCGCCCGGAAACATGACCTGAAGAAATATATCAGCGCCATGACCGATACGGTCGGCTACGTGGTCGGCCTGGCCGTCATCCAGTGTTCTTCGAGCGGCCAGATGCTCGGGCAACCCCTCCCCATTCACTGCCAGATCAATGCCGGCGGCGCCGACGTGGTGATCGCGCCGGGAAAGATCGGCGACATCGCCAAGGCGGCCGCCCAGAACGTACGGGCCTCCATCAAGCAGGTGCTCAAGAAGATCGACGCCCCTTACGTGGGCTACGAAATGCACGTGGAGTACATCCAGGCCCATGGCGGGGTGGAGGGCGACAGCGCCTCGGTGGCCATGGACATCGGCCTGATTTCCGATTTCATCAAGCAGCCGGTGAACCAGACCTTCGGGGTGACCGGGTCGCTGACCGGCGACATCCTGCTTCCGGTGGGCGGAGTGACCGAAAAAATCCGCTCGATCATGGATTCCGGGCTGGGAATGGCCGGGGCGTGCATTCCCTGGCAGAACAAGCATGATGTGGAACCGCTCCTGGTCAACGCCGAATTCGACTTCATCCTGGAAAACGCGATCCCCGGCATCCGCATCCACCGGGAACCGGAAAAGCAGGCACCCTTCGATATCTTTTTCTGCAAGACCAAGTACCATGCCTACCGGATTCTCATGGGGCTCGACCGGGAAACCGTGGAGCAGCGGATGGCCGAACGGAGCCGGAGGGACAGTGAGATTATCCGGGGACGGAAAGCGGACCTGTAGACGGTGGGGGGATTTCGGTTGCAATCCAGGACCCTCTAAATCGAAATCCACCGAAGTTATCCAGATAAGCAGATTTTTTCTAAAGGATTCATTTTTCCCACCGATACAGATTCAAGCCCTGCGGGGACAATCGTTTATAAGCGGTGGTTCAATGGACTGCCGAAATTTATTTTATCGTTCATATTTGATGAACTCGTAAAAAGTCGGTTTTTGATGACAAAGTAAAAAGCGCCAAATTCAAGGCGCGCGAATCCCGAGGAATGAGGCGTACTTGTCGTACGCCGCAGTGACTATGGATGAAGCGCAACGCAGAAGTTGGACTTTTTACGAAGCCATCATATTCATTTTATCTGAGGAAAGAGGGGCTTAACGTGACGACAATTCACTTCACCGGTGCGCCGACGGTTGAATTAATGGAAAATATCATCAAAACTTCCCGGGCGCTTCCGCCCCTGCCCCAGATCATTGCCAAGGCCAATGCCGTGCTTGCCAATGAAAATGCCGGGTTCAAGGAAATCGGGGAAGTGCTGGAAACCGATCAGGCCATGGCCACAAGGGTGTTGCGGCTGGCCAATTCGGCGTATTACGGATTGAGCGTGCCGGTCTCGACTGTCCGGCAGGCGTCGGCCGTTCTTGGATTTAAAACGCTTTATGAATTGATCACAGTGGTAAACTCTTCGCAAATGATGGGAAAACGGATCGACGGTTACGGTCTGGGAGCCGGGGATATATGGAAGCATTCCCTGTGCGTGGCCATCGGGGCGCGAATAATAGCGGAAAAAAGGTATCCGGAACTTGTCAATGATGCCTTCATGGCGGGATTGATTCACGATTCGGGCCTCCTCCTGCTCGACGCCCGGGTGATGGCTGAAAGTGCGCGTTTCCTGACCTTTATGGAAAACGGGGTATCCATTCAGGCGGCCGAGACGGCTATTTTCGGTTTCGATCACGGCGCGATCGCCGCTGCATATTTGAAGAAATGGAACCTGCCGCCGGCGCAGATCCAGGCCATCCGGTTTCACCATTATCCGTCCCGGTCCGGGGGAGATGTCCTTTCCTATCTCCTGCATGCGGCCGATATCCTGGTTCCCCTGGCAGGAAAGGAAAACTTCATTCTTGAAGATGACGTGCTGGCCTTTATCGGGTTGGATCCGGAGGAACTCGAACGGCTGACCATCGAAGTGGAGGCGTCGTCGGCACAGATCATGGAAACCATGGGCGGTTAGCGCCGACCTGCTCCCCCCATAAAAAAACAGGGGGAGCAGGAGAAAACCCCTTCGTCAGGCGCCCGCCGCAACGGCCCCTTTGACCGCGGCGCGGGGCTGGCCGATCATCAGGGTGATGGCCAGGGAGATGACGGAAATCGTCAGCAGCACCGTGACGCCGTTCTCATAGGAACCCGTCGCATCGAATATTTTTCCCATCATAATAGAGCCGGCGGCCAGTCCGATGATCTGGAAAAGGCCGACGATTCCGATCAGCTTGCTGAAATGCTCCACGCCGAACCGGTCCCCCACGAACAACGGCAGCAGGGTAACAAACGATCCGAGGGAAAGTCCGTAAAAGATCACAAACCCCCCGATGTACAACGTCTGGCCGGAAACCATCATGATCGCGGCAAACGCGAGGATGTGGCAGACCCAGCTCGCAAGGACCAGGGTCTTCTTATCAATCCGGTCCGAAAGATATCCGAACAGAATTCTTCCCAGCACGCTTACCCCGAGGGTCAGGCTCCAGAGCATATTCGCCTGCTCGAAGCCGTAACTGCGCAGCAGGGCGATGGCATGCAGGGTAAGCCCGCCCAGGATCACACTGAAAAGGGCGGTGATCAGGTAAGTCAAGTGGAAGGGGAGGGTCCGGAACGCCTCTGCCACGGTCAGGTTCAGCTTTCCGCCGATATCCCGAGCGGTTGATGTCGAAACGGCCGCGCCATCGGGAACAAGCCCCATTTCCAGTGGATTGTCCCGGATGACGAACAAGACGAGCGGGATGACAATTCCGGCGACCAGCAGGGCAAGCACGCGATACGCCCAGCGCCATCCATAAGCATCATTGATCATGCTGGCGACCAGGACCATCGACATGCCGCCGAGACCGATTCCCATCATGATGATCCCCATGGCCGTCCCCCTCCGCTTTTCGAACCAGTGGGAAATGACGGTCTGGGAAGGGACAATGCCCACCGATGCCAGGCCGATCGCCACGATGACGTAGATGCCATAATACTGGAGCAGCGTCTGGAGGAAGCTTGCGCCGAGCAGCCCGGCGCTGACCACCACGGCCCCGAACAGCTGAACCTTCCGGACACCCAGTTTCGATACCGCCACTCCGACCGCCGGGCTCATGAGCCCGACAAGAATTGCGGAGAGGGTGAACCCGAGCGAAATCTGGGTGCGGGTCCAGCCGAACGTTTCCTGGAGCGGCTCCAGGAAAACCGATACCGTGTAGAACCCGGAACTCAAGCCGACAAACAGGATGAGAAATGTCGCTGAAACGATCCGCCACCCGTAAAACAGTTTTCCGTCCTGGTTCATGGGGTTCTCCCGTGTTGAATGGGTGTTGATGAAGAGCAGAAACGACGATCGCCAAGGGCAGGTTGATAGGACTAAATATCGTGAAAAATTGATAAATAGTACATACTCAACCGACTTATGTCAATCCTTCACGAAGGACCCTGCGTCCGGTTGCCGAAGTTGATTCGGTGCGCTATGTTATGCTGAACAAGATGACGCCCGGAACGTTTGCGGCATAGCGTCAATTGGAATCGGTGGAGGGCGTTGATGAAGGATGTCTGGATTGCACTGGGGCTTACTCTTTTTGCGGGAATGGCCACCGGGATCGGCAGTATCATAGCATTCACGGCCAGGAGAACCAACTACCGGTTTCTTTCAGTGGCAACGGGTTTCTCGGCAGGCGTCATGCTCTATGTGTCGTTCGTGGAGATTTTCATCAAGGGCGCTCAATCCCTGACCGAGCGATATGGCGATTACTGGGGGCACTGGGTCAATGTGGCCTCGTTTTTTGGTGGCATATTGCTGATCGGTGTGATCGACAACCTGATCCCGGCAGCTGAAAACCCCCATGAGACCCCCGCGGAAGAAGAGACCCAGCCGCTGCACGATCCATATGCGCCTCTGCCGATTTGCAGGGGGGCGGTGGTGGCAATGGCGCGATCCGCGGACGATGTCCACAAAGATGGCGCCCGGGATCGGAAACTGATGCGGATGGGGTTGTTTACCGCCCTGGCAATCGCCATCCATAATTTCCCGGAGGGACTGGCGACGTTTCTCGCCGCCCTGGAGGACCCAAGTCTCGGTGTAGCGATCGCGGTGGCGGTCGCACTCCATAATATCCCGGAAGGAATCAGCGTCTCGGTTCCGATTTTTTATGCCACCGGAAACCGGAGGAAGGCGTTCCTCTATTCCCTGCTTAGCGGACTGGCCGAGCCCGTGGGTGCCGCAATCGCCTACCTGACGCTTCTGTTCTTGGTTGGGAGCGAGAACGGGGCGATCCCCTCCCAGTTAATGGGAATCCTTTTTGGCGGTGTGGCGGGGATCATGGTGTATATCAGTCTGGATGAACTGCTCCCCACAAGCCGGGCCTATGGGAAGGGACACGACAGTCTTTTCGGGTTGTTCGCCGGGATGCTGGTCATGGCGTTGAGTCTGCTGCTGATGCGGTAAGCGGCGGCCCGATGGCGAGCAGGTGACATCAAGTCAATTTGATGGCGAAAGAAAAAGCTTCAAAATTCAAGGCGCGCGAATCCCGAGAAATGAGGTGTTTTTTGTCGTACACCGCAGTGATGAGGGGTAACGCGCAACGCAGAAGTTGGACTTCCAAGGAACTTGATTCGGCGAATTGTCACCAAATGCTTGGAATGCTGATTTTCGCCCTTCTTCTGGATTCTGGATTCGTTTTTCGGGCTCCAAGTTCCTTCCTGTAAAAACCGTGGCCCAGCCGAGTTTTCAGCTTTTTACGATGCCATCAAAAATGCTTCTTCAGGTTTGTCGCCAGCACCTCCGGCGGGGTGAGGATCAGTTCGTTCCTCAGGAGTTTCTGCAGGAAATAGTCGTCGGTCCGATAGTTTTCATAGACGTTCTGCCGCGAGATGATCCGGATGAAACAGCGGAACGCCGCGTCGCGCTCGCCGAGCGGGCCGGAGTACACCGCGAAATTGAACGTGGAGAGCCCCATGTCGGCATATCCGCGGAACACCTTGACCAGTCCGTCGGAAAGGCCGTCCACGTCCCGCCTGTCCAATTCCGGGAACCGGGTCCGTTCCGGCAGTATCCCGATCACTTCATTGGTCCCCTGGGGTGAAAACGCGGCGATCCATTCCACGGGACCGGTGGCGCCGATGTAGCGTTCCCCGGCGGTCCGTTCCATATCGATAAGATCGGTCCAGTAGCAGCTCCGATGCGTCTGGAAATAATCCCTCCCCCGGGCGAATATCGATTCAAGATAGCTGAAGGGAAGATCGCCGCCGAGCACCTGGAAATGGGGGTGGGCGATGCTCGCGCCCGCTGGCCCCAGGTAGTTTCCATTGATGGTAAGGTATTTTATGCCCGGGTCCTTTTCGGTGAGGTGTTCCGACAGTTGGAGAGACGCCTGAAAGGCTTCCCCGACCGGCAGGGGATCGAATTCCCCCAGCGGCACGTAATGCCGGTCGCCGACCCGGATGACGGCATGAACCTGGGCGGCCGGAAAGATGTTCGGAAACAACACGGCCGACCCGACCTGGATGCGTCCCGACGGGACCAGTTCCGTCGGGTAGGTTGGGGTCATTGCCTGCCACCGGTCGCCGCACAGAAAACAGCGGGATTCGCTTTCCTTCGCCATCTTTTCGATCAGGGCCGTGTCGCTGTTGCCGTAAAACATGGCAACCTTGTCCTCCAGACGCGGATTGAAGACGCTCTGTGCACCGGTGAGGGGATCTTTCCGGATTTCAAGTTCCTGGGTGTCGAGATCGTTGTTCATCATGGGATTATGGAGGGTCGATTTCTGAAAATGTTTCACGAAGCGGATTTTTTCGGTCATCACGCGGCCTCCCGGGTTGGAAATGATAAAAAGCAAGAAAACAGCACGGATGTACTTCCAGATGGGTTATCCCTGCTTGTCCGGTCCAATATAACGGCCTGGCAATCGATGTGGTGCGGCCCCTTTGCAGCCGCCCCTGTGCGGTATGGAAATCAATTGTTTTCGTTCAAAATATTGCATCGAACCGCCGGCAAGTCAATTTGAAAACAAAACCCGCTTGTCCCACCCGGCCGGGGGGCCTGCGGTAATGTCACGGTTGATTTGGCGGGCTACGGTATGTTATGGAACAGGAGTTGACCAAGTTTCCGCAAGATCAACTCTCAAATCCGGTGAATCGTTCTGACAATCGAAAACGACAAGCGGTCCCCGGCGGAAGACATTCCGCGAATACCCCGGAAACAGGTCTTTCCATGGCAGTCTCTGAAAACGCTTCTGATCGCCCTCGTTTTATTGCCGACTGCCTGGACGGCCTGTGTCATGGCGAGCATCGCCCTCTATTCCTTCCGGATGGCCGATATCCGGGCCGATGCCGCCATCGTGCTCGGGGCAGCCGTGGCCTACTCGCTCCCAACGCCGGTTTTCGAGCAGCGGATCCGCCATGCCATCCAGCTGTACCAAGACGGAAAAGTGGGAAAGCTGGTCCTGACCGGCGGTGTCGGGTATGGCGACACACTGGCCGAATCGGAAGTGGCCCGCGATTACTGCCTTGCACACGGCATTCCCGAAACGGACATGCTGCTGGAGGTTCGATCCCACTCAACCATCGAAAACCTGGCGGAAGCCAAGCCCCTGCTCGTCGCAAACGGCCTGCGCACGGTGCTGCTCGTCAGCGATCCTCTGCACATGCGCCGGGCGCTGACCCTGGCCCGTGACCTTGGAATCGATGCCCATCCGTCTCCA
>Ga0209347_1002655_pt1 | contig 22899 bp, 20 predicted proteins | sample AutmiccommuBRH23_FD_187382 | JGI IMG/M metagenome (GOLD analysis project Ga0209347, IMG submission 187382) | Deep subsurface microbial communities from Mt. Terri, Switzerland - Autotrophic microbial communities BRH/23 (SPAdes) (version 2) | ecosystem: Environmental > Aquatic > Deep subsurface >...
GTTTATATCGCCAAGGATATTTCCAATCGAGGTTTCCCTGTACTCGTTGCTCCCGGGTCCGATCGCACGTTTCCTGATGGAGTTCTATCGTCGCTTGGATCGTCTGGGAATGAAGTTTATGCGTTTTCGCATTAAAGAGCTTCTTCATTTGGCTCTCGGAACTCCAGACTCGATATGAACTCCAAAGCCACCAGTGAATATCCAAGATGTCATTCCAGAGACGCGCCGACTCCTTCCGAAGGCGATCCACGAGATCGTGTTGCTCCAGCTTAAGCCTCAATGGGATCTTCGAGACGAGAACATCGTAATCATGCTTCATATCCTTTGATGGATCGCTTTTACGTTTGGCTTGCTTGATACCCACTCTCTATTCACCTCCCTTCAAGTTAGGGAATGATTTGATTAGATTATATCAGAGAGCCACGACAAAATTATGTAGAAGAACGCAATTCATCCCCCACTTAAACACTGCGGAGTTTTGAAGTCGGGGGTCTTCTTGCTGACTTTGATAAATCAACTTGGAATTCCTGGGAAGCTGGATGGTATGTACTTATGGTTGACAGGATAGTGCAAAATCAGTGGGATTTTTAAAACAAAAGAAGGCCCATTAACGATCTTATCAATCGGCAATGGGCCTTCTACTTCTTCGTTAACGTTTCAAACTTACTCCCTAGTAACACTGATACTAGCATTTTGGGGCAAAGCCAACCCTGCAGCCACTTCTATGGTTTTTATAATCCCGGAAACACCCGGGCAACTGGGATGTGGGCTATATTTGGCAAAAACTTCATACACTTTCCCCATATGAAGTTTTTTAAAAATCTCTTGGAAAGCATCGACTTCGACTAATTCTTGAGCAATCTTTTGGTAATTCGGACAGTCACTAGTAATCTCCAATTTTACTTTATGCCCGTCCTCGCTTAGCGCTTTTACATTAATTGTAAAACCACATGCCCCCGCTTTAATAACTCCTGTTGCCATCATATTCACCTCGAACTTTAAATTTAGATTCTGAATCAAAGGGAGCAATCGCAATTTGACCATTAAAGAAATAATTAATTAAATCAATTATTTCTTTAATTTACTTTCTGGGCGCTTGATACCTAAGATAGGTGCTGAATGGTCTTTTCCTAAGAAGAAATTAGACCATGAGGACGTCTGATAGAAATCCCAGTTAGCGGGTGGCACCGGAGGAACATCTAAAGATGCTTCTTCACCATATTTCTTGAGTCTGGCATAAGCTCTGACCCAGACACATTTCTTCTCTTTTGGATAAACCTCACACCAACCGTCCAGGCTCCCGCCACAAGCCCCATTACGCTGATTTTTTGGACATTGGGACATAGGGCAAAGATAGGCTAAATCCAACATAGCACAATCGCCGCAATCCTTGCAATCAAGCATGACGACTTTGGCAAGATGCTCAACAGCATGCAGCCTCTTTTCAGTTTTCTTCTTACCCTCTGCTGCACGGTACATACTGCGCATCATGGGGAACAACTTCTTATCAGGTGTGAACATGAGACCATGCATTCCACGCATCAACGAATACATCGCTCCAGCTGGGGCATCTAAGGGGAGATTGGCTCGATTTGTAGGTCGATCTGTGTTCAAACCAGTTTTCTCATCTTTTTCAAAGTAGTAGAATCCATTCGTTTGAGGATAATCAAACTCTTTGACAAGATCTTGCCAATTCGGGTAAAGTTCTTCCCCTTTGTCAAGAATGTATTCTAATTGTTCGTATTTAAGGTTATGCCCGCCAATATGAACTCCGGCACAGCCTATGCCTTTCAAGATCGCGTACAATTTGGCGGCCCTCAACATCCGTTGACCTACCCCTTTATCCGCGGCGCCCTTTTCCTCATTGAGTTCTGCCAAAAGTTTGTCTGTGACGACACAACCAGGCAACTTGTTTTGATTCATGACATTAGCTGCTCCATAAGGCAGCACGTAAATATTTCCCACAACCGGAATATCTAACTTATTAACCTTCAGGAATTGGATGACTTCATGACATTTCCGAGCATCATACCCTAGTTGAGTGACGACAAATTGAGCGCCGCCTTCGATTTTCTTTTTCAGCTTGTAGTATTGAACCATCAGTTCAGCCTCTGTAGACTTGAACGGGGAAACAGCCGCTCCGGCAAAAAAGTCACTGGGTGCGTGATAAGTTGGTCCCTTCATTCCTTGAACTTCTAAGCCCTTATTCATTTCAGCGATCAGTTGTAAGGTATTAGAGGGATCGAGATCAAAGACTGGTTTAGGGCGTCCTTTAAATCCAGAATAGGTGTAGTCTCCTGTCATCACTAAGAGATTGCGAACTTTTGCACGATCTAAAGCGTATAACTGACTTTCCATCTGATTACGATTCTTATCTTTACAAGTGAAATGTACCAAGGGTTCAATCCCCATTTTGAGAATCTCCATGCCCAAATAATCAGCTAGGATTGCCGGATTACCACCAGGGTTATCTGTAATGGTGAGTGCATGGACTCTACCACCTTTAGCAGCTTGTTCTGCCGATGCGATAGCACTCTCTTGGGCCTTTTCATTGGCACCTCTTCCGGGTACAAGTTCCCAAGTTACAGAAAGTGTGTTTTTGTCAAGTATCGACTCTTTAAACTTATTTAACATTTAACAGACCTCTCCCTTTTCTCCAATATCGATCTTGTTTTCTTATTTCATTATAACCCTTCTTGGACTATAATTTAAGATGTTTTCCGGCAATTTTAAAAGATTCAATCAACTTAGGCGCTCTAAATACATGCTATTCATGAAGTAACTGGAAAATGTGGAATTTCCGCCCAGTTCCACATGGCGAATTTTAAGATATAACTCCTTGGCCTTCGTTAATTCTTGGTAATTCAGAAGAGCTCGTATAGCTCCTACATGCGCCGCATTACCAACCGATTTAATCTTATCTGGGGATATATCTGGAACAAGACCAATATTTAAAATGTTATTTGCTTTAAGATAGGTTGCAAAGGTCCCTGATAAAATAACTGAATCAAGCTCAGGTACTGTAATATCAGCCATTTCAACTAAGGTTTTAATTCCTGCGCAGACAGCTCCTTTGGCTAACTGCATTTCGCTAATGTCTTTTTGACTTAAGGTCACATCTATTCCTTGATCCGTACCATAAGCCAAGACAAATTCACGCCCTTTTTCACCTTTGCGAATCCGATTGGCTAGTTCTAGGGAAAGCCCTTCTCCCTTTTCAGGATCATAAAGTTTCCCTTGTTTGTTGACAACACCAGACTTTCTCATCTCATCGATCCCCTCAATGAGACCTGAGCCGCAAATGCCGACTGGTTTATGTCTGCCGATCACTTCAAAGGTTACTCCATCGTCCGTGATCGTAACTCCTTCAATGGCTCCCTGTTTTGCTCTCATTCCATGGGCAATGCCAGCACCTTCGAAAGCTGGTCCTGCCGCCGTAGAGCAGGCAATCATCGTGTTCTCGGTTTTTAAGAACAGTTCGCAATTCGTACCTAAGTCAATGAGTAAATGATTCCCTTCTCCCAAAACTTCAGGCGCTCCTACAATAGCCCCCATGGTATCTCCCCCAACAAAGCTTCCGATGTTTGGGAAGAGATGAACCTTAGCTTGAGCATTGATTTCCAGTCCTAATTCCCTCGCCGTGAACGTCAAGGGTCGATTACAGACTGAAACAAAGGGAGAAACTGCAAGATGAGAAACATCCAAACCTAGAAGAAGATGTTGCATCGTCGTGTTACCCACGATCGTCATTTTATAGATCTCGCTTTGTTGGATATCCGTCTTAGAAGCGAGTTCTTCAAGTAAGTGATTAATCGTTCTCCTCACAGCACTGCGTAAAGTCAAGGCATTCTCTCGACTTTCCGTAGCAAAGGAAATACGAGAGATTACATCCGCACCATAAGCTGTCTGTTGATTTTCCGTAGATACAACTTTCAGGACATCTCCTTGTAATAGATCGACTAGGGCGACTGCTACGCTGGTGGTTCCAATATCAATGGCTACACCATAAAGTCGTTTTGTCGTATCTCCCGCTTCGATATCCATAATCTCATCGTCAGAAGCTGTAATCGTTAAGGCGTACTTATCTGCCCGTAAAACGTCCGGAACCTTACCTAGGACATACAAGCTGGCCTTAGTATAACTCTTACCTGTGATCGTGCTTAGGGTATCTACGATACGATCCCAGTCCCCTCGTTCATCAGCAAGGGTTGGCTTGCTGGCCTGAATATATACCTTTTCCACCTTGGCATCTAAGGCAGTCGCCTTCATTCCGAGGAGAGCCCCTTCTTTTCGATCCTGGCTCTCGACAAAGTCCAGTTCAATAACCATACCCTCAGCAGGTACAACGGTACAGGCAAGCCTTATACCTGTCTTTAATTCAATGTCATTGAGATGCGCTAAATCTCGCTCACTTGGCGAAGAGACATGCCCAGTCATTCGAACTTTACATTTACCACAGGTTCCTTTGCCATTACAAACATTTTGCACGGGAAGACGATTACGGATGAGGGCTTCCATTAAGGTTTCATTTTCCTCTGTTGTTATGACTTGATTGGGGTAAATTGTTATCTCCATGACGACCTCCTATTAGCATATCGACTATCTGTCTTCCCCCAAGGCAAACAGTTCACCTGTCCCCTTGTTCTCCCACAGATACTTTCTCCTATAATTAATATTCGCCTCGTTTCATGGTTATCCTTCAAGATAACTCAGACTTATCTGTCATTATTCTACCTTTTCTAAGAAATTCGCCAGTTCTTTAGGAGTATTAAAGAGATGATCTGGAGAACCTTCCTGGAGTTTAGCGGGTGAATGCCATCCCCACGTGACTGCAATGGTCTGGGTTCCAGCATGTTTACCTTCGATCATATCTCCTTTAGTATCCCCCACATAATAGGCGGGGATTCTGGGATGTAAGGACATTGTGTTTTGAATCTTTTTAATTTTACTCTTTTCCTTTTCTGCCCCAATGACATCGATAAAACAAGTAATTCCGTTTTGGCTTAATATCTTTATCGTAGCACTGGACAGATTTGAGGTTATGACATAAACTAAGTGTTTTTCAGAAATACGTTGTAATGCTTCTCCTATGTCAGCAAAGAGTTCAAGATCTGCCAATTGTTCACCTTGTAAAATTTCATATCGCTTTAAAATAGTGTCAATCGTTGATTCATCCATACCGCGCTGCATCATAGTTTCGTAGACATTCCCTTCAAAAAGCCCGATCACATCATGCGGCTCTTGGATCCCTGTGAACCCATTCTCCAGACAGGCTTGTGAAAAGCGAGCTATAAAAACCTCAAGGGAATCAACGATAACTCCATCATAATCAAACATTACAAGCGCCACGTTCTACCTCCTAGCTTGCCAGTAGAATTCCTACTATTCTTAAGCGTACTGACTTGTCCATCAAGCATAGTACCCCTATTAAAGATGATCCCCTCCTCAAGCGAGAGAAGGGGATCATTCACTGATTTGCAGTTTAAGATTAGCCTAAGAAATCGAATTGTTTATTGCGGAAGGCCTTAAGATATTTGACACAATAGTCATCTCGTCCAGCCAGAGCCTCGGCAGTCACCAAGCTCGCCATCATCATCTTATCCAGCGGGTTGATGATGAGTCCATCCAACCCTTTGCCGATGGCCATAATAGCAAAGGCATGGTTCATGAATTTTCGAACTGGCAAGCCATAAGACACATTGGAAAGTCCGCAAATCGTATGGACCCCTTTAAAGCGAGTCATGATGGCTTCCACAGAGTTAATGAACTCAACTGCAAAGGTACTGTTGGTAGAAACAGGCTGAACCAACGGGTCAACATAAATATTATTAAGCGGAACATTATTTTTGACTAAGCCGTCAATCAGTTTTTCGGCAATTCTAAGCCGAGCATCCATTGTTTCGGGCATCCCTTCGTCACTCATGCAAAGGGCCACAACTTTTAAGTCAGTTCCGGCAACGACAGGAATTAAGGCATTATAACGTTCTTTTTCCAAAGATATAGAGTTAATCATCGCGATGCCTTTGTGCACAGACAGAGCCGCCTCGATGGCCTTGGGATCTGGACTATCAATGCAGCAAGGGGCGTCAACTGCTTCTTGAACTGTTTTCACTAGCCATTGCAGGTATTCAGGTTCTTTGCCCACAAAGATACCGGCATTCACATCGATAAAGTCCGCTCCTGCTTCATATTCGTCCTTAGCCACCTGTTGGATATATGCAGCATCCTGTGCTTTGATGGCTTCCCCAACAGCCTTGCGGCTTGCATTAATTAATTCTCCAACTACTAACATTGACTTTTCCTCCTCATATTTCAGTTCAACTTAATCCTCTTAGTGAATACTGCAAATTCTATGCCAACAATTATACTGGCAACAATCCCTCTTAATGACCTGACTCAAGCAAAATATTATCCCAAAAGGTCACTAATTAAATGGATCGGTATAAATATTCACTAACTTGTTACATGTCTCCTAAGTCAGCATCGACTTAAGTCTATCTGACTTAGATCCACTTAAGTCATTCACCCATTGAAAGGTCGTCATTCAAACTCAGATAACGGTAATGACTTAGTCAAGAATAAACTATAGTATAAGCTGAGATAAAATTCAAATCTTTAAAAAATGTTTTTATTTAGCAGTAAGTCGGCGAGCCGTCTCCACTGCTCCGGGAGCGTCAGTGCTCCAACCATCTGCCCCAATTTTGTTAGCAAAATCTTCTGAAACAGGTGCGCCGCCGACCATCGTCTTAAGGCTTAAACCCTGTTCGCGGATTGCTTTAACCGTGACTTCCATAAACGGCATCGTGGTGGTTAAGAGTGCGGACATGCAGATCACATCGGCATTTTTCTCCTTAGCCGTGGCCAGGAATTTTTCTGTATCTACGTCTACACCGAGGTCATAGACTTCAAAGCCGGCACCTTCCATCATCATGGAAACCAGGTTTTTGCCAATGTCATGTAAGTCACCTTTGACAGTTCCGATAATAATGGTTCCCTTTTTCTCGTTTTCCCCTTGAGACAACAATGGCTTAAGTACTTCAAGTCCGGCTTTCATAGCTTTAGCCGCCATGAGCATTTCCGGCACAAAGAATTCTCCTTCAGAGTAGCGTTGGCCAACTTCATCCATGGCTGCGATCAGACCATCACTAAGAATTTCAGAAACGTCAGTCCCACTAGCTACCTCTGCATTAACGAGAGTCACCACTTTGTCGATATCAAATTCAACCACTGCAGCAAAAATGTCTTGTACGCTCATTATTCTCTCCCTTTCCTATCGGCCGCTCTTGGCCGTCACGTTAAATTTCATGATTATGAATTAGTGATAAACTATTTACAATTAAATTATAGGCTCCATTTAGCGTCTCCCGCGACTAGTCCCTTAAAATGGTCACGAACTTTAGCATCCATTTCGTCGGTGAAGCGCGACTTATTAGGTTTGCTCAGAATTTTATTAGCTTCTTTCATCGCTCGGCTATGGGCATCCGGCTTACCTTGATCTTCCCAACGACGACGCATTTCTCTCGTCGCAACTTTAGGGAGAACTGCGATAGTACGCATATTCTTCATAGTATGGTCGGTGTCCATATAACTACCACCAGGTCCAATTTTAGCAATTAGATCTAAGCAGAGGTTCTCTTCGCTGTATTCATAGCCCTTTTTCATTCGTTTGAGCATTAAGGCGATTTCATTATCGATAACCGCTTTAGCAAAGTCAAAGGCCATCAGACTTCCTAAGAGACCACCCATATTGAAGAGGTCTGCCCCTGCCAGCAAGGCACCTGTGGTATTCATACCCGTCTCATAGCCGGATTGAGCATCATTTGAATGAGCATTCGTCAAGCCAATGTATCCACCGGAAGGAACATTGTAAAATCTTGCCATCTCTGTATGAGCCATTTGCATCATTCCGGTCTCGATAGCACCAGGTGCATAAGCCCCTGTCCGCATATCAGCAACCGTTGACAATACCGCATAAATCATAGGGGCACCCGGACGAATCATTTGGATTAGAGTTGCCAATCCCAAGAACTCAGCATTACCAAGCGTTAATGTTCCCATCAAGCTAAGTGGTGAGGTCATCCCTGCATTAGGCACAATCGTTCCATAGACTGGTAAACCTTGTTCAATCAGGTAGATAACTGCTTCCGTCGACTCCACATCAAAGGTCAAGGGAGAAACAACTGGGCAGTAGTGGTGGTTGATGAAGGGACGCTTACGATATTCTTCTTCGCTTCCTGCGATCAGGGCGCCTAACTCTAAGACTGTTTTGAGGTCCTCCATGTTGGGAGTATTACTACGGACAGGTTTTTTGCAGTTTTTCAAAGCAGGGTAAAAACGAGATATACTGAACTGCCCTTCTGGGGCATCATCAGCTAAGGTAGAAATTGAAAAAACATCAAAGCCTGGCAGTTCATTAATCAAATAAGCAATATTGGCAATATCGTCAGATGTTGCTCGACGTTCTTCGCCTGTTTTAGGATCGATAATATTAGGTGCTGAACTTCCTGTTACGACGATCGGTCGGTCTCCGGGCATTGTGACATCGAATTTAGGATCTTGGGCCGTAAAAGTATAAGTAGGAACAAACGACTTTCTAGCGTTCTCGACTACTTCTCTTGGAAACTTGACCATCATTGTCTCCATGTCAACTTGGCAGCCATTCTTAGCAAAAATTGCAAGTGCTTTCTCATTGCGAACCAGCATCCCAACGTTTTCAAGAATTTCCAATGAGGCTTCGTGAACGCGTTCTACTTCTACCTGACTAAATAATTTTGTAAATTCCACAATACTGTCCCCTTTCCATACTATCAATTTTTCTTTTACATCTCATTTATCGAGTGTAAGGTCTCCCGTTTCTATATGCGGGAGAAAAATTGGCACAATTCAATTTAGTGGTAGGGCAAAGACCCTTACTATATTACCGAGTGAATTCACTCTAATATGATTTAAACCATTATAAGGAGTTAGCAACGTCTGCAATCTCTGCTTTATGGTTTTCAATCCAATTCATCAAACGAACATTATGCTGTAAATAAGCAATGTACTCATACTCGTTCAAATTCGTTCCGGCATAGTAGGCTAATACATCCCAGTTAATCAAATAGATATTGGCAGCGGCAATCATCGTTGGCAGATACTCTAACTCCACTGCATTGAGCGGTTCAAGTCCTTTCAATTTAACCAATCTTTGTTGATATGCTTTTAGAAAGATTGCACATTTATCGAGAAGTAATACACCATCCTCGTCATCTTTCCAGGAGCAACAACAATAGGCTAGAGCAAGCGAAACATCAAAGAGCCGATGATCAATTTTAGACCAATCAAAATCAAAGATTCCCACAACCTTGTTATCCTCGTATTTTAAGTTGCCGGCATGAAAGTCATTGTGACAAGGTGTGTATGGCATTTTTTCTAGTATTTCATTGGGGATTCGCGAACTCTCAATAACCTCTAATATTGAGTCAAGCTTACTTTTATAATAGGTGTGAAACTTTGTGTCAATATCGGTCTGTGCTAAAGTCTTATATTTTTCCGGTAGAGCCAAGAGTAAATCCATGATCTTAGGTTCTACCCGCTCTAAACCATGTGAATTAAAATCTCTGGCAGCGTTATGGAACGTTGCGAGAACTTCTCCAGCGCTGGCACATTCTTCATCATTTAAATTAGGAGTATCCCAGGTGTATAAGTCCTCTCCTTTCAGAAATTCATACACCGCAAAATAGATATCCTTCTTCTTTTCTTTCGCTCCCTCGACTTTCTTGACAAATGTTGAACCATCTTTAGTACGAATTAATCCTGCCGCAATATCTAAGCCATGAGCTTTTGAGTATTCAATCATTAAATGTTCAAATGTTATTTCTGACTCTGTAATTCCGTATTTATATTTCCTCACAAAATATTCGTTCTTCTGTCCGTCTTTTTCAGTATAAATGCCAAAACTACGATTAACATATCCACCAAAAATTTCGTAAACAGCAGTAACACTCCCAAGATTATAAGGTTGAAGAGCATCAACGATTTGATTTCGGAGCAGGACTGATTCCATAGACTCAAAGAAATGAGCAGCAGCTTTTTTTAGTTCTTGACTTTGGGTAAACATGGAAAACGTTTGATCCACACTAGGTTCTTTAAGAAGTCTCATCTTTTTTGTGTCCACAGGCACCCTCCTCAAAATTATTACTCTCTAAATCGCAACCCTTCTCTATTTAAATATTATTTACTCTTTAATGCGCGATTAGTTTGACTATTGTTATAATAATAGCATCTAATGAAAACTTTTTTATAACACATTCCTGCTCGTTTTGACGCATTACAACCAATTGAATATTCGTACTATTTAGTACATATTGCTATTCTTTGTTGATATTAGCCAAAGAAGACTCTACCCTCACCTAAGCAAACTACAAAACACCCACTTGCAAGAAGTGGGTGTCTTAATTGCGGCTAGAAATTTAGCGACTTTTTCTACTAATGATCTTAGCTAGATTTTCTTCTAAGAAGACTCGAACTTCAAAAGCATCTTCAAAATAATAATCAGCCCCGATTGTCTTAGCATAACCTGAGTCGACAGGTGCACCTCCCACAATGATGACCAAGTTTTTACGAATCCCCATTAGCTCTAATTCGTCAATCACTTCTTTCATCACCGTCATCGTGGTTGTAAGCAAGGCAGACATCATAAGAATATGGGGTTTTTCTTTGCGAACGACACTGGCAAACTTTTTGGGCGTTACATCCACTCCCAAATTAATAATCTCTGCTCCGGTGCTGATGACTAACATCTTCACTAAGCTTAAACCAATATCATGAAGATCCCCAGCTACCGTTCCCATGACAATTTTAGCGGCAATTTTTTTATCAGAATCCTTTAGCAAGGGTTCTACAAGGCTTAACCCGGCATGCATTGCCCGAGATGCCATGAGAACCTCGGGGACCATCACCCTTTGCTCACGAAACTTCTCAGCTACACGATCCATTCCTGCGATTAAACCCTTTTCCAGAACAGACTCTGCCGAAAAACCCTGAGCTAACGCTTGTTTCGTTAGGGCCATGGTATTTTCTGCTTCTCCAGAAATAATGGATTTAATGATAGCTAGAAAAACCATTCATACTCACCCTCTAATACAAACTGTTTTTGTAGATCAGGGGTGTAACCCCGATATACTTACGGAAGACTTTAGAAAAATAACTTTGGTTTTGAAAGCCAACCGCTTTCGAAACTTGAGCAACACTAAATTCAGGTTTTTTCATCATTTCAACCGCTTGCTCCACTCTCACTCTGGTTAAGTAATCATTAATCGTACAATCGAGTTCTTCTCGAAACAAGCGAGAGAGATGCGAAGTACTTACAAAGAGATGCTCAGCCACATCCGCAACAGTAAGGGGCAAAGCGTAATGTTCCATGATGAAATCCCGAGCATTTTTAACAATGGCCAGGTGTTTTTTATCTGCTAAGGTAAAAATCCCTTCTAAGAAGGTTTCAACAATATGCTGAATCTTGTAAAAAAACTTTTCTACTCTCTCAATACCTTCGATTTCCTTGTTAAATTCTTTTAGATGCATCATAATACGTTCCGCGTTAGCTCCACCTTCGACGGCCGCCCTAGATGTTAAGGTTGCCAATTCCAAGATACGCACTTTGACCGTTTCCAGATCCCCTACAGTTTTGGTATAGAGGTCTGTTAAAAGACTTTGAAGCGTTTGGTTTGCTCTCGTTCGATCCCCAAGGCGTATATAGCGCAAAAATTTACGTTCTTTCTTTAGATAAGTGTCATAATCACTAATATCCGGTAAATTCTTCCGCTTTCTCTCCTCGATTTCCCGGCGTATCTGCTGTTGTTGCAAACGGGTGGCATCAATTTCTGCTAAGCTATTAATATTTCGTTTCACGATATGATTGACTACGACGAAAAGCATATCTGCAGCCGCTTGGGAACGAGCCGGAGAGACAACCTCAAGCTTACAGGCTTTGGACTTTAATTCCTCGAAGTTCTTGATCCCAACATTCAGCTTCTTCAGTTCTTGAAAGAAGAAGTGATCAGGTTCCCACATTAAAACTTGTCCACAGATAATGCTTCCCCTGGAAACCCCTTGAATCGTGATTGGAACGGCCCAAATCACCAATCCTGCATGACAACGAAAAAAATAGGGTTCCTCCCATTTTGCAGCTTCCAAGCTGGCTCGTTTATAGGAATCTTGACATTTTTTTTCTCCTTCAGGTTGGCAGCGAATATAACGACAAAAATCGCTGCGTTCTAATTCTCCAAGTACAGAAAAGGTTGCTCCCTCGTTATTAATCGCCTCGATATGCAAACCAGTAGCGTTGTGAAAACTACCTAGGATTTCTTCAAGATAGTTAGGGTCCAGTAGGTTAGCCTCAAATGTTTTGCGCATCGAACCCATCCTTACCTAAAGGGGTCAGTAATTCCCCTCAAGTTCATTGTTCATTATCTCTTCTATTCGTCAGAACTATTGCAAATCCTGCCCTAAACTGCACGATTTTAAAAGCGACTGAACATTGTTAAACTTCAGTCGCTTAGGAAATGTCACTTTAATATTATGTCAAATTTACGTCTAGTGAACTCGTTCAGTTAACGTCAAACCGAACATCGAGACTTCAAACTAAGATAGTCTCCAATAAAGGTTTGAAACTTGGCTCAACGATTGAAGACTAAGGTTTTCAAGACCACTGGAACAACTCTGCCACCCATAAGGGGTTTCCCAATATCAATATAATCACAATTCTCCACTTCCAGCTGATCAATGCAAACCAATTCTAAGTGGCGATTGGCTAAAGCATTAATACACTGTCCTAAGACTTTCCCACAGTCCGCTTCGATAACCAGAATAAGGGGTTTATCTGTACACAAGTAGTCTTCCAGCCCCCATAGCAGCCCTTGTGCCAAACCATTGATATCTGCAAAGGACATTGTGCGGGGACCTTTCATGGCTAGGGCTATGACTCCCTCTGAGTGATCCACTTGAAGGCGGAGAATCTCGTTTTTAACGACTTCAGCTATGCTTATTGGTGTATCGGGAATCCCGGCTGTGAAGGGAGAAATAACCATGACATTGCGCAATGGCAAGGTATTTTCCTGAAGATGGATGGTACTGCCACTTAAATTGACCGACTGAGTTCCAGTCCCAATGACGGTTGCTCGAACTGTTTCATTCGGCTTTTCTAAGACAAACCCAGCTGTTTCTAAGCTTACTTTAAGCTCCCAGCCTAAAAGCGGACCGAAATCTCCAAAAGCAGTCACTTCTGCCATAGTTGCAGGCCCATTTGAAGCATAGACATAGTCTGCTACCCCGCCAGAAATCATCACTTTTCGAATCGGATGTTCTAACTGCAAAGGAGGGGTCATCAGAAGTTCCTTGGTTAACCCAGCGTGTATAGAGGTCTTGAGCACCTCCACAACACACTCAGCCATTGCTTTAACCAAGGGGCGAAATTGAGCAAGGGTCACTCTCTCTCCTACTTGAAGCCTTTGTCCAGTGGCTTGTAAGGCAATTCTTGCCGGCTCAGAAATGTAAGTGATCCGGTCCCCTTGTCGTTCAAACTCGATTAAGTGTCCGCCGACGTTTAGGCATGAAGAATCGACTGCCTTGCCCTCCCGAAACGTAGCATAGTTGGAGGTTCCACCACCCACGTCGATATTGACGACGACTTGGTGTCTTTGGGCAGAGAATAACGCAGCACCCGATCCTTTGCCTGCAAAAATAGCCTCCAAATTGGCACCGGCAGTGGCCACTACAAAGTCTCCAGCAAACCCAGCTAAAGCATCAATAATTGCTTTAGCATTTTCCTTTTTTGCCGTCTCTCCAGTGATAATCACAGCTCCAGTGTCAATCATTTCTGGCGTTAGCCCAGCAGCCTGATATTCGCTTTCCACAATCTTGGAAACTGCAACCGCATTAATCAAGTCGCGGTCTAAAAGCGGCGTAAAATAGATCTGGCTGCGGTGGATCACTTCCTTATCCGTGATTTCCACACGAGGAACTAAGGTTCCGGAAGCCGTATTCTCAATGGTCAAGCGGCTGATCACCAGTTGTGTAGTCGTGGTTCCAATATCAATGCCCACACTCGTGATCTGTTGATTAGTCGATTCGGGCATTTTTCACCACCCCTATCTACCTCCGTGGCTCCCACTTCTATAAGTGGGAGTTCCATGCTCTGCTTCGGTGGGGGTAGACTCCCCCACCGAAGTCTCGATGTCCAGCTTTAGCTGGTCGAGTTCACTTTTGCTGGTTCAGCTTAACACCACTAGCTTTGGCAGCCAGAATTTGTTTAATGACATCCGTGAGGTGTGCCCCTGCTTCAGCAGGTGGGATTCCGCCCTTGTGAATATTGGAGATAACCGTACGGTCCGCTTCAACCGTGTTTTGATCGGGTCGGTAAATCATGTAGGCACTAAGGCTCTCCGCCGTTCCTAGTCCTGGACGCTCTCCAATCAAGGAAATGATCACATCTGAATTGACGATAGATGCTACATGGTCTTGAACCCATACCCTGCCATTCTTCACGAAGAACGGGGCTCCGACTTTGATTCCTGCAGCTTTCAATCCTTGCATTAAGGCAGGCAGTAAGTCGGGGATGTTGGCTTCAATCGCACTTGAACTCAGTCCGTCGACGATTAGAATCTGGACCTGGACATTCTTTTCACACTTCTCCGAAATCATTTTCACTGCTTCTGAGGATAAACGACGCCCCAGGTCTGGTCTTTGCAGAAACTCGTCCTTACTAGTAGCAGCACTTTGAACTGACATTAAGTTCATCCGTTGGAGAAATTGCTCAGAAACATCGAGGAATACGGCATCTTGGGCTACGGCATGATCCGCCAAAAACCTTAATAAGGCCATGGTCTTGGGTCGTGCTCCGGCTCTGCCAATTCCAATCCGGGCTGGGGTTGATTTCATCATAGCCTTTACCGCATCCGCATTGAACGGGTTGGAAATCTGCATTTCATCTAGGGGAGGGAACGTCACCATCTCCTCTGATTCTCTGCTAGGGAGTAGGGACGGATCCATCATCGCTGCCGACATCACGTGGTCTTTCCCCTTCTGTGAAAGCAGCCCTTTCTTAGCCAGTTCTTCCATAACACTTTGGATAATGACTTTTTCTAATTCGTTATTCGCAACTGCCACCTCGATTCGCCTCCCTATTTATCAAATATCGATGGGTCTCCGGCTCTCTCAGTCAGTTTGCCGTTTTCTAAAATCCCCATCTTCTCTAACCATTGCTCAAATTCAGGAAGCGGTCGCAAACCCAAAATTTCCCGGGTACTTGCATCATCATGGTAACTAGTATCCTGATAGCTCAACATGACATCATCACCGCCAGGAACTCCCATGAAGAAGTTCGAACCAGCCATGGCGCAAAGCAGGGTTCCCATTTCCTGATCATTCTGATCTGCTTTCATATGGTTGGTATAACAAGGTGCGATTCCCATCGGCAAACCATGCAGCTTACCCATAAATAGATCTTCCAAGTCTGCCCGGATCACTTCTCGACCTGAATAGATCGTCTCTGGTCCAATAAATCCAGAAACGTTGTTGGTCATAAATGGCCGATAACCACGTGCATACCCATAGGTTCTTGCTTCCAAGGTCATCATATCAACACCAAGATGGGCATCTAGAGAGACCTCGGAGCCTTGGCCAGTTTCAAAGTACATAAGATTAGGACCTGTCGCCGTTCCTTGGCGCTGTGCTAAAGCAAAAGCCTCATCCAGAATGGTCGCGCTTACACCAAAGGCATCATTCGCTTTTTGCGTTCCAGCGATACTTTGGAAAACCAAGTCAACAGGAGCCCCTTTTTCAATCGCTTTCATTTGGGTTGTCACATGAGCCAACACACAGTTTTGAGTTGGAATTGCCCATTTCACCATGAAATTTTTGACCGTATCTAAAAGTCGAGTAACCGTCTCTACATTGTCTTCCACAGGATTAATTCCAATTACGGCATCTCCCGAACCATACGATAACCCTTCTTTAAGGGATGCCAGCATTCCTTCGACATTGTCTGTGGGGTGATTGGGTTGACAACGAAAAGCAAGTGTTCCAGGTACACCGAGTGTGGTATTACAGTGTGACTGAATGCGCATCTTCTTCGAGCCAAAGACTAGGTCCATGGTGGACATTAACTTAGCTACTGCAGCAATCATTTCGCTCGTCAGCCCTCGACTGATATGAGCCAAGTCCTCTCCCGTTGTTTTATGGTCTAAGATATACTCACGCAAGTAGCCGACCGTCCAGCTTTTGATCTCTTGATAGATTCTCAAGTTAAGTCCGTCATAGATTGCTCGAGTGACTTCATCCTCTTCATAAGGAATGACAGGGTTATTATAAATATCCTCAAGGGTAAGATTACTCAAGACTAATTTTGCTGCCACTCGCTCAGAAGCAGATTTTGCGGCAATTCCGACCAATTCATCACCAGACTTCTCTTCATTGGCCTTAGACATAACTTCCTTGAGACTTTGGAATGCAAAAATTTTATTATAAACTTTTGCTTTTAAAATCATGGATCGATCCCCCAATCTGACTTAATGTCCTTAATCGCAAAAATCTGCCCAGTTCGCAGGGTAGGTAGCATAGAATACTTTACAAAACGTGGGAGAGGAAAAAACCACTTGGCTTCCCTTAGGAATATAGACCACATCTCCTGGTTTAGCGCGAAAGACTTGCCCCTCAACTTCTAAGACAAACTCGCCCTCTATAACATAATCGACTTCATCATAATTTAAAAACCAAGGCAATCTGGAATGATCAAAGGTCATAAAACCCGAGGCGAGGTTGCCCACCCGTGAGTCAATCACATCAACGAGTCCCACCTTTTGCCCTGGAGGAGCTTCCAGAAAAGGCTGGATGACTACGGTTTCCCCTTTGACATGAGTGGCTTTGGGATTCTCACAGGCTGGTTTGAGCACCTCACCCAGAATCTTCTGCACCGCTCTTTTCAGGTCTTCACTCTGGCTTCCTGCATCTGTTGAGTTTCCAGAGGAAATGCTGACTTCTTTAACACTAGACGGTTGATTCACCTGTTGTCCGACTGATTGACCAATAACACTGCGACTAACAATTTCCTGTCTCCCTTTGCTAATCGTGATCCCTAATTCTTTAGCAAGATCTTTGGCGGAGGGAGTTAGAACACTATCTTCTTCTAAAACTACATTTTTATCCAGCTTAGCCAAATCTCGTAATACGGCCGCCGAAATAAATCGTCCCATAACACACCTCCTTTTCGATGTTCGAAGTTCGAGGTTCGATGCTCGATTTTTAAGTTTTCGTTACTAGTTTTCTCTGGCTCAAACTTAGCGCTTCGCACCTCGTTTTAGTCTCCTTTAGTACTTCGTATTCAATAGATGCGTAGTTCAGGTCGCGTTTCGAGCCTCGAAACTCGCTTCAATTAGTCCTCGCGCCTCTTGTCTCCCACCTCATGCTTCGTTCTTCGCCATCCAGTTCGTTATCCTTGTTTCGAACCTCGTGCTTCGTATCTACCAGTTCGTGATCCTCGTTCGAACTTCGAACTTCAAACCTCGAACCTCGATTCAAGCCAGGCTTTCGATGAGTTGCTTCGCGGGCCTTGGGATGACAACTTGACGAATGAGGAGGCCCTTTTCACTGGCTATGGCGCTTCCCTCTTCGACCGCTGCTTTCACGGAGGCGACTTCTCCAGTCAGTACGGTATAGCTTTTGCCTCCGATTCCAAAGGCCAGATGGATCAGCATTGGCTCCACATCTCCTGCTTTTACCGCAGCATCGGCTGCTTCGATTAAGGATGCCACGCTGTATGTCTCGATAATTCCTAAGGCTTTTATATCATATAGCCGGTTGGCGTTGCCGATGGCTGGTAAGATGGAGGGATGAACATTGGGGATGACGAAAGAATCCACCACGGTCTCCGCTCCTAAGTCGATGCCGGCGTTCACGGATTGCTGGACTCCCGAGACGTCTCCACTCACCATGACGATATATTTTCCAGGGCAGATGGTTTTTGCTACCAAAATGGTCACGTCGGCTGTTTTGACCATGATATCGGCGCATTCAATCCCTTGCGCTATACTTGTTAATTCGACCAGCCCTATGGCATGGATCATTTGGCTGCACCACCTTTCCTTATCGTTATGGTTTGAGGGGTTATCTGTGTGACGGTTCCTCCGATGCTGGCGTGGACTCTTGCGCCAAGTACTTCTACTGGGATTTCCCCGACGAGTTGTCCTACACTCACGACGTCTCCAACCTTGACAACGGGTACTGCCGGTGCGCCAATATGCTGTTGGAGCTTGAGGGTGACTTCCTCCGGTTGATACACTTCTAAGGATAAGGGAGCTTCCTTATACCAGGGTCTTAGTCGCAAGCGATCCATTAAACGTGACGATGGGATTAAGCGATGCTTGGCCATCGGGTCAACCTTCCCGAGTTCTCCTTGATATTTGATGCCCTTGGCCCGAAGCTCAGCTTTCAAAGCCATATTCACTCTCAGCGGTGAGATTCCCACTGGACAAGCGTAGGCTTCACATACGCCACACTCTGAGCAAGTTAGGGTACTGGTTACTAAAGATGGATTTCCAACGTTTTTATAATTGACCGCTCGGATCAGGCGATGGGGAGAGAGTTCGTGACCGATGATATGCCTTGGGCAAAGCTCGGTGCAGAAACTGCACTGTTCGCAGACGGTTTTGGCGATTCTTAAGACGGTTTCAACGGTCATGCTTTTCCGCTTAATCAGTGGATGGTCCTTAGGAAGGCCGATCAATCCTCCGGTGGTTTTGGTCACGGGGGTCGAAAGGTCAGTGATTAAGGTTCCCATCATGGGGCCTCCGCTCAGATACGTGAGGTCCTGGTCGATGCCGCCGGCTAGTTCGAGAACGTCGCGCAGGGAGGTTCCGATCGGGACGGTGACGGTCTTCGGTACTTTGACGGCCCCTGTGACGGTAAGAGTTCGGGTGGTGACGGGGGTTCCCTTGACGGCTCTTGCTACATTGATCAGGGTTTGGACGTTATTGACGACAACTCCGATGTTTAAGGGTATTCCACCCGGTGGGACTCGTCTTCCCGTCGTTAGCCAGATGGTGATGACTTCGTCTCCGGCAGGATAGATATCCGGCATTATGGCAATCTCTAGGTTATCCGTGTTCATAATATAGGGCTCTAAGGCTGCTATGGCATCCTTATATTTGGCTTTTAAGGCGATGATTCCTTTTGGGGCACCGGTTGCCTCCATGGCTAGGGTTAAGCCTTTAACGAGAAGCTCTGGATGGCAGGCTGCCAATTGTTGGTCGGTTTTCAGTAAGGGCTCACATTCTGCGGCATTGACGATGACGAGCTCAGCCTTTGCTGCAAGCTTGACATGCGTCGGAAATCCTGCACCACCTGCGCCGACTACCCCAGCTTCTCGGACCTTCGCACTGATCTTATTCATGATTATCTCGCTCATTTTTTCACCCACTTAAGCTCACGCTTCAAAGGTTTCTTTATCGATGATGCCCACGATGATGGCATCGATGGGGATGCTATGATTCGCCAGCCCCTGCCTGGCTGAGGAACCGCCGGTGATCATGACAATCTCGTCTTCCCCTGCTCCGATTTGATCGGCTGCAATCAGGGAATTCCCGACTTCCTGAAGCTTTGGTGTTCCATCCTCATGATAGGTGAGGGTGACAGGTTGGACGACGAGAAACTTCAGACCCCGTAAAGATTCTTCTTTACGAGTGGACCATACATTTCCTATGACTCGAGCTAAGATCATCCGCGTCCCTCCTCCTTCTCCATCCACAGCTCAATTCGGCGTAACTTTAAGGTGTCTCGGGCCAGTGGGGAGATGACGGTCCCTTGCTTCACAAGAACTCTCGATTCTTCCGGAAATCCATAGGCCTGCTTGTCCCCTAGGAACTTCTTGAGAAAGTGGATTTCGTTGGGTTTGAAGGAACACTCTGCATAGGCAGCTGTTTTCTTCTGTTCGTCGATCACGGATGTCTGCTGATCAGGATGGGTTGGGTATTGTTGAACAGGATTTAGAGCAAAGGTGACGTCTTCTAGGTTAGCACATACCCTAACTCCGTAAGATTGGAGCGTCTGAATATACCCTTCATAGAGTTCTTTATAGGCCAGAGGGGTTTTGGCCGTCAAGCCAAGATACTCCATCACTAACTCGATGGAGTTCCCTTCAGTTATCCCACGCCCAATCATTTCACAGATGGGGTTATCTCGTATCCCTAAGGCTGCTTTTGCCAAGGTATTTGGAGAACACGTGGGGAGGATTAGTTTTTGCCAGTCTGACTTACTCAAGGCGTCTTGGGCCGTTATCCAGGTCATGCCAAGGGGGAGTTCTGGGTTTGCTGTATAGACCTGGTCACTCGGTAGAACGTTGAGGGTGTAGTTGGCTCCCCAGCGTTGTTGAACCTTGGTTAAGACGCGTGGGAAATCTGGGACATAGTTTAAAAGGACCAAGGCTTGGGATTTAACTGCCCTATCTCCTGCGGGGCTTAGGTTGCCTTGTAATAGCCCTTGCAAGGCAGGGTCAGACAGGATACGGCGCACGATTTGGTTAATTAATTCTTCATTCATGGTCATACCCCCATGAGTTTCCCCTGGCTCGAAGGATCGAGGAGGGCCGCATTGGCCTCATCGAGATCCAGGTGCATCTCTTTACGGTATTCGTCACTGACTCGGATCAACACGTCTTCATAGACCATCGGACGTTGACTTTCGACTTTGACACACACTCGGTCTCCATCCTTGAGTGACCACTCTTTAGCCTCGTCGGTGTGGAGGTGTATATGCCTGCTGGCTACTATGACGCCTGCTTCAAGCTCGACGCTTCCCACCGGACCAGCAATCCGAAGACCCGGGGTTCCTTCATGTTGCCCTGAATCTCGGATGACAGGGCTTATTCCTAATTTAAAGCAATCCGTGACACTAAGTTCTGCTTGAGTACTTTTTCTCACGGGACCTAATACGCGGACCTTCTCTAAGGTTCCTTTGGGTCCTTGTAAGGTCACTGTTTCTTGAGCTGCGAATTGTCCGGGTTGGGAAAGTTCTTTTTGGACGGTCAAGCTATAGTTTCGGCCGAAGAGGGCCTCTAAGTCGGTCTGCGAGAGGTGGATATGGCGATTTGAGGTTCCTAAAGGAACTAACTTTTCTGCGAGTGCTTGAGTTTTCCGTCCCCGTACTTCACAGGCCAGAATATAGAAGGCACTGGATAGCCGATTTAAGGCCTGAATCAGGTCGGTACGGCTACAGGCCCCAGTTTCATCATCCGTGAAAGCCCGGTTGGCATAGAGTTCGACTTCTCGTGACTTTGCTCTCAAATGATGGAGTTTGGCCACGATAGCTCCATGAGTATAGCTCAGCGGGGTATGATCAATTCCAAAATATTTTCTCGGATGATGGGATCGGTCCCGCAGTTCTTCTGCCGTCAAGCCGATCAATGTGGTCCATTGAAAGGGCTCTTGCTTAACTTCACTGACCATGAGTTGTCTGCAAAAGACGGAGATTTCTTCGAGTTTTAAAAGGAGTCCCTCTTCCCCTTCGTGGTGAAAGAAACTTTGGGCCTCAACGAGTTCACATTGAAACAAATCCAGTTGTCCTCGGTAGGCGATCACCGGATGTGTCTTGGTGACTAAGGCACCGGTGCGTAAATGGGTCATGTGTTCGGGTTTAACTCCTGAAGGAGTATTGGTATTGGTATTGGTATCAGTCTTGGTAGTGGTCTTCGTTTGAGTTTCCCAAAGGGCTTTCGGTTCTTCGAAGGATTTGTGGTTATATTTGTCTATGCTTTGGCTTGCACTGGAAAAGGTACTCTTATTGAGGTCCTGAAGCCCATTTCCTTCGATTTGGACCTCAATTCCCTTGGAGCGGATAAAGTCCCTTGCCGATGGGGTAATTACACTTCCGGGCGGCAAGCTCATCAATTTATCCTTGGTTTTGTGCCAATTGGCTCTTAGTTCATACTCTGTGACGATCAAGTCCTCACCTACCCTCTACAGAAGTCGGAGATCAGATGCCAGAGATCAGAGGATAGTTCTTAGTTTTCTGACCTCGAACATTTGAAGTTTGATTATTTTTCTCCATAACCCTTGTTATCACCGACGGGTAGAATGAACTCAACGTCTTGGTGAGGACGTGGGATGACGTGGACGCTGAGCAGTGCTCCCACTCGTTGGGCAGCTGAGGCTCCTGCATCGACGGCCGCTTTGACCGCTCCGACATCTCCTCGTACCATCACTGAGACCAGTCCACCGGAGACATGCTCTTTTCCGCATAAGGTAACATTAGCTGCTTTTAACATTTGATCGGCTGCTTCGATCGCTGGGATTAATCCTTTGGTTTCTATCATTCCGAGTGCTATTACACTTCGATCTTGTGCCATTTTGTTCCCTCCCAATTTCGATGTTCGATGTTCGATGTTCGTGGTTCGAGGCTTATGCTTCATGCCCGGGTCATTGGAACTATGCACTATGACCTCTTTTTACGAACTTTGATCCATGCTAATCAAGAACGTTTATTAAGATTAAGATTAGCATTTCATGCCATTCAGATGCTGCATGACTTGTTTAATAATTTCTTGCACGAGCTGAGCATCGACTTGCGGCGCTTGAGCTTGAGCTTGAGTTTGGTTAACTTTCATAGGTTCAACGAGTTTGCGTTCAGGGATCCCCAGATGCCAAGCGACTCGTTTGATGTTGAGAAGGTGCTGGGGGGTGACGTTTTCTGAGACGCTCGATCCTGCCCAAGTTCCGCAACCCAGAGTGAACGAGGGGGCTAGGCCAGTGGTCGCTCCGACGCCGCCCATAGCAGCCGGGGTATTAACAAGGATTCGGTTGACCGGTTTCTTGAGCGCAAATTCTCGGATCACTTCTTCATTATTGCAATGGATTGCCAGACTATGACCCACTC
>Ga0209347_1002656_pt1 | contig 22890 bp, 13 predicted proteins | sample AutmiccommuBRH23_FD_187382 | JGI IMG/M metagenome (GOLD analysis project Ga0209347, IMG submission 187382) | Deep subsurface microbial communities from Mt. Terri, Switzerland - Autotrophic microbial communities BRH/23 (SPAdes) (version 2) | ecosystem: Environmental > Aquatic > Deep subsurface >...
ATAGGGGTTTTATACCCTTAAGCAGCAAGACCTTAAAGATCTTGCCGGGAACCACCTACCATGACAGCGGTCTAACGAACGGTACCAAGTATTACTACAAGGTAACGGCGCTTGATGAAGCAGGCAATGAATCTGAAGCCACTCCGGTAGTCAGTGTTCTTCCGGTGGTCAGTGCTGGATTGCATCAGGAAAATGACCTGGGAATTGTCTATACAGGTAATTGGACTCGAAATAGTGACGGCAAAGCAAGCGGAGGCTATTACGAGAAGAATTGGACTTCCGGCGATACCGCAGCCCTAGTCTTTGAAGGAACAGGCATCCGTTGGATCGGATTGCCTGGACCAAATGGAAGTAATGCTGAGGTATACCTCGATGATGCTTTGGTGGACACCGTTAGTTTAAACCGCACTCAAAACGAATATCAGGCGGTAGTATGGCAAAGCTCCCCCGTCATGCCCCCTGGAGTTCATAAACTCTCAATCAAAAATAAGAGTAGTAATACATTAATTATCGACGCAATTGAAGTCCTAAAATCTTTGGATACAACACCTCCGCCGGTTCCCGCTGAATTGACGGTTCTGCGGGAAGGCAGCAACAATTACTTGCAGTGGTCATGGGTTCAGGACGAAGATCTCTTTGGCTACAATATTTACCAAAGTTCATCCGGTTCAGAGGGGACGTTTACCAAGTTAAACAGCGATCCTATTCGGTTTGGCACAACTTACCTCGACGGTGCACCGTCACCGGCCTATTACCGGGTTACCGCTGTAGACCAAAATGGCAATGAATCGCTACCGACAATGATCATTTCTGATGTGACTGCTTCTCCAAGCAACGGAACCGTTGAAGAAAATAATCCGGTAGTTAATTACAGCGGGGTTTGGAACAGAACGAGTAACAGTTCGGCCAGCGGTGGTTATCAAATGAACAGTACGGATAGCAGTTTGAAAGTAAGTTATACCTGGTATGGTTCGGGAATTGATTGGTTGGCTCAGTATAACTCATCAGCGGGAATTGCTAAAGTATCTACAGATAGTCAAGGAGCAGTTCTAGTCAATTTATATAACGCAAGTACTTCAAACCAGGTTCCTGTTTATCGCTTGCGGGGTCTCAACCCTGGACTGCATACAACCGAGATAACTTATTACGGCAAGGATATAAAATCCGGCAGCAATAGTATCAACATTGATGCTTTCCAGATCATTGATACTGATACGTCTGCACCTACGCCACCTAATGTAGCTGCAGCCGGCTTAGTGAACAAAGTTAAGCTGACCTGGAACCAAACGACTGAGCCCGATATCATCGGTTATAACGTGTATTACAAGTACGATGTGTTCCAGTACCGGAAGGCCAATTTAGCCGGCTTGGTTCAATCAGGTTTTGTGCACGCAGGACTTAATCTGAGCACACGTTATTCATACGTTGTAACTGCCGTTGATGTCTTGGGCTATGAATCTCCTCATTCACCAGAGGTTTATGCCGAAACTGCCTCTAATTTAATTAAAGCAGTTCTGGAACCTGAATATGAGGCTGTCAAAGGGAAGTCTGTAACATTCAGTGCGGTTAATTCCTACACAGCTGACCCACCCCTTACTTACGAATGGGATTTCGATGGGGACGGAGTCTACGATGATGCGACAGGTCCAGAAGCAAGTTACACCTTTACGTCAGCGGGACTATATACCATAGGGCTTAAAGTAAGTGATAATGTGAGTCGTGCGGATACCACCAGTTCCCAGGTTAATGTCAGAACGGCAGTAACAGGAGTTACTCTTAATAAGAATGTAATAACTTTAGAACAAGATAAATCGGAAAAACTTATAGCGACGGTTACTCCTGAAGATGCTCCTGATCAAAGGATTTCTTGGAGTTCTAACAACTCTTCAATTGCCAGTGTTGATGAGAATGGTGATGTAACGGGAGTTGATTTGGGGACAACTACGATTACAGTAAAAACTACGGACGGGGGATACAGTGCAAGTTGCATAGTTACTGTTGTTAAACCTACAATTTCGGTCATCGCTGTAACATTAGATCAAAGTACACTGCGACTGAATGTGAACCATACTGCCCAGCTGACAGCAACAATAACACCGCCGAATGCCACAAATCAAACAGTAACTTGGCAATCAGATAATCTTGACATTGCTACAGTTGATCAGACGGGACTAGTGACTGCAATCGGTGCAGGAACAACAGACATTGTCGTTACCACCGAAGAAGGCAGTTATACTGCTAAATGTACAGTTACAGCAATTAGTGATACAGTTGCGCCGCAGATCACGAATGTCGAACCTCAAAATGGTGTAACGATCGGGGGTGCTGAAGTACAAAAACTGACGGTTTATGCCCAGGATAATGAAGGTTCAATGGGGGCTACAGCAATAATCGAGTATTCTGGTGACGGAACAAGCTGGCAGCAGGTAGGTCAGACCTATGGTCCGTCCGGGACGACTCCATATTCTTTCTATGCAGATTGGAACCTGACTCAGCTTACCGATGGAACCTATTTGGTACGTTATACTGTTAATGATGGGGCTGGTAACCCGGCCCATGTACAATATACGTATCAGGTGGACCGGACAGCTCCAGCGGCCCCGCAAAACCTGACAGCAGACTTTGATTCGGAAGGAATCAGATTAGACTGGCAGGCACCGGGCGATGCAGATACTGATCGATATAGGATCTATCGCCAAGCAGATGGAGAAATGGGCTTCACCGTAATCAGAACCGTTAATGGACGTTACACCAACACTTACACGGACAATACGGTAGTAACGGGCAAGACCTATCATTATAAAGTAACAGCCGTAGATAAATTTGCTCAGGAAGGCCCTGCTTCCAACCCAGCGGATATTTCGATTAGTCAGGATACTACTGCCCCGGTGATTTTAGGAATCGAACCAATGGACAACAGCGTCATCGGTCCGTATGCTGCCATCACGGTGCGAGCCGGAGATAACTTTATCCTCTCAAGCATCACTCTGCAATATTCGGTTGGAGACAGCGGGCAATGGACCGATATCGAAACGATTAATACACGAGATAATGCAACCTTTAATTGGGATTCAGCGTCTCTTACAGGCAGTGTAAAAATAAGGGCAGTCGCCCGCGACTTTGCAGGCAATGCCAGTGACCCCAGCGACCTGACCAAAGTGCGCCATTACACCATTGATACGGAAGGACCGCAGCAAATTACAGGGTTAGAATCCATCAGTTCCACCACCAGTATCAAACTGGGCTGGGATGATGTCAGCGACAGTGACCTGGATTACTTCCAAGTCGAGAAGCTCAACCCAAGTGATGGCCAATTCCAAAGTATGGGGACTACCAAGGATCTTTGGTTTAACGCTGCAGGACTATCGACGGAGACCGCCTATTCCTTCAGAGTGGTTGGCTATGACAAATACGGCAACCGGGGAACTCCTTCCGAAGAGCTTGCGGCGACAACCGTCAGCGACACCGAAAGTCCGGCGGTTACCGGAATCAGTCCGAATCCGGCCGAGTTTTCCGCGACCCTTCAACTGCAGGGAACGGCAAGAGATAACGTCGGCGTTGCCAGCTTCACCTTCCAGTACTCCGGTGATGATGGAGTGACCTGGACGGACCTCAGCACGCAAACCCCAGCGGGCTTACCCCAGAATGCGTCTGTCAGCTATACCTGGGATGTATCAAGCTTAGCGGAAGGCATCGTCTATGTGCGGGCAGTGGTTACGGATGCAGCAGGCAACCACAGTGACACCTCCCCTAATGCCTCACGGGTGGAGTACAAAATCGACCATAGTGCACCGGTCGTTCCCAGTGGCGTGAATCTCACAGCCAACAGCAGTGATCTGACGCTGACCTGGAGCAAAGGGACAGAAACGGATCTGGCGTATTACCAAGTCTTTAGAGCCGTAGACAATGAAGACAACTTTACCCTCTACGCCAACCATGTCACCACGGTCAAGCCGGAGGATGCGCAAACAGGGATATACAGAGACAGTAATGTGGAATCCGGGAAAACCTACTATTATAAAGTCGCTGCCGCAGACCGAGCCGGCAATGTCAGCAGCGCAAGCGGCGTCCAGTCAGCTTCACTGCAGCCGGATACTGAAAGTCCGCAGATTTTAAGCATCTCACCGGCAGTCGGATCCACCCTGGCGATGAATCCAAACGTCGGTGTAGCGGCAAAAGACAACTACAAACTGGCTGAGATCAGCCTTGACTTCCAAAGAGAAGGAGACAGCGGCTGGACGTCCATTGGTGTCAAACCCTTCAATGTTAAAAGTGATGTGGCCGTTTTTAGCTGGCTTACAACGGGCCTGACCGACGGAACCTACAGCATAAGAGCCCTCGCCCGGGATTCGGCCGGAAACACCAGTGAAGCCACAACGACGACGTACACCCTAAAAGTCAATCCGCCGGAATCCCCGGTTTTAGACGCCACGCCCGGTGGTTGGCAGATGAATCTGTCCTGGACCTCAGGCAACGAAAGCCAGCTGGCTGGTTTCAGACTGTACCGAGCGAGTGTTTCAAGCGGTCCCTACAAACTGATCCACCAAGCACCAAAATCTGATCAAACCACCTATACCTATCTCGATGAGCCGTTGGCACCGGGGCAAATCTATTATTACAAAGTCGAAGCCTTGGATCACTATTACAACCTAAGCACAAGTCAGGTAATTGCCGCAGAGCCCCTGGCCAATGATTCCTATCCGCCGACGGCGAATGCCGGGGACGATCAGATCATCGTGGTGGAAACTGAGATCGCCTTTGATGCCACGGGGTCTCGGGATAACGATCAGATCGCCACGTACCATTGGGATTTCGGGGATGGAGCTGCCTCTAACCTGGCCCAGCCCACACACATCTATTCAACAACCGGACAATTTGCAGTGACGCTGACCGTCACTGACCCGGCCGGAAACCAAGCCGAAGATACGGTGAGCATTACCGTCAAAGAAGCCGAACAAGTGGGGACTTTAGAAGTCCAGGTTCTGGATGACAGTTCAGGAGCGGCCCTCGCCGGTGCCAGCGTGGTCATCCAATTCCCGGACGGAAGTATGCAAAAATTCATAACCAATGGCTACGGCAGAGCAGCCACCGCCGTCGTACCGGGTGACTTCCACGTCTCAGCCTACAAAACCGACTATCTGCCGGCTTCAACGGATGCCAAAATTGACCTGAATAAGAAAACGACAGCAACCATAAGACTGACCAAGGGACAACTGGTCATAGGCGACCTAAACGTTCGAAGACTAACCTTAGATGAAATTGAGGCTTTAGGCGTAGATACCAGCGCGCCGGAAAACCAATTTGTTTACAAGTTCGAAGTACATCTGGCCTTCAATGGGGTGTCTCTGCCGTCCGACCCAGTTTATACTACCGGAACCGGGAATCCTATCGGAACTCCTCCGATTTTCACCATCCCCTTGCCTCCAGGGCCGGGAAATCCCTCAGGTAATTCAACCGTGATTGTCCATCCGGGGTTCATCCCTCATCCCGGCCATCCCGAAGTGCGTCCAACCGTTGCCTACATGGTCATTCCGGGGGAAGCCCGCTGGCTGAAAGAATTCTTTGAAGTCAGTTTAACCCTGGAAAATGCAGCTGATCCGGAATTTGTGATTGAGAACTCCGAAGCAACCTTAAACCTTCCGGACGGTCTGGCTCTGGCACCTACGAAAGATCCGCAGAGCTTGAGCGTGGATCTCGGTTCAATCGCCGGTCGGGAATCCCGTGAAGTCAAATGGATTATCCGCGGCGACAAGAAAGGCAGCTATAACCTGGCAGCAGACTTCAGAGGCATCTTACAACCGTTTAATGACCCGATTCAGTCGACCTTCAGGACCGCCAATCCGTTTAGGGTGTGGGGAGACGATGCGCTCAAGATGCATGTAGACGCTCAGGAACAAGCGGATAAAGGGTATCCTTACCATGTCCGGTTTGGCATGGAGAACATCTCGGATGTCCCGGTTTACAATGTCGCAATTGAATTAAAAGACGACACCAAACAGAACTATATCTACGCTCCGAATCAGGAACTGGAAAAGATGATTCGTGAACTGCCGGCCGGAGAAACCTTCTGGGCTGACTACTGGCTGATACCCTCCATTACCGGCCAGCTGGATCTATCCCAATCCTATGTCCTAAAAACAGGAGTCAACGATGTAAATATCCCGACGGAGATCACCCGCCGCAGCGACCCAGAGAATTACCCAGGAACAGCCCCGGTGCTCCACCAGGTTAACAACGGCGATCAAACGGTGACGCTAACCTGGGATGCCGTAACTGATGCAACAGGTTATAGAATTTACGCTATTCGCAGCGATTTAATGATGTCGACTGAACCTGAATTAGTACGTGAAGTCGGACCGGGTGTAACAACGGCAGTTCTGCCTGAACCTGACGGACCGAAGGATTATGTCATGACCATCCTAACTCCAGCAGGTGAACTCGTAACGACAGAAGTGTTGAGACATGGGATTACCGGACTAAGCTGGACGGTGAATGCCGGCAATCCGGTCATCACCATCGATCCTATGCAAGTCAATGTGGGTCAGGCCAGCGATTTAATGATCACCGTCAATCGATACGGATACCCGGTTAAACAGGGGACGATTGACGTCGGGAGTTACCTTGTAGGCCAAATCCTAGATGACAACGGTCAGGCCCGAGTGACGATAACCCCGACCGTCGCCGGTGAGATCGTGATATCGGCCTATGACAAGAATCACAACTTCCTGGTCAGCAAAAGCATTGAGGCTATCGAGCAGTTGGATATAACGCCGCCCGCAGTGCCGACTGGCTTTAGTGCGGCAGCCGGAAACGGGCAGGTCAGCTTAAGCTGGAGAGGGAATACAGAGCAGGATCTGGCAGGGTATAATGTCTACCGGCGCCAAAACGGGAACTGGGTTCAAGTGAATGCCGATGTTGTAGCACAAACGTCTTATGTTGTGCAGGGACTGACCAACGGCAGTGTTTACGGGTTCAAAGTCAGTGCCGTAGACCAAAGCGGCAACGAATCGGAGAAAAGCGCTGCCGTTAATATTGCCACCGTTAATGATGTGAACCATCGCTTTATACCCACAGCAGATTTGGCTCTGGAAGAGATAACAATTGTCGATATTCTTCAGGGAGTCAATGATGCCGCCCTTGATTTGACCCCGATTCTTAGCCCACCCTTAGGTGGCACAGTAAGCACGGATCCGCTGCCGGCCCTGAATGTGAGAGCTGCAACGACCATCAGTGCTCTGCCGTTAGAGGTTCAGATTCCGCAGGGGACGGTAGTCAGCGGACCGGCCGACACGTGGGATGGCACCCTCTATGTGCCCACGCTGCTGGAAAGCCATACGGTCGTCGTACCAGCGGAACCGGGCATGAATACTGAAGTCCAATCGGTGATTGAAATAGGCTATGGTGATGTAGCACTCACGTTAAACAAAGCCGTAAGGATTCTCATCCCCGGGCAAGCGGGTAAGGCTGTGGGCTATGTCAGAGGAGGCATATTCACCAAGATTACAGGTACCGTTAGTGCGGATTCCCAAGCAGCAGCAGATGCAGAGCTGCCAGATGGCGGGGATGCTGCTCTGGATGTCGGTAACGACAAAGTCGTTTGGACCAAGCACTGTACGAAGTTTGTAACCTATACCCAAACGGTGGTTCCGAATGCCGAAGTCACCCCGGTGACAGCAGACTTTGACAAAAACACAGAGAACCAAGCAGACGTTGAGGTGACCTTGACAGCTAACGGCAAGACCTTAATCGCCATCAAGAACGGGAATGCGGCCTTGACAGAAGGCCAAGACTACAGTGCAGCGGGGAATGTCTGTACGATTAAGAAGGGCTACCTGGCCGCGCAACCGGTAGGAACTGTCATCCTAACCTTTGACGTAGACAGCGGTGAGGATCCAGTGACTCGGATCACTATTACCGATACTACCCCTCCGGCGGCGTTAAGTTTTACCAACTTCGCCATGAGCGGAAATCCGCTGAGCTTTAACGGCCCAACCGATTCGGTCACTGATTCAGCGGGAAACTTATATGTCACTGACTATAACAATAACCGGGTCGTCAAATTTGATTCGACAGGGCAATTCCTCCATGCTTACGGAAGTCAGGGCAGTGGTGCAGGGCAGTTCTATAAATTAAGCGGGATTGCCATTGACGACTCAGACCGTCTGTATGTCGCCGACACCTACAACAACCGGATTGTCCGCTTCAAGGACAGCAACAATAACGGCAGTATCGAAGCGGAGGAATGGCTGGCCTGGGGCGGGGCGGCAGGAACAGGAGTGCTGCAGTTCAACAAACCGCAGGGTGTGTATGTCAAGGGCAGCCAGATCTATGTCGCGGATACGTTCAACCATCGGATCGCCTTGTTTGAAAATGCAGATCCTGCAGGGGCAGGGGCAACATGGAAGACCTTCGGAAGCCGGGGCAGCGAAGGTGGACAGTATTTTGCACCCTATGATGTAGCCGTGGATTCTAAGGGCAATCTGTGGATCAGCGATACCTTCAATAACCGGGTACAGAAAGTGGATGAAGACGGAAACTTCCTATCGAAATATACATCAAGCTTCAACTATGGCCTGAGTATTGACAGTCACGACAATGTCTTTGTTGCTGAACGTCAGACAGCACTCGTCAAGTGCATAAACGGCGGAAAAACCTACGGCGGTAAAACCACATTTAAGGGTCCAAATGGGGTCAATGTGGATCAGAATGATAAGTTGTGGATTGTCAACGTTACTTCCAGCAAGATACAATGGGTGCAACTTCTGTATGGACAATAAAAATAACCAAGAAAATAAAATAACAATTTCGTGAGTACTAGAACAGGGCCGGAAGGGTAGATAAAACTTTATCCTTCTGGCCTTTTCAATCTGAAGTATGGTGCTAGTGGTTATTCCTTAATTTGTGAACAATTCACTGATCGGCTTTGCAGGAATTTAGGTAACTGTCCATTTCGATGGCATAGTACTGCGTGTCATTTTGCTTACAGAGACTTTACATAATTGCATTTGCAAAAGAGATAATATAATACATACAAATATAAAGGCAAATACTAGTCACTCATGAATGCTTATATACTCAAGGCAGTGACCGGCGAGAGTTTGCTCATCAAGACAAGGAGCTGAAAGATGGACATAAAATTAAAAGACCTTCTGGAAAAAAAGAAATCCACTATTTTGCAAAGATGGCAGGATGCAATCATGGACGCTTATCCCGCAGATAATTCAGGTTTTTTGAGAAATCAAAAGGATAGATTTAAAAATCCAGTGGGGCATACGATCTTTCAGGGAACAGATAGTATTATGGAAGCACTGATCGTGGGGCAGGAATTTAACGATGGTTTTTCATTTTTGAATGATATTATCAAAGTAAGGGCAATTCAGGATTTTACACCAGCGCAAGCTCTGAGCTTTGTCTTTTTCCTTAAGAAAGTGGTTCGTGAAGAACTAGAAAAGGAAATTAAACAGAACCAACTATACGATGAATTACTAAAGTTTGAATCGGGCATAGACGAGCTGGCCCTTTATGCTTTCAATGTCTTTGTAAAATGCAAAGAACAGCTCTACGAACTTAGGACGGATGAACTAAAAAGGATGACGTTTACTCTATTGAAAAAGGCGAATTTGATGTCGGAGATTCCTGTAGAGGAATTTGAGCACAGGAACCGTGACTAACGAAGATAGTTGAAAGCACAGACGGGGTACTCCTACTTAAAGTGGGAGTCACGATTGGATCTTCAAGTGTCAAATATTAAAAGGCAAGAAGGGCTAAGGTTTAATCAACCTTAGCCCTTTCTTATACTTATCAGAAAGTTAGCTACCGCCTGCGCCTGAGGCTGGCAGTATGGCTAATACGTGCGAAGACAGTGTCTTCGTGTGTGAGTGCCAGCCAAGTTTTCTAAAAAGATACAAAGATAGTATTTACAGTAAGGATTTGTTACCAAGCCAAATAGTTACTCACATAGGCGAACGAAGAATCTGAAATGACTGCACTTCCGCCAAGCATATAGGTCTCGCGAATTTGACCGCTGTTGTCAGCTAAGAAGTTCATGACACTGGCTTTAGATAAATGTTTGTCTACTAGGATAATGGGGCTGCCAGTACGTGCAGCAAGTGCAGACCCAGCTAGTGCATCAGGGAAGTTTTGCCCAGTCGCGATATATACAGTATTAATATTTGCGCGGAGTCCCTTAGCGATAGCGATGCTTGTTTCGTATTGATCCATGCCCCAGTAACGTGCAATACCTCTGCCCTCTTCATTAGAGTCCCAATTTTTTGAGACTGTCGTGGTAATGCTATTGGCTACTTCCTCGTTAATGACTGCAAAGCCTCCTACTAAAATAGCATCTTCAATACTATTCTGTTGAAGTGCATTTAACGTCGCTTCAGGCAGTTGTTTACTCTTCGTTAGTAATATGGGAATATGATTGTAAGCAGCCCAAGAAGAGATGGAAAGCGCATCAGGAAAGTTATCACCATTGGCAATAACTACTTTCTTTGGAGCGTCAGGATTGACGGAATAGTAATAATCAGCGATTTTAGAAGCAGTTTGATACTGATCCCAGCCGGCTAAACGAGTAACATCGCTGTATTTCTGGTTAAGGTTTTGTTCAATTTCTCCGGAAACGACTGCGCTTCCACCTACAATGATAACTTTAGTAGGTTTAAGGCGTTCAATTTCTGCTTGAGCATCGGGATCTAGAACTTTGCTATTGGTTAAAAGGATCGGAGCATCAAATTGATGGGCCAACGTAGCTGCCGCAAGGGCATCTGGAAAATTAGCGGCAGTGGCTAATATAACGGTTGAAGAACCGGTTGGCCAGCCTTGTTTGGAGATTCCGACTGCAGTTTTTACTGCTGTGTAACCGGACACGCGGCTAAAAATTGGTGCTGTAGAAGATCCAAGATCAAGCTCTGACTTTATAGGTGTATAAGTCCCATCATAGCCGTCTTGCCCAATTACGTTTACCATTCCGGAGCCCAATTGCCCTTTGGAGTTATCCCCCCAGCCCCATATATCACCATCTGTTCGTGCAAGAGCATAGCCATAACCTGCGGCGATACTATTAGCCTTTGTAATATTAATCGTCTTTATCGGATTAGTAGAAATAGGCAACTCGTCTACTTTGTAGCCGCTACCAAGTTGACCACCACCATTGGAACCTAGAGCCCAAACGGTACCATCCTTGGTAAGAGCCATCGTAAGGTAAGCTCCGGCACTTACAGAAGTGACATCATTTAATGAGGGGATTAGAACTGGTGAGTCGAACCACTCCTGTTGCGTATTCCCTAGTTGCAGGAGTTCGTTGCTGCCCCATCCCCAGACGGTTCCGTCCTCTTTTAAGGCTAAGCTGTGGCTAAAACCAGAGGCCACGCTGACAACATCAGAAATTCCTTTTACCTGTGTCAGGTTAGTAAAATCAGAAATCCCTTCTAGGCCATCTGTTCCAAGGGTTTCGAGGGTCACTTTTTGCGCACCCCAGGTCCAGACAGTACCATCATTTTTGAGTGCTAAGGACCAGGCGCTGCCGACGGCAATCTTAACTACTCCGGAAAGGTTATTCACAATTTGTGGAGTTGTTACTTTAATGGCATCAGTGTTATTTACTTGCTTGTACTCATTACCGCCCCAAGCCCATACTTGTCCATTTGCAGCTAGGGCTAAGTTGGACTCTATCCCTGCCGCTATACCTACAATGTTTTGTAGACGTTCAATTTGTCTTGGAAGAGTAATCGGCGAGGCTTGTTCAATGCCGAGTTGATCGTACTCGTTATTTCCCCAGGCCCAAACCGTTCCATCAGCTTTCAGGGCTAGTGCATGGGCACCGCCAGCGGAAACTGAGATTACATCCGTCAGGTCTTTGACTTTGACTGGAGTTCCGACAGGATTTTCGTCGGTGATACCTTGACCTAATTGCCCCTCGGTATTATCACCCCAGGACCAGACATTTCCTTCAGCGTCAACGGCCAAGCTAAAGTTTGGGCCAGCAGCCAATTGTGAGGATGCTGCTCCAGGACTAACACTTAAGGATGCCAGCACAGGTTTTGGTCCAACAGTTAAGGAACCGGGTATCACAGAAACAATCAGAGTTGTTAAGAAAACCAAAGATGATAGCATTTTTAATGTTAGGTTTTTCTTCATTTACAGTCTCCTTTGCGAAATAATATGATTATAAAAAAATATAACAACGACCTTGAATATAACAAACTATAGACTTGACCACAATAGTAAAAGTTTGGGAATACAGACAACAAAGTCTGTGCCTTTATTCACGAGCTTATTGTAGGATTTTTAAAGGGACCCTGATCAGTAAATCAGGGTCCCTTCTTCATGAGAAATTCACAACTTTTTCATGAGTTAATCGTATCAGAGAGTTACACTAAGGACATGGAAGAACTGGCAAAACATAAGAAGTAAAGCTGAAAAATAAAACTGATTAGGAGGAATATACCATGAAAAAATTCAGTAAGAGAATCACGGCAATCGTAGGAACCGCAACATTAGCTTTAGGGCTCATGGCTTTGCCGGCCTTAGCCGAAACGTCCCAGCAAAAAGGGGAGGGATGGTTTGGACAAATGCAAGAATCTATGCAGAAATCCGTTTCATTTGAGCAACAAAAAGAGCTTATGAATTCGAACGAAATGCAAAACCTTCATAATTCGCAGGGGATGCAGAATGCAATGCTAAGAGGGGACGTTAAGAAAATGCAAGAACTCATGAACTCAGATCCAGCGGTTAAAGATCAAGTGGGGCAAGAAAACCTTGATAGAATGAACGAATTCATGAGTAATTCTGGAGGGAGTATGATGAGCAACGGTAGTGTTATGACCGGTTCGCAAGGCATCATGATGAATGGAAGTGGAAGTGAACTCGTTCAACTAAAGTTGAACATCGAGACTTCGGTGGGGGACTCTACCCCCACCGAAGCAGGGTCGGGGGGTACCACTCCCACTTATAGAAGTATGAGTCTTAACGATTGGATAAAATTTCATCACAAATCTATTAATTAAAAGGGGAGATCTTATATGATGTTTGGTCTAATCCTATTAGTCATCGTAGCTTTTTACTTGTTTAATTCGTCAAATTCTAAAGAATCATGCTGCATGAACCATCAATCTCATACACATACTGTGCAAGATATATTGAGTGAACGCTATGCACGTGGTGAGATTGATAGAGAGGATTACCTTGAGCGGAAACAAGAACTGTCGGAGCAAAAGCAACGAATATCCATCAAAAAGGGATAACATAGCGTTCAGTATATGGAAGTCAATAGGTAAGGCTGGATTTATAGAAATCAGTTTAAAGGAGGAATTTACGTGATGGGTGGCTGGGGTAATATGATGGGTGGTTGGGGATATGGTGGTTATGGAAGCGGCGGATACGGGATGATGGGGATAGGAATGATCATCTTTTGGATTGGGATCATCTTACTGGGTATCTATCTATTCCGTCGCAATGCCCCGCATATTCATTCGGGAGGACAAGGTAAGCATAGTTCAATGGACATCCTACGTGAACGATATGCGCGTGGCGAGATAGATTCCGCAGAGTATCAGAGCCGGAAAAGGGACTTAGAGAGTAAATGAGTACCCCCAAAAAGAACAAACGGTTGCTTCTGGATTTTTATACAACGACAGCCGACCTATGAGTACTGAAAACTCTAGGTCGGCTTTTTGATCAGACCGTCAGAAAACAAGTCCCAAATACGTATTAATATGTAAGACGTATTTTTAGGGAGGTAGTCTATATCGAAGCACTAGATTTATTGGTAACATCTATTTTCTTCTCTGTTTTAGGTTATGGATTATGTTACCTTGCTCTTTCAAGTAATAGTGAACTCGTTCAGCTAAAGCTGAACATCGAGACTTCGGTGGGGGACTCTACCCCCACCGAAGCAGGGTACGGGGGCCCACTCCCACTTGAAGAAGTGGGAGTCTTACGATTGGATAAATATAAAAAGCAAAACGATAACTCAGAAAAATTATTGGAAAGATAACAATATTACGATGGAACCTGAAACTTGGTGGCTGAGGTAATCTAATCTAATCCTCAACCACTCCGTTTCTCTTTTGGAAACCGGACGATGAATTCAGTCTCATGCCCGACTTTGCTCTGTACGCTGATTGTGCCTTGATGGAGGTCCGTAATCTGGCGGACCAGCGTCAGGCCAATTCCGGTTCCCCCTGTCTCACGGGTCCGAGATTTGTCAGCACGGTAAAAACGCTCGAATACTAAAGGGAGATCGTCTTCCGAGATGCCGATACCTGTATTTTTAATCTTAATTTCAGCAAAATCCGGTGTATTTGTAAGGGCAACGCTAATCTGACCGCCTGAGTTTGAGTACCGATAAGCATTATGCACCAGATTGTAAAAGAGCCGGGTCAGAAGACGCTCGTCCCCTGACATATTCACGGATTCTTCCAGGGCGTTCCAATTGAGAGCTAATTCTTTTTCCTGAATGAGGGGATAAAGGTTTCGAATAACTTTTTCAAGAAGAGCCTTTAAGTCGACAGGTTCAAGGTTTAGCTGTAAAGCACCGATTTCTGCTACATTTAAGTCTTTTAGATCGCTGGATAAATCAACTAATCGGTCAATTTCCTCATGAATAGAGGAGAGGTTTTCCTGATTAGCAGGCAGGACGTTATCTTGGAAGGCTTCAATATAGCTTTTGATCGAGGTTAAGGGGGTGCGCAGTTCGTGGGCGATATCGGCGGAAAACTGTTTACGAAGTGTTTCTTGTCGATTTAAATTGTCGGCCATCGCATTAAATGCATTTGCCAGTTGCCCTACCTCGTCTTTAGAGCGAAGGTCAACGCGTTCGTCAAGGTGTCCATGACCAATACGGTCAGCAGCTTTCGTTAATCGTTTGAGAGGAGCGACGAGTCGACGGCTTGTGAAGTAACTGAGAAGAATCCCAAATATAAGGGCCAATCCTCCAGCGAAAAGTAAAGAGCGAAAGACCGCGGATTGGAATCGGACATCTTGGGGATTGAGAATTTGTGTGGTTGCAGGGTAGCGGACCTGTGCGATGGCTAAAGTCCCGAGGGGTCCTGACACCGTAAAAGTTTTTGTTTTCCAACTTGTCGTGGAATAGGTGGACATACCCATACCCATATCCATGCCCATCCCGCCTTGACCATGCATCATTTCTTCCATGGGGTTATTTAATGTGGCGATGAGCTTGCCGTTCGGATCAGTCAGAGTAACAACTGTACCAATCGGGAGGGAATGACTTACTTCATTCAGAGACGTAGAATCCCAAGTACCCTTGGCCTGATATAGTGCACTCAGGCGAGAGGGTAACAGTTCTAAGGTTGTTTCATTCGCTTGGGTTAAATAATCACTAAACTGTTGTTTAAAGACATAGTTCACGGAAAGCATGCTGAAGGTTAAGGTAATAAGCGCGATGATCAGGGTGGAAAGAAACAATTTAGTGCGCATTTTATCCCCCCGCACTTGGATTAAACTTGTAGCCGATACCGTAAACGGTCAAAATAATTTGTGGGTTGCTGGGAGTCGTTTCAATCTTTTGCCGAATCTTCTTAATATGGGCATCAATCACGCGGTCATCTCCGTCAAAGTCGTGCCCTTGAACAATTTCCACCAATTGACCTCGAGATAACACACGTCCAGGGTGTTTCGCTAAGGCTCCCAGGATCTTAAACTCTGTTGGAGTTAGTAAGACCTCCTGATCGTTGAGCCGGATTTCATGCTGTATGTTATCGATGGTGAGGCCATTATCATAGGAGACCACGTCCGCAAGAGGTGCAGTTTCGTTACTGGTTCTTCGTAGAACGGCCCGAACACGGGCAACCACTTCTCGAGGGCTAAAGGGTTTTGTAATGTAATCATCCGCACCGATACTTAATCCTTGGATACGGTCCTCTTCTTCGACTTTAGCGGTAAGCATGATAATTGGGACGGAGGATATTTTACGAATCTCGCGGCATATTTCTGTCCCAGACATGCCAGGAAGCATTAAATCAAGAATAAGCAAGTCGAAGGGGTTTTCTTTAAACATGGTTAAAGCGATTAGTCCATTGATGGCCGTGCTTACCTGAAATCCTTCCTGTTGAAGATAAGCTTTGAGTACGATCGAAATTTTTTTTTCATCATCAACTAGTAAAATCCTCATGAATAGACAAACTCCTTCCAGTAGTACCAAAAAACTTCAAAATCATTATAATACAAGGGTGACCCCATTTTTGTAAGCGAGGTAAACTAATGTTCTGCTTTTAGCTAAGCGAGTTCACTAGATACAAGAAAGCGCTTCTATAGGGTCGAGGGAAATGGCTCGCCTAGCCAGTAGGATTGAGAGGATACCAATTAAGAATGAGGTGCTTATTGCAGTCAAGGCTATAAAGAGGTTGAATTGAAAAGTAATTGTTTTTTGGAAAGCAATTGGGCCAAGCAGAGTAGGAGTAAGCTCTCCTAAAAGATAGCCAAGAACTCCTCCGGAAAGACTTACAATGACAATTTCCTGGATTAGAATCGAAAAGATATGGCGACGACGAAAACCGATGGCTCGGAAGATACCAATTTCCGCTACCCGGTCATTGATGTTACCAGATGTTGTAACGAATACGATCAAAACACCGATAACTCCCAGTATAATGGAAGTAATTAAAGAGAAATCTGAAAAGCGATCGACACTTTCTTTGGCGCCTTGAACCAGTTGGGATATTTCGGCGACTTTGGCCTCTGGTAATAGTTCACTCAAGTAGGCTGCAGTTTTATTCGGTTGAGCCGTATTGAGTTCAATCATGGACCAAGAGTTTTTGCCAGTAAGGGTGCGAGACGTGTTGAAAGTCGTAAACACTCCATTATCTTCAGAGCCGCCTGTTTCTTCCATGATTCCAACAACTGGATAGTTCTGATGATCAAGTTCTAGAGTACTCCCAATCACTAGATGTTCTTTGTTTGCGATGTTTGAACCGATAATAACTTCTTGGTCGCCGGGCTGTAATCCTTTAATCTGCCACCAGGGTTTCATTTTTAATTCACTTGGAAAATCTACTCCGATAATAAGATAACGTTCACTAGCCCCCGCGACGGAACCGATAATTTTAGGGGCAATTCTACTGATCATAAGCTCTTGATTATTTTGAATTTTCGCAAGTACGTCATAGTCCAAATGCTTAACTTCGTAATTAACTCCGGGAACAGAGAGACCGCCGTAGCTGAGTGAGAAATGCTCAGACTTAGGAGTAATGACAACATTAGCACCATATTGGGTTAAACTTATTTGTAAATCGTCTTGCATGCTTTTTGCCAGCGTATTCAACGTGACTGTTATGCCGATAACTAATATGAACGTTAGAAGTAAAAAGACTGTTTTCCCTTTACGTCGGCGCAGGTTTTGGATAGCAATATCAGTTAGTGTCATCTAGTACCTCCTTTATCGAAGTTCGAGGCGCTAGGTTCGACTTCAACCTTTACGCTCTGAACCTACCTCGCATAGTGTAGTTCTCGCGGCGTCGTATCTCGAAACATTATCTGATTCTCTGGCCTCGTCTATCGTGCTCGAAGCAATACCATACCCTTGTGGATCGTACTTAAAAAATCGTGCATCGAATATCGAACCTCGATCCGACCTCTGGCCTCTGACTTCTGACCTCAGAAATCACATATAGCGCAAAGATTCAGTCGGGTCAAGTCTTGCTGCCTTCCAGGCTGGATAAAGACTTCCTAACAGACCGATTAAAAGAGATGCACTTAATGCATAAACCAGCAAACCAAATTGCCAAGGGATATGGACTTGAGCTTTAACCAAGGCGGATCCAAAGCTGACTGCTGCACCCATCCCAAGAAAGAACCCTAATAGCCCTCCTAAAAAGCTTGAGAAGCTCGCTTCAGTAAGAACGATCTGAATGATGTGACGTTTTCGGAAACCGACAGCACGTAAAATACCAATTTCCCGGGTCCGCTCTTCAACAGAGGATTTCAACGTCATGGTGATAACTAAACTACTAGCCAAGAAAAGAATTATAGAAATACTTCTAGCAAATAAGTTAAATCTATTGACGGTATCATCTCGTGATTCTAGAGTAGACTTTAGAGCCGTTACTTTGGTGCCCGGTAGCTTGTCGCTTAACTGTTGAGTAACTTCTTCGATCGGGCAGGTATAACATAAAGCGGCAGTTTCTATAAGGCTGATCGCGTTGGGGCGATTAGTCAGTTTTTGGAGCACGTCTAAATCGATAAATACTGCCTGATCATTTTCTGCTGAACCCGTAGGTTGAACAATCCCTGCCACCATAAAATCCTGTCCCATGATCGTTACACTTTGCTTAGGGCTAAGGCTAAGGGCCTGGGCGACGTCACTCCCTAAAATAACCTCGTTGGCAGTCGGAATCTGGTTTTTAGCGAAACCACTCAGCTGCCACCATTTTTTCAGGCGTAATTCCTGTGGAAAATCGACTCCCAGCAACAAAATTTCTTGTCCTTTGATTTTAGTGTTTGCTAAAAGTTTAGGAGCTATTGTTGCCAACGTTTCTTTGTTTTTAATCGTTTTCATTAGTGGAATTATGGACATATCCAGTTCTTTGACCTGAGTCGGAGCTTCTACCGTAATACCTCCAAATGTCATGGCTTCCCCTGTCTCTGGAAGGATGAGTATATTAGAACCATATTGATCAAGCTTGTTGGCGACATCTTCTTTTATAGCTTGGGTAGTCGAATAAAGAAAGACTATGGATGCCACACCGATAATAACACTGATCACCAATAACGCAGAGCGCATTTTACGGCGGCGCAAATTTTGAAACGCAATATCTGTTAAACGCATTTAGTTTTCCCCCTTAGGCCTCTTGAGGAGATGGTGCCAAAATCCCATCACGAATATACACTGATCGAGAGACCCAATTTAGGTTTTCTTTGTTATGAGTCACCATAATAATGGTTAGACCGTCCTGGTTAAGAACTTGAAATAATTCCAACAGCTCTAGAGCTGTTTTCGAGTCTAGACTTCCGGTGGGTTCATCGGCAAATATAATAGCGGGTAGATTGACAATCGCCCGGGCAATAGCCACTCGATTTTGTTCGCCACCGGACAATTGATTAGGAAGACGAAGGGATTTGGCACCTAAACCCACTTTTTCAAGGACAGTTTGAGCCATAGCTCGTTGTTCTCTTCCCGGGCGGGAGGTTATAGCCAGAGGGAGCATGACATTTTCAAGGGCAGTAAGATAAGGAATCAATTGATATTGTTGGAAAACAAATCCGACGTACTCATGCCGAAAATCGGCTAACCGTTCAGGTGCAAGGGAATATACATCAATATCATCGATGATGAGTTTACCGGAGGTGGGCGGATTTAACCCTCCCAGAATACTGAGTAAGGTGCTTTTACCGGAACCGGAAGGCCCCATCAAAGCTAGAAATTCCCCTTCAGATATCTCCAAATTAACATTTTTCAGGGCTTCGACAACACCGTCCCCACCTTTGTAGGTTTTGGTAACCTCACAGACCTTTATTAAAGACATAGAGCTACTTCCTCCTAAATTCCAAGAACTATAAAAACGTTGGATTTGATTTAGAATGAACGCACTCGTAAAAACGAGTGCGTTTAATGAACTATTTTACAATAACCAGCTTCTTTAAGGACTAAACTCTGGGAGCCCACGCGTCTAAGACAGATTGAGGAATCTCTAGGTTGTCCCCGTTTAAAGAGTAGGTCAGCGCTTCCGGCGGATATGCTTGGCAACCTCCACTTAATCCTTTGAGTGTCTGAAGATCCCAGACTGTCCCGCAGACGTTGCACACTATTTGGTTATCAGTGATGTGAAAGGTTTCTCCCTTACAGGGTTCACAAAAGCTAACTGCCACCATAACTTTTCCATCGGGTTGGACAAAGGCTGTCAAAGGGATTCTCTTACCGTTCCCTTTATACTCAGTCCAGATAAACTTTTTATCCTTGATGGTACTTAGGGTTGTCACGATTGCCTTTCCGTTTTCAACCTTGCTTTTCACAATGAATTGCTCAAGTTTATCGTCTTGGCTATAAGTTATTGTTTGTCCGATGTCAGCAGCAGCCTTGACAGTAGAACTAGCACTATTGTCTTTAGCAAATACAAAATAGGCACTTATCATTATTATTACAGCTACAAGACCAACTATACTGAAAAGCGCTGCGTTGCTCTTTTTGGGTTGGGTAAATTTTTGGTTTTTTTCTACACGGTTATTCAATGGAATTTCCTCCTTATAAAAGTTAATTTAGGAACGATAGATAGTAATGGCACCATAGTTTCAGGTGAAGTTTAAAGCTTCACCTGATGTTTCTAAGAACTAAATTCAAAAGGAAGCGACTAGTCATTATAGGGTTTTTAATCAATTTTTTAAAGATGAAAATCTTGGAGTAATTACAATCTAATCTCCGGCTTTTGACCTCTGACCTCTGACCTCTGGTACTACATGCGCATTCCCATTCGCACTGTAAACGTAAGGAAATTCAGCATACCGAAGAGCAGGATGACAACTAAATACGGCATAGCGACGGATAAGGCTTTACTCGTACCATAGTTCTTTTTAGCAATCCGATAGGCAGTGTAAAGAGAACCGAGAGTTCCGGCGATGACTAAAACGTATTGCATTATTTGAATTATTGGGTCAGAAACGAAGTCGGTTGACCCCTCAAGATGTATTCCAAATAGCCCCATGAACGTGTAGTAGATTGATTTCCCTTCCGCCAAAAGGTGGAACAAGTTGTGGGCCATGTGGGCTGCGAGGTCAAGAGGAATGACTGCGTAACCAAAACGTGCGAATGCTGTCCGTAAAGTTTCACCAGTAAAACGCTTAGAAAATGCAGTCGCTGCGAAAAGTAGTAACACTGGAGTAGTCATAGCGATTATAAAGAGAATCGTAAAGGAGATATCCTTGTTAGCAATACCCAATGTCAGCTCTGCCCACTTAAGGTAGGATTGGTAAAAGTCCAACATGGTAATATTCTGCACAAAAACAATCCCGACGATGACAATTGCTAAGAAAGACTCTTCGAAATGCGCCCTAGTCATAGACCAAAATTCACTGGTCGGTTTGCGGGGTGTTAATCGGATAGAATCATGGGGACAACTTTTGATGCAGTTCCCACAGAGATTACAGTTGGCGTTGTTTTCCATAGCCATCGGAAATTCAAACATAGGACAGCCCGGTGTTTTTGTATTGCCCTTGTAACAATCTCTAGTAGTACAAGTCTTGCAGGTTTCTTTGTTGGCACGAAGCTCTAACATACCGGCTCGGGAATAGTTGCCGGACAAACTACCGAGGAAACATAAATAACGGCACCAGGTACGGCGTTCAAAGAGCATTGCTGTGACCATTACACCACCTAAGATGAGTAACAAGAGGGTGCCAGATCCTCGGGGAGATTCTACTATCCCCCAAACGTGGTCAGACCAAGTGATAAAAATGAAGGTGATATCAATAATCCAAAGTCCATATTTTCTCAAGAAGTTTGGAACTTTACGGTTGGCTCCGAAAATCTTCTGTGTCAAATCACTTACCCAGGCAAAGGGGCAGACTGCACACCAAAATCGTCCGAATAGAAAGAAGAAGAGGGGTAAGAGCGGCCACCAAAGAACCCAAGTAGCAGCAGTTCCGAAGTTATCGTGGGCGCTTGTGGGTCCCGCCAGAGTTTCTACCATGATGACCGCAAAAATAAGCACGGCAGCCCATTGGAAAATTCGCGGATAATAGGAACTTTGCAAAAACCACTTTAGTGGTTTAAACTTAAGCAAGTTGCTAGTTTGTGGGGATTTAGGTTGTAACGGTTGACTCATTATTATACCTCCTTTGTAGCGTTTTACTTACGTTTTAAGATTTGGGCAAAAATACCTGCCAGTACGATTGCTCCGCCAACACTTCCAATGAGGAGCCAGTTCGGACCAGACTTGGTAACGGTAAGTGGCATAGTAACGGTGGTTTCCCCAAGAGTTGGAGAACTGATATGAATGTCTCGGTTCCATTCCCCTTGTTTCGTTGGGGTGAGAGTGATTGAGTACATTCCTGGTTCCATGCTGTCGAGCTTTGCTTGTCCTTTAAGGGTAGTCTCCGAGTCCTTACTCATTCCAGACATGTCACTGTGTGAACTACTGTCCATGAGCATCATATCGACATTCACGGATGCATCGAGGACAGGTTGTCCAGTAGCTTGGTTTTTTACGGTAATCATGATGTTAACCGATTTATTCGGAGCGGGTTTCTCAGGGTCTGACTGTACACTAACTTGGAACTTGTCGCCCTTGGTAACAGTCACTTCTGATGGAGGCGAATCACCGTGTGCAGCTTCTGAAGAAGGGTTGTCAGACATGTCCATATCTGACATGTTGTTGGATGAGGCCGGTTTCGAATCAGCTAATGCGGGAAGGGTAAAAAGCAATACAGAGAGTAGGGTTAATACTATAAGGGATGATAATTTCTTTTTCATGAAGCACACTCCTAAAAGTTATTCTGGTTTAGGAATATGCAAAAGCCGTGCCTAGTTCGAGGTTCGAGAAAAATTTACAATCAGTAGTGATCAATGATCAAAGGGACTGATAAAGTAAGCTTCTAAAGGTTTTAGGTTAAAAAGTTGTGGGATTTCCCACACTATGCTGTGGGAAATCCCACATTCGAGGAGAGCGAACATGCGAAGGGTTTTAATTGCGGATGATGAAGCGAATATGCGCTGGGTTTTGGAACGGGCCTTAAGTAAAGCGGGCTATGATGTGGAGACAGCGGAGGATGGACAACTCGCCTTAGACCGAGCCTTGGCTGAACGGCCAGATCTTGTCCTTGTGGATTTAAAAATGCCGAAGATGGATGGTCTAAGTCTTCTTAAGACGTTGAAAGAGCATTATCCGGATGTGATGATTGTCATCATGACTGCGCACGGAAGCACCGCTACGGCGGTCG
>Ga0209347_1002659_pt1 | contig 22839 bp, 23 predicted proteins | sample AutmiccommuBRH23_FD_187382 | JGI IMG/M metagenome (GOLD analysis project Ga0209347, IMG submission 187382) | Deep subsurface microbial communities from Mt. Terri, Switzerland - Autotrophic microbial communities BRH/23 (SPAdes) (version 2) | ecosystem: Environmental > Aquatic > Deep subsurface >...
CCGGTGCCGGTGCTATGCGGTAGGACTTACCCACACCGCAACCGTAGAGGTGACCACTGACAACCACGACCTACCGCCGCAACCGCCACAGCGTGTCGCTGCTGCACGCCCACCTGTGCGTGCCCGCATGCGCGGCCACCTCTGGTCGCCGTCCTACTTCGCCGTCTCCTGCGGAGGCGCACCCCTGTCGATCACCAAGCAATACATCGACCAGCAAGCTCGGCCACTCTGACCGCCGGCCTGGCGCCCGGCGACGGACGGGATGGGCTCACCCCGCCATAAATGGCGAGGCTTGCGCCCAAGAATTCGGTCACGGCTTCTTCAACATCGAGCCCGGCGAGGACTACCGCATGCTGTGCTACCTGCGGGTGCTCGCCACGTGACGTGAATTCCGTCGCTGTCCTGCGCCTTCACACACGCGGCGGCCCCTTGGTGAATCCCTCGAGCCACCGCTGGATGCTCCGGCTCAGTGACCGGGGAACGTGGTCGGGATCCATCAGGTCGTTCTCGGCCAGCAGGCTCGCCTCGTCGGCGACGGTGTTCTTGGTGAACTGCTCCAGTGTTCTTCCTTGTCCGCGAAACGCTTCCGGATCATCATGTCCGCGAAACGCTTCCACCGCCTGCAGGAAGGAGTCGCGCTGGTGCGCCTCCCTCTCGAAGTTGTCGACAGACACACCGAGGTGTTCGCACACCAATCCGTTCCGGACCGCCGTGATCATCTCGCGGATGTCCCCGTGCTCCGGGGTGTCCGGCTCGGCCTCAACGGCCACATCGCATTCGCTGTCGAACCCCATCGACCGGTTGTTGAGGTTCGATGAGCCGACGCGCAGCAGGCGGTCGTCGATCACGAGGATCTTGGAGTGGACGTAGATCGGGGTGCCGCCGTCGGTGACGGGCCAGTACACGCCAAGCCGGTGGTATTCGTCTGCCGCCCAAAGCATTTGGAGGAGACGGTAGCGGGCACTGTCCATGGACTGCTCTTCGAGACGGCTCTCGGAGTTGCGGGGTATGACGATGACGATCTCCGGCCCGTCGGGTTCTCGGAGCCGTTCGGCGAGCGCATCGGCGATGGTGCGCGACGCGAGGTACTGGTTCTCGAGGTAGATCGTGTCGCGCGCTGCCGCTATCGCCGCGAGGTTCAGCGCCTCCACCTCGCGAACCTCGCTGCGCTTCTCCCGCTCCGGCAGCGTGCGCACGATCCCGACGTCGACGTTGCGCAGGGCAGGCTCGAGGCCGGAGGGCCAGACCTCGTGGTCGACGACGACCTGCGCCACGTACTGGCCGGTCGCGGCTCGCCATCTGTCGCGGGCCTGATCGCCGAGGGCGCGCGCGGCGGCGCCGCTGACCACGACGCCGACCTCGTGCCTGGGGCCGTAGGTCTGGCCACCTTCAACACGAGAAGCGTTGTCCTGCAGATGTTCCCGGGTGTCCCAGCGCTCCCGGGTGAGGTCGATACCACCGCAGAACGCCACCGCGTCATCGATGACCACGATCTTCTGGTGATGAACCGCCCCGGTCGGATGTGCGCCATCGATGGCGAACTCCAGCCGGTCGCCGGTGAGCCAGTTCAACAGCGCCACCGGCGTGACGTCACCCCACAGCCCGTCGAAGGCCGGAAGCAGGCGCAGGTTCGACCTCAGCAGGTAGACATCCAGGTTGGGCCGGACCCGCACCAGCCAGCGGAGGAAGGTGCCCAGCTGGTTCGGGCCGTGAAGCGTCTTGCGACCACGTTCGAAGGTCATGCGGGTGTCGAAGTCCCACCCGATCAGCAGGACTCGACGCTGAGCACGCAGCAGCGCGGCCTTGCAGTGATAGAAGTAGTCGGCGCCGTCGACGATGCACGCGAACTCGTCGGCACGCTCGACGCGCCAGCATGTCTCGCCGGGGATCAGCAAGCGGTCGCTGTTCATGTCAGGCCGCGCAGCGGTCTTCACGGGTCGGGCCGGACATAGCGGTGTGTCTACCACACCCGTCGGCCGTCGAGCTCGATCGAAGCGCTTCGCGCAGCGATATATGCATGTGCTATGCATATATCGTGCCGCAGTCGCGATACGACCAACTCGACGAACTGCTGACGCGCCTGCACCTCGCGCGCCAGCGGCCGAACTGGCGGCGCCGGCTCCTCGACGGAGCGGGTCCGGTGACGAACGTGTCGACGCTGAGAGTGCTTCGTGCGGTCGAGGAGTGCCAGCGATCGGGCGGTGGGGCGTCCATCGGCGATGTCGCCGAGTTCATGGCGGTCGAGCACTCGACTGCCAGCCGCACGGTCGCCACCGTCGTCGCCGCGGGCCTGTTGACCAAGACCTTCGCCCCTGACGACCAGCGGCGGTGTGCGCTGGTGTTGACCGACGTCGGCCGTGAGGCGCTGGCCACCGTCACCGACCGGCGGCGCGATCTGGTCGCGGAGACGATCTCCGACTGGCCCGACACGAACGTCGACACGTTGCTCTCGCTGCTGGACCGGCTGACGGAACGCTTCGAACGCGCGGGCAACGAATGACCGCCAAAGCGACCACAACGGCTCCGGCCGCCGCCCCGACGCAGTCGCGCGGAGCGCTCGGGCTGATGTTCGACCCGGTTTTCGGTGCGCTCTTCTGGGGCAAGATGTTCTCCGTCGTCGCGGTGTGGACGCACGGCATCGTCGCGGCCATCGTGATGTACGACGCGACCCGCTCGGCCCTGATGGTCGGCCTGGTCGGCGTCGTGCAGTTCGCGCCGCAGCTGATCTTGAGCCCCACCAGCGGCAAGTGGGCCGACACCGGGAACCCGGCACGTCAGATCCTGCTCGGCCGGGTGTTGTGCATCGCCGGGTCCGGGTTCGTGGCGACGTGGCTGTTCCTCGAACCCGGGCTCCAGGGGACCGCCACCGCCATTCCGATTCTCCTCGGGACCGGACTGGTCGGGTTCGGCTTCGTCGTGGGCGGGCCTGCGATGCAGTCGATCGTGCCCAACCTGATCCGCCCCGGCGAGCTCTCCACGGCCATGGCGCTCAACAGCATTCCGATGACGATCGGGCGCATCGCCGGCCCGGCCACCGGCGCCTACCTGGCCGCGCACTTCGGTTCGGCCACCGGCTTCGCCGTCAGCGCCGGCCTGCACCTCGTGTTCGCCGTCTTCCTCGTCGCCGTACGGTTCCCGGCACCGCCGGTGCGGCGCTCCGGGGCGGACTACCGCGTGCGCGCGGCACTCAAATACGTCTGGGCCGACCGCCCGTTGTTGCTGGCGTTGCTCGCGGTGACGACCGTCGGTTTCGCCTCGGACCCGTCGATCACGTTGACGCCCTCGGTGGCCGACGAACTCGGCGGCGGCGCCAGGCTCGTCGGGACGTTGTCCGCGGTGTTCGGCGTCGGGGCGGCGGTCGGCATGGTGGTGCTGGCCCTCATGCGGGGCCGGATGGTCTCCTCACGCGTGTCGAGCATCGGGCTGTCGGGCCTCGCCGCCGGGTGCGCGGTGCTCGCCGTCGCGACCGGACCCGCCGTCGCGATGACGGGGTTCGCGTTGGCGGGCTTGGGCTTCGGGTGGGCCATGACCGGTCTGAGCACGGTGGTGCAGGAGCGCGCACCGGAGGAATTGCGGGGCCGCATCATGGCGCTGTGGCTCGTCGGATTCCTCGGCTCACGGCCGATCGCGGCGGCGCTGCTCGGCGGCACCGCCGACCTCGTCAGCGTGCAGGCGGCGTTCGCCGTGGCCGCCGCGCTGACCCTGGCGGTCACGCTGTGGTGTCGGCCCCCGAACCTCGTCGGCCCGCTCCCGGCCCGCGTGTGACGCGCCCTCCCGGTGCGCTACCGAAGCGCGGCGGAGATGGCGTCGCGGGCCCGGTCGAGCATCGAGGCGAACGGGCCGACGGCGAAGTTCAGCTTGGCTGACTCGACTCCGGGGTGCGGCCTGGTCGGTGCGATGGCCTCGGCAGCGACGACGGCGGCGGCCATCCTCTCGAGGTCCCCGGCGTCGAGCTTGCGCTGAAGTTTGTTGAACTCCTCGTTCTCCTCGTGCTCCGCATGGTCGATCACCGCGTCGCGGAACACCGTCAGGGCATCGAGGAATTCCTTCGACCCGAAGTCCATGTCCTCGAGCGCGGAAAGCTGCTGTTTGGCTTCGTGTTCCTCCTGCAACCGCATGTCGACGATCGCGTCGCCGTCGTCGAGGTCGAGGCGGGCGCGCGGATGCACGACCATCTCCTCGGCCGTCTCGTGTACGGCCAGCAGTTGGCGTAGGGCGACGAAGGCCTCTTCCCGTGCCTTGGTCTCCGACGCATGCAACACGTCGTCGAACATGTCCTTGATGAGATTGTGCTGGGCCACCAGGAACGCCACCACGTCATCGGTGGATTGCACGAATGTCTCGACCACGGCGGTTACCTCCGGCTTTTGATCTTCGGATGAAGGAACTCGATATCCAGCGCAAAGGGCTGTGTGCTGTGACGAAGAGCTACCCGAACACCGGCCGGTCTAACCGGAACGTCAATTCCGCCGACCCGGCTGTCCGCTGTCGGCGTCGGGCAGACCCTCGGGCGGCGGTGTGGTCATTTCTGTTCGGCGTCCTCGGCCTCGGTAGGCAGGGCTTGCGCTCCGGGCGTCGCCGGCGTCGTCAACACCGCTTCCTCGTCGACGGGCTGCTCCTGGCCTTCTGGGGTGGTCATCGGGTGCCTTTCGGTCGCTGGAGGTGCAGGTGACCCACAGCCGGTTGGCTGTGCTCCTGTCTTCTACCCACACAGCGGCCGGGCAATCCGGGGCATCAGGCAACGATGTCGCCGGCGAGATCGGCGATCACCCCTCGGCCTCGTTGGCCGCGGCGAGAAGCGCGTCGATCGCCGCGGGATCGACGCCGCTGCCGCCGGCGGCCGCGGCGAGCATCCCGGCCCTGCCGATCGGGAACGCGGCGATCATTCGCGCGAGGTCGGTGTCTTCGGCCAGCGAAACCACCATGTCGGGCGCGCCGTCCATCATCGACGCCATCGCGGCCGCCAGCGCCGGTCCTGCGACCGGGTGGGCCAGCACGTCCCCGATCGAGGACTGACGCGACAGCGGCACGACGACGTCGTCGCCGTCGACCTCGACGGTGACCGACGACCGGATGTCACGGCTGGAGGCCGCGACGTCAACGGTGTAGGAGCCACCCTCCACGATCCAGGCGTCGACACGGATGTCCCAGTACGCGAGATCTTTCCGGCGCACCGTGAGGCTGACCTCCCGGGTCTCACCGGCATCCAGCGCGACCGAGGCGAAGGCCTTGAGTTCCCGGGGCGGACGCTGAACCCGGCTCCCGGTCAGGGCGGTGTAGACCTGCACGATCTCACGGCCCGCGACGGCACCGGTGTTGGTCACCGCGACCCGGACGTCGATATCCCCGTCGGCGTTCACGGTGGCCGTCGCATCGCCGTATCCGAACGTCGCGTACGAGAGGCCGTGACCGAACGGGAACGCGACCTCGATGCCGCGGGCGTCGTACCAGCGATAGCCGACGAACAGCCCCTCCCCGTAGCGGACCCGGGAGAACTCGCCCGGGAAGTCGAGATAAGCCGGGGTATCGGACAAGCGCATCGGGATCGTCTCGGTCAACTTGCCCGACGGGTTGACGTCACCGAACAGCACATCGGCGATCGCGCCGCCACCCGCCTGTCCCAGAAGCCAGCCCTCGAGTATCGCGGGGACCCCGTCGACGAACGGCAGCACCACGACGCCTCCGTTGGACAGCACCACGATCGTGTTCGGGTTGACGCCGAGCACGGCGTCCAGGACGGCCAGCTGCTCGGCGGGCAGGTCGATGTCGTCGCGGTCATAGCCCTCCGACTCCAGACCGGCGGGCAGGCCGAGGAAGACCACGGCGACGTCGGCACCCGATGCGGCGTCGACCGCCTCGCCGCGCAGCCGGGCGGACTCGTCAGTACAGGTCGCCGCAGCGCCAGAACCTATGCTGAAACCTTGTGCGTACGTGATACTTCCGGTGGTCAGGGCGCGGATCTCACCGAGCGCGTCGTCCAGCCGCGTCGGAGTGATCCTCGACGAACCCGCGCCCTGGTAGCGGGGCTCGGCGGCGAACGCGCCGATGGCGGCGATGTCGGTGTCCTTCGCCAGCGGGAGGAGGCCGCCGTGGTTCTTCAGGAGAACGATCGATCGTCCTGCGGCTTCGCGGGCCAGCGCGTGGTGCTCGTCGACGTCGAGGGGACCCGGCGCCGAGCCTGCCCCGGCCTGGGCCTTGCGGACCAGTTCCAGCACGCGTCCCGCGGCGGCATCGACGACACCCTCGTCCAGGGTGCCGTTCTTCACCGCCGCCACGACCTGGGCGTCGGTGACACCGTTGGAGGTCGGCATCTCGAGGTCCAGGCCGGCTTCGATCGCGCAGACGCGGTCCTCGACCGCTCCCCAGTCGGAGACCACGACGCCGTCGAATCCCCAGTGCTCGCGCAGGACCGTCGTCAGCAGCCATGCATTCTGCGAGGCGTACACGCCGTTGACGCGGTTGTAGGAACACATGACGGTCCAGGGTTGCGCGTTCTCGACGACGTACCGGAAACCGCGCAGATAGATCTCGTGCAACGGCCGGGGATCGATGTCGGCGCTTGTCCGCATGCGGTCGGTCTCCTGGTTGTTGACCGCGAAATGCTTGACCGAGGCGCCGACGCCGCGCGACTGGATACCTCGAACCAGGGCTGCGCCCAGCACACCCGAGACGACAGGGTCTTCCGAGAGATACTCGAAATTGCGGCCGCACAACGGCGATCGCTTGATGTTGATACCGGGCCCCAGAAGAACCCCGACACCTTCGATGGAGGCCTCCACGCCCAGCGCCCGGCCGACCCGCTCGACGAGATCGACGTCCCAGGAGCAACCGAGGGCGGCGGCGGGCGGAAAGCACGTCGCGGCGACGCTGTCGCCGATGCCGAGGTGATCGCCACCCTGGCGCTGCCTTCGCAGGCCGTGCGGCCCGTCGGTCAGCATCATCGATGGAATACCCAGTCGCTCCACAGCTGATGCTCGAGAACTACGGCGTGACCGAGCAGAACTGGCGTGACGCCCTGAACGTGGACCGCGCCGACGGCCTACCCTCGGCCCCGCCGGGGTTCGCGCACTCCGAGTCGCCCCGCTACCTCGGCCGGGGGATCGCCGCGATGGCCGCCGACGGCGACCGGGCCCGCTGGAACCAGCACTCGGTGTCCTCCGCCGACCTTGCCCGCGCCTACGACGTCACCGACCTCGACGGGACCCGCCCGGACAGCTGGGCTTCCGAATAGGCGTATCCCCGCCGTCGTGGCACTCTCAGCGCTCCAGTACGGCGGCCAGCGCCTCGTCCAGGATGCCGAGGCCCGCATCCAGTTCACCGTCGGTCACCGTCAACGGCGGCGCGATCCGGAAGATCCCGCCCATGCCGGGCAACTGGACGATGTTCATGTGCAGTCCGCGGGCCAGGCACGCCGCGGTGACCTCGGCGCCCAGGGACTCCGCCGGCGCCTTGGTCTGCTTGTCTGTCACCAGCTCGATGCCCTGCAGCAGCCCGCGACCGCGGACGTCGCCGACCTGTTCGTAGCGCTCGCGCATGCCGGCCAGCCGCGCGTAGAGCTTCTGGCCGAGGACGTCGGCCCGCTCGACGAGGCCGTCCCGTTCGACCACGGTCAGGACGGTCAGGGCGACAGCACCGGCGAGGGGATCCGAAACATGGGTGGTGAAGAACAGGAATCCCCGTTCATGGCAGACGGATTCGATCTCCTCGCTGGTGACCACGACGGCCACCGGCAGTCCCCCGCCCAGCGTCTTCGACAGTGTCAACAGGTCGGGGACGATCCCGTCCCGTTGGAACGCGTACATCAGCCCGGTGCGACCGATCCCGGTCTGCGCCTCGTCGACGATCAACACCATGCCGCGCTCGGCGCACAGCTCCTGGAGCCGGCGCAGGTAGCCAGGCGGCGGCTCGATGATCCCGCCGGAGGACAGGATCGGCTCGACGAGACAGGCGGCCAGGCTGCCCGACGACTGCGCGTCGACGGCCGAGAAACCGTACTCGAGCTCGGACCGCCAGTCGTAGGTCCCGTCGGCGTGACGGAACGGCGACCGGTAGGCGTTCGGTGTCGGGAGGGTGAGGTTGCCCGGCATCGGCGGGCCGTAGCCGCGCCGCCCCGCGCTGAACGTGGCCGACGCCGCCCCGGACGTCATCCCGTGCCAGGACCGGTCGAACGAGACGATCTCATAGCGACCGGTGTAGAGCTTCGCCATCTTGATGGCCGCCTCGTTCGACTCGGCACCCGTGCTCAACAGCAGTACCTTGCTCAGCGATGCGGGCAGCGTCGCCGACAGCGCCTTCGCGAGTTCCACCACTGGCACGCTGAGCATGCCGCTGTAGAGGTGGTCGAGGGTGCCGATCGCCTCGGCGACGGTGGACACGATGTCGGGATGGGCGTGCCCCAGAACCGCACTCATCTGTCCCGACGTGAAGTCCAGGATCGCCGAGCCGTGTTCGTCGTAGACGTAACTCCCCTGTGCCCGCGTGATGACGCGCGGGACGAACGCGGACCCGTAGCGCACCATGTGCCGCTCGGCGTCCCGCCAGAACTGGTCGGTGTTCAGGAAGCCCCCTCGCGTCATCGGCGGTCAATCTCCGGTGACGGTAGTGCATGTGCCGGGAACCCGGTCGGACACCCGACCGGGGGCTCCCGACGTTAAGACCTTGTTGCGCGGGATTGAGCGCCGACGATGGCGGCTACGCAATAACAAGCGGAGGTCGGGGCGGCTGTTACCCGACATCTGCGAGGCGGACGCCGGGAGCAGCCACGCCCGGGGGGAGGACTCGGTGTCCGCCGAGGCGGCCGCGTGTCCGGTGTGTGGACGCGAGACACGGGTCGACGCCGACGACGCCGGTGGCGGCCTGAGCTTCGTCGTCACCCGACACCAGAAGGTCGTCGAGGAGACACCTCGAGCGCACGCGCCTGAGCCCTCCCGGCACGCGTCCACCGCGGGTCAGGCACGCTGGTCATCACGATGTCCCTCCCACCGTCCCACCCGCCGACCCTCCCACCGTCCCTTCTCGACGACCCCGCCGACCTGTCCGCACTGCGCGCGATGGGCTCTGACCCCGACGAGCTTTACGCGTCGTTCGCGGGGTGGGCCGAGGCGAGCGGCACTGCGCTGTACCCGGCCCAGGAGGAGGCGCTGATCGAACTGGTCAGCGGCGCGAACGTGGTGCTGGCGACGCCGACCGGGTCGGGCAAGTCACTGGTGGCCACCGGCGCGCTCTACGCGGCGCTGGCGGCGAGCCGGCGCAGCTACTACACGGCGCCGATCAAGGCGCTGGTCAGTGAGAAGTTCTTCGCGCTGTGCGACGTGTTCGGGGCCGCCAACGTCGGCATGCTCACCGGCGACGCCTCGGTGAACGCCGCGGCGCCGATCATCACCTGCACCGCGGAGGTGCTGGCCAACATCGCGCTGCGCGAAGGCGACCGGGGCCGGACCCCGATCACCACGAGCCTGGTGGTGATGGACGAGTTCCACTTCTACGGCGACCCCGACCGTGGCTGGGCCTGGCAGGTGCCGCTGCTCGAGCTGCCGCACGCCCAGTTCCTGCTGATGTCGGCGACGCTCGGCGATGTCACGTCCCTGCGGGAGGACCTCACCCGCCGCACCGGACGGCCGACGGCGCTGGTCGCCAACGCCGAGCGTCCGGTTCCGCTGTTCTACAGCTATGCGACCACCCCGATGCACGAGACGATCGGCGACCTGCTCGACACCCGGCAGGCGCCGATCTACGTCGTGCATTTCACCCAGGCCTCGGCGCTGGAGCGGGCGCAGGCGCTGATGAGCATCAACGTGAGCACCAAGGAGGACAAGGCCGCGATCGCCGCGCACATCGGCCAGTTCCGGTTTTCCACCGCGTTCGGCTCGACACTGTCGCGACTGGTCCGCCATGGCATCGGCGTTCACCATGCGGGGATGCTGCCCAAGTACCGCCGACTGGTGGAGCAGCTCGCGCAGGCCGGCCTGCTCAAGGTCATCTGCGGCACCGACACCCTCGGTGTCGGCATCAACGTGCCGATCCGGACCGTCGTCTTCTCCGCGTTGTCGAAGTACGACGGCACCCGCACCAGGCTGCTCAGCGCCAGGGAGTTCCACCAGATCGCCGGGCGGGCCGGGCGGGCCGGCTTCGACACCGCGGGCACCGTCGTGGTCCAGGCGCCCGACCACGAGGTGGAGAACCTCAAGCAGTTCGCCAAGGTCGCCGATGATCCGAAGAAGCGCCGAAAGCTGGTGCGCCGCAAGGTTCCCGAGGGCATGGTGCCGTGGGGCGAGGCCACGATGACCCGGCTGGTCGAGGCCACACCCGAGCCGCTGACCAGCAATATGCGGGTGTCGACGGCGATGATTCTCGATGTCGTCGACCGACCCGGTGATCCGTTCGCGGCGATGCGCCGGCTGCTCCTCGAGAACCACGAGCCGCGCAAACGACAACTGCAGCACGTCCGGGAGGCGATCGGCATCGCCCGATCCCTGCTGCAGGCCGGTGTGGTGGAACGGCTCGACCAACCCGAGCCCGACGGGAGGCGTTACCGGCTGACCGTCGACCTGCCGCCCGACTTCGCCCTCAACCAGCCGCTGTCGACATTCGCGCTCGCCGCGATCGGTGTGCTCGATCCGACGTCGGAAACGTTTGCACTGGACATCGTCTCGGTCATCGAGGCGACCCTGGAGGATCCGCGCCAGATCCTGGCCGCACAGTTGAACAAGGCCAGGGGTGAGGCCGTCGCCGCGATGAAGGCCGAGGGAATCGAGTACGACGAGCGCATCGAACTCCTCGACGACGTCACCTATCCCAAGCCGCTCGACGAGCTACTGGCCCACACCTACGAGGTGTATCTGCAGAGCAACCCGTGGGCCGCCGACGCGCGGCTGTCACCGAAGTCCGTGGTGCGCGAGATGTGGGAGCGCGCGTTCACCTTCCGGGAGTTCGTCAGCGTGTACGGGTTGACCCGATCGGAGGGTGCGGTGCTTCGCTACCTCTCCGATGCCTTCAAGGCGCTGCGCTCCGGAGTGCCTGCCGCGGCCCGCACCGAGGAGCTCACCGACGTTGTCGAGTGGCTGGGTGAGCTTGTGCGCCAAGTTGATTCAAGTCTGCTCGACGAGTGGGAGCAGCTCACCAGCCCGGACCAGCCGCTGGACGCGCCGGTGACGGTGCCGGCCCGGCCGCGTCCGCTGACCGGCAACGAGCGCGCGTTCACCGCGATGGTGCGCAATGCGTTGTTCCGGCGGGTGGAGTTGTTCGCCCGGCAACGCTGGTATGACCTCGGCCAGTTGGACGCCGACTCGGGATGGACCTCCGAACGTTGGGGGGAGGTCGTCCGCGCGTACTTCGACGAGCACGACGAGGTCGGCACGGGCGCGGATGCCCGCGGCCCCGCGCTGCTGATCATCGACCGCCAGCCTGATGTGTGGCGGGTGCGCCAGATCCTCGATGACCCTGCGGGCGACCATGATTGGGGCTTCGAGGTGGAAGTCGACCTGCCGGCCTCCGACGAGGAGGGCGCGGCGGTGATCCGGATGGTCGACGCCGGCCGGATGGACTAGTCCCCGGCAGCGACCAGGGACCGCAGCTGCAGGCCGGGATTGTCCCGTTGGACGTTCTCGAGGCGCCACTTCGTGGAGAACACCGCGAGGACGACGCCGTCGGTGCGGGTGAACACCTCGACCGACGCCTGCTTGGCCAGCAACTCGGCGTCGGCGGGGTCGGCGGCGCGGGCCACCGTGTACGGCAGCGGCTCGAGCTGGATCGGCGCACTGAACTCGCCGGCCATCCGATGACTGGCGACCTCGAACTGCATCGGACCGACGGCGGCGAACACCGGCGCCTGGTCACCGCGGCGGTCCGAGCGCAGCACCTGGATGACGCCCTCCTGGTCGAGCTGCTCGATCCCCTTGCGGAACTGCTTGTGCTTGCTCGGATCGGTGCCACGCGCGACGGCGAAATGCTCGGGCGAGAAGCTCGGGATCGGCGGGTACTGCACGGCGACGTCCTGGTAGAGGGTGTCGCCCGGCCGCAACGCGGCGGCGTTGGCGAGCCCGATGACGTCGCCCGGCCACGCGGTGTCCAGGGTCGACCGCTGCTGACCGAACACCGATTGCGCGTACTTGGTCACGAACGGTTTGCCGGTGGCGGCATGGGTCAGGACCTCGCCCCGTTCGAACGTCCCCGAGCACACCCGGGCGTAGGCGATGCGGTCGCGATGGGCGGAGTCCATGCCCGCCTGGACCTTGAACACGAACGCGCTGAACGGGGCGGTCGCCTCCCGCCGGTTGCCGTCGACGTCGAGTTGCCCGTTGGGCGACGGCGCGAGCTGCGCGAGGACGTCGAGGAGCTGGTTGACCCCGAAGTTGAGGGCGGCCGAGGTGAACAGGACCGGTGTCGAGGTGCAGTCGAGGAACGTGTCCGGATCGAAGTCGGCACCGTCGGCGCTGAGCAGTTCGGACTCCTCCACCGCGGTGTCCCAGTCCAGGCCAGCGGCATCATGCGCCCGTGAGGGGTCGATGTGCTCTTCGGGAGCGGCGGTGGCACCCCCCGCGGTGCGGGTGAACCGGATGAAGTTGCCGGTGCGCCGGTCGAGGACCCCCTTGAAGTCGCCGGCGATGCCGACGGGCCAGGTCAGCGGGGTGGGCTGCAGCCCGATCCGCGCCTGGATCTCGTCCATCAACTCCAGGGCATGGCGGCCTGGGCGGTCCCACTTGTTGACCACCGTGATGATCGGGATGCGGCGGTGACGGCACACCTGGAAGAGCTTCAGCGTCTGCGGTTCCAGCCCCTTCGCCGCGTCGATGAGCATCACCGCGGAATCGACGGCGGTGAGCACCCGGTAGGTGTCTTCGGAGAAGTCGGCGTGGCCGGGGGTGTCGAGCAGGTTGATGATGCACGTCGTGCCGGCCTGCGTCTTGTACGGGAACTGCAGTGCCGTCGAGGTGATGGAGATGCCGCGGGCCTTCTCCATCTCCATCCAGTCCGACACGGTCGCGCGGCGACCGGCTTTGCCGTGGATGGCGCCTGCCTCGGTGATGGCTTTGGCATGCAGCACCAGCGCCTCGGTCAAGGTGGACTTGCCGGCGTCGGGGTGGCTGATCACTGCGAACGTTCTGCGGCGTCGCGCTTGTGCGGAGATTCGGTCTGCCTGAGGCCCGGCGGCCGTCGTCGACACACCAGTGGCGGTATCGGTCATTGCGCCCTCGATTTTATTGGCCGAGGCGCTGAAACGATAATCGCGGCCTTCCAGCCAGGATGACGGCGGCGCGATGCGTTTCGATCGGCCGATCCGCGGCAACACTCAACCGCACCCGTCGGTGCCCCGCACCGACGCGATTGCGACCGAGGAAGGATCACCATGGCACTCGACGACGATGACATCACGACATCCGGCGGCGGCGAAGGCACCGCCGACGGCGGCTCCAATCCCGAAGGCCACGACGGCGGAGCCGACGGAACCGCAGGCGGCGAAGGCACCGCCGACGGCGGCTCCAATCCCGAAGGCCACGACGGCGGAGCCGACGGAACGGCCTGACCGCTTCGCGATGCTGAGGCGCTGCGTAGCCACCGACCCACATACGTTCGCCAGGGACTACTGGGGTCGGCGGCCATTGCTCAGCCGGTCCGGTTCGCTGCCCCGCCATTTCGGAGATCTGCTCTCGCCCGCCACGGTCGACGAGTTGATCGCCGAGCGCGGGGTTCGCGCCCCGTTCATCCGCCTGGCCAAGGAGGGCGACGTGCTGGCCAGGGACTGCTATGTCGGGCCTGCGGGCTTCGGCGCCGAGATGCCCGACCAGGTCGACTCCGCCAAAGTGCTGACCGAGTTCGCCGCGGGCGCGACGATAGTGCTGCAGGGGTTGCACCGGCTGTGGCCGCCGCTGATCGACTTCGTCCGGCAGGCCGTCGACGACCTCGGTCATCCTGTGCAGGCGAACGCCTACATCACCCCGCCCAGCAACCGCGGATTCGATCCTCACTACGACGTTCACGATGTCTTCGTCCTGCAGGCCGCCGGGCAGAAGCGCTGGATCGTGCACGAGCCGGTGCATCCCCATCCCCTGCCGTCGCAGCCGTGGACCCAGCACCGGGAAGCGATCGCCGAGCGGGTAACCGGGGAGCCGGTCATCGACACCGTGCTGTCGCCGGGTGATGCGCTGTATCTGCCGCGCGGCTGGGTGCACTCGGCGCGGGCGCTGGAGTCGACGTCGATCCATCTGACGATCGGGGTCGCTCCCGTGACCGGTGTGGACGTCGCCCGTGCGGTCGTCGATCAGCTCGCGACCGTCGAGGCGTTCCGGGAGTCGCTGCCGATGGGCGGCGACCCGACCGCTCCGGATGAGATCATCGCGACGGTGACGAAGGTGATGGCGCAGATGGTCGACACGCTGCGCGACGAGGCGTCCACGCTCGGCGGCGGTGCCGCCGCCCAGTTGACGCGACGCCACGCCGAGCGGACCCGGCCCGTCGCGGTGCGTCCGCTGGCCACCCTAGCGGCCGCGGAGTCGGCCGACAGCATTCGGGTGCGGTGGCGCCACGGGCTGGTGGGCGCACTCGACGGTTCCGGTGGCCGTGTCGTGCTGCGTCTCCCCGACCGCGTCATGACGTTCCCGGCCTCGTGTGCGGACGCCGTTCAGGCGCTGCACCGCGGGCTCACCGCCGACGCGGCAACGCTGCCGGGGCTCGACCGTGCTGACGCGACGGTACTGATTCGCAGGCTGCTGCGCGAGGCCGTGGTGGTACCGGTGCCCGATCGCGACGGTCCCTTGTCGGCGGCCGGCGGATGACGACACCGAAGAGAATCCCGTGCAGTGACCAGTCGCTGGCTCGCGACGACCCCATGTACGGCACGGCGTCGGCGGGATCGTCCTGGGTGCTGCTCGAGTTGAGCGGCGGCTGGGGACATTTCGCATTCCTCAACTCTCCGGCCGTCATCGATCCCGAACTGGGACGGGCCGTCGTGCGGCGCGTGGAGAAGGCGGGCATGCGGATCGCGGCCATCCGCCGTCATGGTCGTCGCGACGCGGCGCCCCGGTGGCGGTGGTTCGTGGCCAGGGCCGGCCTGGGCGCCGAGGCGCTCTACGCCGGTGAGGTGGACGGTCCCGCCGACTACCTGAACCTCGCCCTCGACGGAACCGACGGCACGCTGTCCAGCAATCCGGTGGTCGCCATCTGCGCACATGGCAAGCACGACCAGTGCTGCGCGGTCCGCGGACGCGGCGCGACAGCTGCCATCGCGGCCGATTTCCCCGAAATCACCTGGGAGTGCTCCCATTTGGGTGGTGACCGGTTCGCGGCGACCATGCTCGTGCTGCCTGAGGGACTGTGTTACGGGCGAGTGGACTCCACCGATTCGGCTGGGCTCGTCCGGATGTATCTCGACGGCCGGGTGGACAACAGGCATCTCCGCGGGCGCACCTCGCTACCCCACGCGGTGCAGGCCGCGCAGTACTTCGCCCGCGAGAAGTACGGCGACGACCGCATCGCTGCGCTGCCTCCGCTCGACGTCGAGCGCGCCGGCGGCGGCGTGCGGGTCGTGCTCGGCGGCGAGGCCGGTCCCATCGAGGTCAGGCTCAACGAGGAACTCACCGAACCGCTTCTGTCGCAGTGCTCCGCGAAAGTTGAAGGCGCAGTGCGCGTCTTCACCCTGGCATCCATCGCGTCGGTGTGAGCTTCAGGCGTACCCCAGCGCGGCATCCTCGGCCCGGATACGCATCGACAACACCAGGGCGTTCGCGATGCTGAACACGATGGCGGTCACCCATGCGGAGTGCACCAAGGGCAGCGCGACGACCTCAGCCGTGACCGCGGTGTAGTTCGGGTGGTGCAGCCACCGATAAGGGCCGCTGCGAACCAGTGGGGCACCCGGCACGACGATCAGCCGGGGATTCCAATGCTTGCCGAGCACCGACACACACCACCAGCGAAGGGCGGTGCTCGCGCCGACCACTTGCACGCGCGACCGCCTGCCGACAGGCAATCGTCGAAGGAGGAGCAATGCTGATCGCCGTCACCGGCGGAACCGGCTACCTCGGTGCACACACCGTGCGTGCCCTGCTCGCCGGTGGGCACCGGGTTCGGCTGCTGGTCGGGCCCGACGCCGAAGGCGCGCTTGTGCTGGATCGGCTGGCCGAAGCGGGCGCCCTCGACGTCCTCTCCGGCGATATCCGGAACACCGCGACGATCGAGGCAATGCTCGACCGATGCGATGCGGTGCTGCACGCACGCCGCGGAGACACTGCTCGAGCGAGCCGTCGCCAAGGGCCTCGACCCGGTCGTGTCTTCAGCAGCTACAGCGCCCTGTTCCCGCCCCCCAACGGGGTCATCGGCCCGGACACCCCCACCGCGGACGGCCGCAGCGACTACGCCAAGACCAAGGGATACGCCGACCGGGTCGCCCGACGGCTGCAACAACAGGGCGCACCAGTGGTCGTCACCTATCCGTCGAGCGTGGTGGGTCCCGCCTTCCACACCGCACCCGGCGTCACCGAGCGGGGCTGGGCTCCCATCGTGCGCTTCGGTGTCGCGCCGAGACTGCGCGGCGGGATGCAGATGATCGACGTCCGCGACGTCGCCGACGTCCACACCCCATCATGGAACCCGGACGTGGCCCGCGCCGGTACATGTGCGGCGGCGTGCTGGTGCCGTTCGACGGCATGATCTCGGCACTGGAGCGCGGAATGGGCCGGAGGATCCGGCGGATCCCGCTCGGCCAGAGCCTCTTTCGGGCGTGAGCCGGCTCGGTGACGTCCTGGGCGGCATCGTGCCGATGGGGGACGGCCTGACCTACGAAGCCGCCCTGCTGCTCACCGCGGCCACACCGACCGACGACACCGCCACCGTGCGGGACCTCGGCATCACGTGGCGCTCCCCTATGGACGCGATCGTCTCGTCATTCCGTGGAGGTGACCGCGGCGGCGAGGATCTCGGCCACCCGGGCGTGTAGGGCGTCGGTGTCGTCCTCGGTGGCGATGGCGCTCAGGAACAGGGCCGCGCCTGCCGCCATCGCGAGCACGGCACGGGCGTCGCGGTCGGCATCGGCGGACCCGCCTTTCTGGTCGCCGACGAACAGCGCCACCGCGGGCCCGCTGGAATCCGCCCACAGCCGGCTGCGCAACTCGCCGTTCTGCGCCATCGCCAGCAGCAGACCGGGTACCGCGGCCTTCACCTCGGGCCGCGCGAAGAGCTGACGGCTGCCGCGCGCCACCCAGTCCACCCAGCCGGCACGATCGGTCCCCGCGAAGGGGACCAGATCCGGGGTCGCACCGAGGATCGCGTGCAGGACGAGTTCCGCCTTCGACGCCCACCGGCGGTCGAGGCTCGACCGGCTGACGCCGGCATGGGCGGCGATCAGCCTCATGCTCAGCTCGTCCCAGCCCCGCTCGATCAGCAGTTCGCGGGTGACCGCGAAGACCCGCTCGTCGATCGATGCGTCCCGCGGGCGTCCCGCCGGTCTGTCGCCCACCACGTCGTCAATTGAACCGCAGTCGATCGAACCGCAACGCGCGTGCACCGCGTGCTAGGCGGGCCTGACCTCCAGCGTGCGCTTGCGCAGCCCTTTGGTGGCGGTGTCCATCAGACCCTGGGCGCCCTTCCTGATAAGGAAGCCCGGAAGCGGCATCAGCAGGTCGACGGTCAGGTCGAAGCGGACAAGTGTGGACGAATCCCCTTGCGGCGTCAAGGTATAGCGGCCGCTCTGGGCGCGCTGCTGATTCGAGCTCACCAACGTCCAGCTCACTCCGTCGTCCTCGAAGGTGTACTCGAGCACCTGCTCGTCGCTGACCCCGACGATCTTGACGACCTGGCGGGCCCTGCTCGGTCGGCCTGCGGCATCCCGTTCGAGGACCTCGATCTCCTGGTGCGCCGACGACCACTCGGTCAGCGACTCCATGTCGAGCAGTACCGCCATGACCTCGTCGGGCGTCGCCTCGATGAGCACCTCGCGGACTTCGGTGATCGCCATGCCGAGACCATAGCCAGACCGGCGACGGTCGAAACCGATCGGTCCGCCTAGCATCGGGTGATGGGCATCCCCGCGGTCGACCCGCAGGCCGGCTCCCCGTTGTTGCGTCTCGGCGCAAGGCTGACGGGAACCACCCCGGGAAGGTGGGTGGTCCGCCGCATCGCGCGGCGGGTGGATCGGCGGTTGCTCCCGTTGAGCCGTGGCCGGCTGTCGACGGCGATGGTGACGCCCGAACTGCTGCTCGTCGGCACCGGGGCCAAGAGCGGCCGATCACGGACCACGCCGTTGATCTACTTCACCGATGACGCACGCGTGATCGTCGTCGCGTCGAACTACGGCGAATCGCGACACCCTGCGTGGTACTACAACGTGCTGGCCAACCCCCGGGTCACCATCTCCGCCGGCGGATACACCGGAACTTTTGTCGGGCAGGAGGTGACGGGGCCGGAGCGGGACCGACTGTGGAACGTTGCGAAGGCCTTCATTCCCTCGTATGCCGAGTACGAGCGCCGCGCAGGCGGCCGGACGATACCGGTGCTGGCGTTCACCGAGACCGACTGACACAGCACGACTCCGGCGAAGTCGTCCACCGACGTCCCGGGCCGGTGGTACTTTACCGCCGGTAGGGAGCTTGTTTGCTGATCCGAGCGAAAGCCAGTCGATGAGTGATGCCGCTGAACGTTCCGCCCAGCTCGATCTCGTTGCGCGCCTGCGGTCGGCATACCCCGAACTCCCTGACGCACCGACTCCCGACCTGCTCGACCACGAGCGCTTCGTCGCCTACATGAAGCCGGTGCACGACGTCGGCGGTGAGCCGGACGCCCCGATGAAGTACGAGAACAAGGACTACGAGTACTGGGAGCACATGACCTATGTGATCTGCGAAGTCCTTGCCTGGCGCGGCATCTGGTTGTCGGAGGAGCGTCGGCGGATCGGAAACGTCGACGTCGGACGCGCGGTCTATCTGGGCTTCCCCTATTACGGCCGCTGGCTGCTGTCCGTCGCACGCGTCCTTGTCGAGAAGCACCACATCGGCCTCACGGAGTTGAGCGAGCGGATGGCCGAGGTCAAAGACCGCTATGCCGGCGGCCTGGAAGGCAAGACCTTGGAGGCGCGCCCGAAGTCCGAGGGTGACGGATCACAGGTCAAGCGCAACAGCCACGTGGTCCATGCGGTGGGCAAGGGTGATCCACAGGTCTACGCGGGTAAGGCCGGAGAGCCGAAGTTCAAGGTGGGCGATCCCGTTGTGGTGCGGGAGTTGCCGGTGCTGTTCTACACCCGCACCCCTGAGTACGTGCGCGGCGCCAGGGGCGAGATCGACGCGGTGGCCTACGAAAGCCCCGCCGCCGAGGACGAGACCTGGGACATCCCCGACGCCAAGCCGGAGTGGTTCTACGTCGTCAGGTTCAGCATGTCCGAGCTGTGGGACGACTTCAACGGCCCGGCCACAGACAGTCTCCGGACAGAGATCCCCGAGCACTGGCTCCGAGCCGGATGAACAGAGGAACATGACAGAGCACGACCACGACCACGACCACGACCACGACCACGACCGCACCGTCAAGCCGATGGTCGACGAGATCACCGACTTCGAGGTCCTCGAGATCGCGCTTCGCGAATTGTGCATCGAGAAGGGCATCTTCACCGCCGAGGAGCACCGGCGCTTCACCGAGTTCGCCGAGCAGATCGGCCCCACCCCCGCCGCCCGTCTGGTGGCCCGCGCCTGGCTCGATCCGGAGTTCAAGAGCCTCGCCCTGGCCGAGCCGATGACCGCCAGCAAAGAGGTCGGCGTGGACTGGCTGGAACCGACCGGCTTCGGCACCCCGAGTGATTTCACGGCGTTCCAGATCCTCGAAGACACCCCAACGGTGCACAACGTCATCGTGTGCGCGCTGTGCTCGTGTTACCCGCGACCCATCCTCGGCAACTCACCGGAGTGGTACCGCACCCCCAATTACCGTCGGCGCCTTGTCCGTTGGCCGCGGCAGGTGCTGGCGGAGTTCGGGCTGTACCTGTCCGAGGACGTGGAAGTCCGGGTGCAGGACTCCAATCAGAAGCACCGGTTCATGGTGATGCCGATGCGCCCGGAGGGCACCGACGGCTGGACCGAGGATCAGCTCACCGAGATCATCACCCGCGACTGCCTGATCGGCGTGGCGCTGCCGAAGGCCGGGGTGACCACCAACGTCATCACCGACACCCGGCCCGCGGTACACCCTTCCGGCGAGTGACATCGGAGAGGAACGTGGACAGCGAGGCACTCGAGCACATCGTCGAACGCAATCAGGTGTGGTCGAGGATGGCGGCGAAGTACGGCGTCGAGAACCCCCTGCCACCCTGGAAGACCAGTCTCGACGGCCTGTGCGACGCCCTTGACCAGGCTGCCTGCGACTCGGGGGCGCCGAGTTTCAAGGAGCGCCGCGACGAGGAGGACGCACTGTCGGCGACCCGGTACGCCGATCTCCCCTACCCCGAGAACCAACTCGTCTCCCTGGCGCACTCGCTGATGGCCCGCGGCCTCATCACCGAACCGGAGCTGCAGCAGAAGCTCTCCGCCATCCGGGCCAGGCTCGAGGCCTGATGCCACACCCGGTTCGCACTGAAACTGCAGAAGTCGCTGCGCGAATCCGCACCGCGGCTACCGTTGCATCACGGCGGCGCCAAGGGAGTTAGGCGGTCGGCGATCTGGGGGCCGCCGCAAGTGCCGTACTGGTGTCGATCGGTGACGAGCTCGGCTTGTTCGAAGCGCGACCGTGAGCCGGCGGCCTCAGGTGGTCGTCGCCCGCGCCTCCGAGGGACGATGATGGGTACACCCGGCAGTTGACACCACTGGCCGGTCCAATGTGAGGAGGCGTTTGGTGGACTGGGCAGTCGGGGTCGTCGGATCCCTGCTCGTGGCGGTGGTGGTGCGCGACGTGTTCCACACGCTCTTCCACCCCATCGGCCACGGCAGTATCGCACCGCAGGTGATGAGGTTCGTCTGGTGGCTCATGCGGTTGTTCCACCCGGATCGCCGGATCGCCTCGCTGACGGGCCCACTGGGCATCGCGCTGGTCGTGCTGACCTGGGGTGCATTGGCCGTCGCGGGCTGGGCGATGGTGTACTTCGCCTTCATGCCGGAGGGTTTCGCCTACAGCTCAGAATTGGGTCACCTTCGGCGCAACCCGGTGTTCGACTCGCTGTACGTGTCGCTGGTGACCATCGGCACCCTGGGGTTCGGTGACATCGTCCCCACGTCGCCGTGGCTACGGCTGCTGGTCCCACTCGAGGCCTTGTTCGGGTTCATGCTCCTCACTGCGGCCGTGTCCTGGGTGCTGCAGATCTATCCCGCGCTGCACCGCAGGCGCGTCCTGGCCCTGCAACTGTCGACGCTGCGCGAGGCCCGCCGGCTGCAGCCTTCGGTCGGGATCGAGAGCATTCCCACCGACGTTCTCACCGGACTTGCCGCCTCCGTCGTCGAGGCCCGCAACGACTTCACCCAGTACGGCGCGACGTACTACTTCCGTGACCTCGAAACCGATGCGTCCCTGGCGTTCTCGCTGGACTACGCGACCCGTCTCGCGGAGGAGGCCAGTTCCAGCAGCCACCCGCAGACACGGCTCGCCGGCGCGCTCATCACGGCCGCTGTCGACAGCCTCGCCGGCCTTCTCGACGACGAGTTCCTGCGACTCGGCGGGGACACCGCCACCGTGGTCAAGGCCTACGCAGCGGATCACCGGCACACCAGCTGAAGGCTCGCGGCGTCAGCCGGACCCGTGTCGGCGGAGTTTCACCTCGGTGACGGCATGCCCGCCCACCGCGGTGACTTCGACGGTGCAGTCCGGCAGATCGACGCGATCTCCGGGGACGGTCGGGATGCGGCCCAACTGCGCCACCACCAACCCGGCGATCGTCGTGTAATCACCCTTCGGCACTCTGTCGAGGTCGACACCCACGTCGGGGAGGTCGTGGATCGGGAAAGTCCCTGGCAGAAGCAGGCTTCCGTCGGCCAACGTCCGAACCGACCAGATGTCGCGATCCGCCTCGTCATAGATTTCACCGACGATCTCTTCCAACAAGTCCTCGAGCGTGACGATCCCGGCGACACCGCCCCGCTCATCGATCACCATCGCGAAGTGTTCGTGCTCGGCCATGAACCGGTTGAGGGCCGTACTGACGCGGAGACTGTCGGGCAACCTGAGCACGGGATGCATCACGTCGGTAACGGTGCCCGACGAGCCGAGGAGGTCACGCAGGTGGACGACGCCGAGAACGTCGTCGAGGTCACCCGTAGCCACCACCGGCGCCCGGATATGACCCGAGGCCGCAAGTTCGACCCGTGCCTGCTCCACGGGCAGACTCGCGTCGAGTCGGCGCACCGCCGGTCGGGGCACGAGCACCTCGCGGAGCCTGCGCTCGTGGATTTCCAGGGCTCCGGTGATGATGGTCCGCTGCTCGGCGGAGAGGCCTCGGTGGCCGGTGATCAGGTGGCGTAGTTCCTCGACCGTCAGTTCCTCCCTACCCGCTTTCGGGTCGCCCCCCGACAACCGCACGACCACGTCGGTGGCCTTCCCCAAGAACCACACGACGGGCCTCGCGGCCACCGACATGACTTCCAGCGGTGTGGCCACCACGATCGCCCAGCGTCGGGCGTACTGCATCGCCAACCTCTTGGGGGCGAGCTCGCCGACTACCAACGTGGAGATCGCCACCAGCACGGTGACGAGGGCGATACCCACGATCTCCGCGGCATCACCGAGGAAGGACAGGCGAGCGACCAACGGTTCGGCCAGAGTGACCGCCGCGGTCGCCGACGCGAGGAACCCGGCAAGCGTGATGCCAAGTTGAATCGTCGCGAGGAAGCGGTTCGGCTCCCGCGCCAAGCGCACGACGGCACGTCCCCGGCGGGTCCC
>Ga0209347_1002660_pt1 | contig 22835 bp, 19 predicted proteins | sample AutmiccommuBRH23_FD_187382 | JGI IMG/M metagenome (GOLD analysis project Ga0209347, IMG submission 187382) | Deep subsurface microbial communities from Mt. Terri, Switzerland - Autotrophic microbial communities BRH/23 (SPAdes) (version 2) | ecosystem: Environmental > Aquatic > Deep subsurface >...
AAGCCCACCCTGGCGGGTAAAATGGCTTCGGCCGAGGGGCTCACCGAGCCCCGGGGCGGGTCCGACTTTTTCGGCGCCACCACAGTGGCGGTAAAAGAAGGGGATTACTACCTGTTAAGGGGTCAGAAGCGATTCATCGTGGGGGCCGAGGGGGCCGATTATTTTATGGTCTACGCCAAGACTGACGCCAAGGCGCCGCCTCACAAGTCCCTGTCGGCCTTTCTGGTGGAAAGGGGACCCGGGGTCAAGGTGGAGTACCTGTACGGGCTCATGGGCACCAGGGGGGGCGGGGCCGGTCGGCTGTTCCTGGACAACTGCAAGGTACCGGCGGAGAACCTGCTGGGCCGGGAAAACGAAGCCGCCGCTATATTCTACCAGATGATGATCCCCGAAAGGATGACCAGCGCCGCCGGGGCCATCGGCATGGCCAGGGCCGCCCTGGAGGTGGCCACCCGCTACACCACCCGGCGCAAGGCCTTCGGCCAGACCATCAACCGCTTCCAGGCCGTGGGCTTCAAGGTGGCTGAGAGCGTCACCATGCTGGACGCCGCCAGGGGGTTGGTTTACGCCGCGGCCAGGGCCGTGGACTCCGGCGCCGACCCGGCACTGTGCCGGCGGATGGTTTCCGAGGCCAAGAAGTTTGCCACCGAAACCGCCTGGGCGGTAATCAATAACGCCATGCAGGTAATGGGGGGCATCGGCTACACCAGGGTTTACCCCATTGAGAGGCTGCTCCGGGATGCCCGGCTGGCCATGATCTGGACTGGCACCAGTGAGGTCATGAATCTGATCATCCAGCATGAGTATTATAAAGAACTGACCGGCAGCGCCGGTGACCGCCGGGATGTGGAGGAGGATGCCCACGACGCCGACCGGGTGGAGGAAAAGGTTTATGAATAGCGGGAGTATCCCCGGGGATGGAGTGCGCAGGCACTCTTTTTTTCGGAAAAGTATCAGGTGTTATTTTTAAAAAGATAGACAATTTTTCATCATATTGGTATTAGAATTAAGTAACCCCAAGTCATTTTCACAATAAAATCTGTGGAGGTGGCAGAGTGAAAAAAACTATTCTTAAAGCGTTTTTCAAGCATTTTACCGGTGTTGACTTTGAGGTCAGGTTCTGGGATGGGGAAACCGTAAAATACGGGGCGGGGGAGCCTGCGCTGAAAATTATTTTTAACAGTGAGCTGCCCGCTGGTTTCAGCCTGCTGGACCCGGTGCTTTCCTTCGGTGAGGCTTATGTGGAAGGGATCATTGATTTTGAAGGAGACCTGGAGGAAGTTATCCGGATTGTGGAACTGAACAGGGATCAGGCCGAACAAAAGGGGATTAAAAGAATGGTCTCTGCGGCCTTAAAAAAGATGGCCAGACCGGCCTCCAGGCAGGTTCAGAAAAAGAATATTCAGCATCACTACGACCTGGGAAATGACTTTTTCAGTCTCTGGCTGGATGAAACAATGAGCTATTCCTGCGCTTACTTCAAAAGCCCGGAGGACAGCCTGGAAACGGCGCAAATCCAAAAGATTGACCTGATTTTAAAAAAGCTGCAGCTGCAGCCCGGGGAGAGGCTGCTGGACATAGGATCCGGGTGGGGCCGGCTGATTATCCGGGCGGCCCGGCAGTACGGAGTCAGGGCGCTGGGGATAACCCTCAGCCGGGAGCAGCATGACGCCACAGCCCGGAGCATTGAGGAACAGGGACTAACCGGCCTGGTGGAGGTGCAGCTTCTCAATTATCTGGACTTACCCGAAGAAAACCGCTTTGATAAAATAGTCAGTGTTGGCATGTTTGAACACGTGGGTAAAAAAAACCTGGGCCAATACATGGAAAAAATAAACCGGCTGCTGGTCCCCGGCGGGCTGTCAATGCTGCACACCATCACCGGCACGGTAGAGCACCCGGTCAATACCTGGATTGACAAATACATCTTCCCCGGGGGGTACATACCGTCCCTGCGGGAAACCATCTGGCTTTTGCCCCAGTATAATTTCCACCTGCTGCAAGCTGAAAGCCTGAGGATGCATTATGCCATGACCCTGGACAGGTGGCACCTCAACTTTACACGCCGCCTCGACGAAGTCAGGGACAGTTTCGGAGAAAAATTTGTCAGGATGTGGAGCCTTTATTTGCGCGGCTGTGCGGCCTCCTTCAGGGTGTCGGGGCTTAACGTCTACCAGCTGCTTTTTTCAAAGGGGCTCAACAACGGACTTCCCCTGACCCTGGAAAACGTGTACTGCCGGCCTGTTTAATCCCGGATGATTCTTGCGCCGGCCTGCTGTGGCTTAACCGGCCCGGTGGCCGGATATTTTTTTGCCTTTATTTGCCGTCCGGGATAGTATATAAAAAGGTGATAAGCCAATGGTGAAATGGGAGGTATGCAGCTTGTGGGACAGCGGGCGGTGGAAAGAGTGGCGGCTGGTGGTCAAGCTGGACCCGGACAAGCATCTGCCCCGGGAGTCCGTTGACCTGATTAGGCAGGAAAATATTGACGCCGTGGTGGTTGGCGGCACCCAGGGCATCAATTACCGCAATACCTCCGAAACCGTCAGGCTGGTCCGGGAAGCCGGCTTTAAAGGGACCCTGGTGCAGGAGATATCCTCAGCGGACGCTGTGGTGCCCTGGGTGGACGCCCATTTGATCCCGCTGGTGCTGAACGCCGGAGAGAAAAGGTGGCTGGTGGACGCCCAGCTAGGCGCCATTAAAATGTACGGCAACCTGATCAACTGGGACAGGGTGCTGGTGGAGGGCTACCTGGTGGGCAACCTGGACTCGGCGGTGGGACGCTTGACCGGGGCTCTGCCCCTGGCGGCCGGGGAGGCCGCCGCCTACACCATCCTGGCCGAGGAGATTTACCGCCTGCCCGTTCTGTATCTGGAGTACAGCGGGGTCTTTGGCGACCTTGACCTGGTCCGGGAGGTGGCCGGGGCCAGGCGTAAGATTCACCTGGTCTATGGTGGAGGGATCAAAACCCCTCAACAGGCCGGGGCGGTGGCCTCCCTGGTGGACACCGTGGTCATCGGCAATATAATTTATGAGGACCCGGCCCTGGCCGGGGAGGTGATTAGGTCTTTTTCAGTTTGCCGGGGGCCGGTACAGATTCCCGGGCCATAAACCCGAACAGCACGGTGATGGCAAAAAACATCCCTGCTGTCAGATAAAAAGGCAGGCGCAGTCCGGCCACATCTTTCAGGTAGCCGCATAAAAGGGGCCCAATCACCCAGCCCAGGTCGCTGACCGCCCGGTAAGCCGCCAGAGTGCTTTCGTACTGGCCCGGCCTGGCTATGTCGGCCACGTAGGCGGTGGGCACCGGGCCCCCGATGCCCCTGCCCAGGCCCAGGACTAGGGCGCTGAACACAAAGAACCAGTAGCTCTGGCTCTGCACAATCATGGCCAGGCCCAGGGAAACCACCACTCCGCTGGCCACGATCAGGGACTTGCGCCCGATCTTGTCCGAAAGCCTGCCGGCGAAGGGAGTAAGCATCAGCTGCATGGCGGCAATGGCGGTAAGCCCCATGCCAATCTGACCCTCGCTTAGGTGCAGCGCCTCGTATCCCGCCAGGGGCACCAATGTGTTCTGGGTCCCCCCGGTGGTGATCATGAAAACCAGTGAGACTGAAGTAATCAGTATAAACTCCCGGCTGAACAGCACTGATTGCCTTTCTTGGGGGAGGCCGGCCACCGTCCGGCTGCCGCCCCTGGCCATTGTTTCCGGGATGCGGAAATACCCCCACAGGGTGGCCAGAAAGGACAGTGCGGCGTAGACGTAAAAAACCGCCCGCAGTCCGAAGTATTCTCCGATGAATCCTCCGAAGCCCGGCCCCAGACTGGCCCCCACCAGAAAGGCGCCCCACAGGAAGCTCATGTTTAATCCACGGTTGGCAGGGGTGCTGATTTCCCCCACCACAATCAGCGCGGCCACCCCAAAGCAGGCCGAGCTGGCCCCCTGCAGCAGTCTCCAGACAATCAGCTCCCAGTACTGGGTGGCCAGGGCGCAGCCCAGGGAGCTGAGGGTGACCACGGCCGGGGCGGCCACCAAGAGCCAGCGCCGCCCGTAGCGCTGGGCCAGCCTGCCTATGGGTATGTCCGCTCCGGCCCGGGCCAGCCCGAAGGCGGTCATGACCATGCCCATGGCCAGGCCTATATTTTCCGGCCCCACTCCAAGCAATGAAACAAATTTGGGCAGGACCGGGCTCAAAAAGCCCTGACCCATGACCAGCAGCAGTTCTTCGATACAGAGTACAATCAGCACCTCGTTCAGCGCCAAACCTTTTTTGTTTGCGGACCTGGCTGTCCCCGGCGGCTCCAAGGCCATACTGGTGTCACCACGCTTTGATTCTTTGGGCATTTAATTTAGACACCGCCTATACCTTTTCCTCCTTATCAAACCAAAGGCCGGGGATTGTGCTCCCCCGGCCTTTGGTTTTCCCTGCCTAATTTTTTTAACGGAAAAATGCACTGCTAGCCCCTGACGACCTCGATGGTTCCTCCAGCCTGCTTGATGGAGTCCAGCAGACCCTGGAAATTTGCGCCTCCGCCCAAGAATGTTACACAGATCATGAAAAGTGTATTATGCTGATCAATTTTACCGTATTAAAAGCTTATTGGGAGAGAGAATAAATTCCAGAAAGGAGATGGTTTGGTTGGGGCACGTTAAAACTTTTTCGTTCAAGATACTATTGAACGGGCTGCCTTTAATGCTTATTTTGATGCTGCTGGGAAAGATCGGCTGGATTACTGCGCTGATTGTCACGGCGTTCATCACGGTGGCTGCCTATATTATCGGGGACCTGATCATTCTGCCCGAGACAGGGAATTTTACCGCCACGGTTACCGATGGCGGGCTGGTTTTCTTTCTTCTCTGGTTGTCCAGGTATTTCGGCCTGCCTCTCAGTTTTTTGGCCATATTGTTAAGCGCTGCGGCGGTGATGATGGTGGAGGGGTTAATTTATCACCCCTATTTAAACAGACTGGTCTCGGTGGATTCCATCGGTCCCCGGATTGGTGACCGGGAATAAGGAGGCGGTTATTTGAAAGCCATAACCTATCAGGGCCTGAAGGACATAAAGGTCAAGGAGGTCAACGACCCCAAGATTGAAAAGCCCGACGACGCCATCATCAAGGTTACCGCCACCACCATCTGCGGCTCCGACCTGCACCTGGTCCACGGTCTGGTGGCCAACGTGCCCATACTGCATCAAGGTGGTCATGACCCCCTGACCGGCCGGCTGATTTGCATAGAAAGGGGCTAGGGAGAAAGAATAGGTTAAAGCTTTTAAACTATTCCAATAGGGGTGACGGGATGTTCAAGCACGATAAAAATCTTTTGGAAATGGTCAGGGTGGAAAGGCCCAACCCTAACTACGCCACCATGCTCACTGAGCAGCTGGGGGGACCCCAGGGTGAACTTAAAGCCGCCATGCAGTACATGTCCCAGAGTTTTCGGATCAAAGACCCGAAAATCAAGGACCTCTTCCTGGACATTGCCGCCGAGGAGCTGAGCCACATGGAGATGGTGGCCACCGCCGTAAATCTGCTCAACGGCCATGACCCGGACGCCCAGGCGGTGCACTCGGGTCAGATTGAAAGCCATGTGCTGACCGGGTTGAACCCCTTCCTGAGCAATGCCTCCGGGCATCCCTGGACGGCCGCCTACGTCAATGTCACCGGCGACCTGCCGGCGGACCTGCTCTCCAACATCGCCGCCGAGCAGAGGGCCAAGGTGGTTTACGAGTATCTGCACCGGCAGATCAACGACAAACACGTCCGCCGGATGATCGACTTTCTGCTGAACCGTGAAGAGGCCCACAACACCATGTTCCGGGAGGCCTTTACTATGATTCAGGACACTGGTTCCAACCGGGACTGGGGGGTGGATAAGGACGCCAGGCTGTACTTCAACCTGTCCACACCGGGGGGCAAATTCTTTGACGTGAGCAACCCGCAGCCTCCGGCCTTCCAGAATCCCAACCCCGGTCCAGCGCAGCACTAACATCCGGTATTAAAGTAAAAGGGCGCACCCAAATGCTTTTCTGGGGCGCCCTTTTACTTTGCATAGAAGTGGTTGTTCAAGGTGTGTCCTCACTTGTCTTTAATGTAGGCCGCGTCCCGGGCTATTCTTCCGTGACCTCCGTACTTGGGGCTGGTGGTTTGGAGACTATTGTTCTCTACTTTGATGGGAGGAGGGGAGTAGGAAGAAAGGGGAATACTGTCCCGGTCCCCCTTTTGTTTTTTTTGGCCACGATGCCACCTCCTTGAAGTATAGATGATCAGTGAAGCAGTTTATCTTTTTCCCGGCCGCCTGCAAACTGCGGGGGCTTTTCATACCAGCCGTTCTTAATCAGAATGTCTTCCCCATCCTTGACGTATCTGAATATCTCGGCCATCAGCCGGAAGAAGTCCAGGCCAAGATTGCGCTTTGTGCTTACGAAGGGCATTGCTTTGCCGTATGCGGCAAAAAGCACCACGCTGGATACCCGGCAGTGCTGCATCATAAGCTTATCCGAGAAAGGAGCCACCTTGGTGCCGAGCACCCCGGACTCCCAGGGCATGGACACCGGGAGGCCGTTTTTGATCAGGAGAGAAGAAAAAATCTCAACATGCTTGCGGGATATCTGCCTTCCCCTGGCCATGTATTGGCGGACCTTCTGCAAGGCCGCTACCTGGCCGAAACCTTTGAACACGGCCTCCCTATAAGCGTTCTTTTGCAGCCCGTGGAAAAGATGGGAGATCTCAATGGAATTGAGGCCTCTTCCCCTGCCTAATAAACCGGTGAAGCCGGTGAAATAATTTTTATTCTTTACAAAATCCACCTTCCCCGGGATGTTGATCTGGGGTGCCCTGATCAGGATGCCCCTGGTCTGCATCACACTTACAACCCGATTGTAAATCTCCACCGGGTCGGCCAGGCATTCGCTGAAAAATTGGCGGACATCGGTCCGGGTGCTCATCTGCATGGCGGTGGTGTAGCCTTCCATCCTGGTTATGGTCAAATGCTGCAGAAAGAATAGGATAAAGGAATCTGAAAACAGGCGTGGGGCGTCCGGATTGACGTCTTCACCGGTAAATCCCCGGGGGATGGGGTGATTCTCCCGGGTGTAAAGATCATCCAGCCAGCCCAAGTGTTTTCTTGCGATACCCATGGTGTACTCCAATATTTCCCCGATTTCAGGGTCCTCGATGGTGTTTAAAAAATACTTCATCATTTGTTCCTTGATGCTACTTTCCAGGTAAGATGCCCAAAGATTGGCCAGCTCCGAGGCTGTCAGCGGAACCTCCCGGCCACCCTCCAGGGCTACCCGGCTGGCTTGCGGCATATTTTGAAAGGCCGGACCACCTTCGTGTTGCGCCTTTTCCAACATGGCAGGCTACCTCCATTTCGCCAAAAAACAGGTATACATATTGTTCCTTGGTAGCATTCCCTGAAACCAAGAATTACATTTCCCCGGTATTAATAGGAGGAGGGAGCCATCCCCGGCAGGGGCGCTCCCCGTCAGCGGTCCCCTTTCCTAACCCAGTTCAGGGGGTTCAACTTTTTTTTGTATTTGGCCAGCACTTCTTTACCGAGGATGATCCCGCCCACCCAGAACGAAACCTCGCCCAGGACCGCCAGGGCGGTTCCGGTGAATATTTTTGCCTTGCCGGAAAATGGCAGGAAAGGCACCAGAAGAATTCCGCCGTAAAGAATAAAGGAGGCCACCACCAACCCGATGCCAAGCCTTAACAGGATAGGTCTTTTCTTAGACTCAACCGGTATTTTCTCCTGGCCATTTCTATCCAATCCGCATCAGTCCTCCCAGATAGCGGGATAATCTAGTTTTAGCGAATTAAGCATAATTATAACAGGTCTCTGACCTGAAAAACACAGCGGCAGGCAGGGGTGTGCGAGCATAAGGCCAAGGGTCCGCGCTTGGATGGGACGGCCTTTAAAAGGTGGCCGGCCGGACAGGTAAGCCCTGCTGCAGCAAGGTAGGCTTCCAGGAACTCCGGCGTCAATTGTTGGGTAGGCTGGTTGCAGCGGGGGTAGGCGGTGCAGCCCAGGAAATGGCCGTTGCTGACCCCGGCGCGAACTGTTAGCGGGCTGCCGCAGGCGGGACAGGTAAATCTGTTTTCCACATAGGCTTTCAGGCCGGCATAGTGTCCGCTGTAGAGTTCTTTGCGCATGTTCATCTCCAAAAAGAAGATCAAGGTGCGGCAGACCCTTTCCCCGTCAACCCGCACACTAATGTAATCCTCCCTGCCATCCTCCGGCCAGGGACAGCCGTACCAGAAGATGCTTCTGCCGATAGCCGTCAGTGGTGTCCGGGCGGCGGCATGTCTTACGGTATATGGTTTCAGATCCTCAGGAAAGGATGACGGCCGGCCGGCGCGCAGGGAAAGGCGGGCGCCACCGGCCAAGGCCCGCTGCAAGGCGCCGGTGGCCTGCCGCCCCGGGGGGCCGGCAACGGCAGGCCAGTCCATCTGGATGGCTCCGGCCCTTGGGAGATCATCCTGCCAGGCCTCAATGGTCGGCCGGCGCCCGGTGAACCAGTTGAGGTCCAGATTTTCGCCCTGGACCTGCCCGGGCATTAAGTCAAGGAAGTCCCTACCCTTAAGCAGGCAGCCGTTTTGCTGGATGAAGCGAAAGAGTTGCCGCACGGTGGAGTCGCCAGGCAGCCGGCTCTCCAGAAAGGAGCGGTGGGCCAGCACAAAGAGTTTGCCCCGGGCTCTGGTGACGGCCACGTTAATTAGCCGCTGGGCGGCATTGCCCTCCCGCCGGGAGAGGATGCCCCCCGGGCCGCCCTGGGGGAAAGAATCCACCAGATCCAGCACCACCGCGTCCTGTTCTGCTCCCTGAAAGCGGTGGATGGTGGCAGCCACCAGGCCGGCGGCCTCGGAACGGGCGCCGGCTGCCCCCAGCAGCCCGGCTACCAGTGCATTCAAAAGCCTGGCCTGGGCCGAGTATGGGGTTAAGAGGCCTACGGTGAGGCCCTGTAACCTGATCTGCCTGGCCAGGGTGAGGGCAAGAAAAGCTGAAAGAGGGTTAAAGCGGGAGTGGCCGTGCTGGTGGCACAGGGCGGGCAGATCACTTAAGTCCACCAGTACCAGGGCTGCTTCCGGGCAGGGTCCGGCGGCAGCCAGATTGGCACGGCCCGATGTCTCCGGGGCATTATAAAGCAGTCCGCCATATACTGCGTCGTTGGCAAAGCCGGCAATGGCCGGGTGCATCCTCCGCTGGCAGTGCAGCACTGCTATATCGGGTGTTTTTCCGGCTTCCAGGGTCTCAATAATCCCGGCCTGATCGAAGATGTCCCGCTTTAGCCACCGCGCCACTCCTTGGGTTCCGGCCAGGGCCACCGGGGCCAACTGCCGGAAATCGCCGCTGATCACCAGTTTGCGGCGGGCCAGGGAGGCGGCAAAAAAGACCTGGGGGATGTAAGCCATGCTGGCCTCATCCAGCATTACGGCATCGTAATGCCCCTGGTAGATCACCGGGTCTGTGGCTGCCGTGGCCAGGGTGCTGCCGACCACCCTAGCCTGCATGATCACCCCGGCCTCGACCTCTTTTAGCTCTGCCCGCACCTGCCGCAGATCCTGCTCCACCTCACTCAGTTGGCCGTCCGGTTGCCTGCCGGCCCGCAGCCCGGCCAGCAGGGCGCTGCGTTGGGCCTCCAGTGCCAGCCGCCAGGCCCCCAGGTCGGGGCGGCGGGCAGCGGCCAGGTTGGCAGCCGGAAGGCTGCTTTGCCGCAGTGCCGGCAGCCGGGCCCAACCGCAGCGGGTCACCAGGCCGGAGGCTGCCGGTTCCCCGATTTGCGCCGCCGCCCGTAAAATGGCGCCGTCAACGGCTATATTGGCATGGGAAACAATCAGCACCCGCCCGCCCTGTTCGTAAAAGAGCCTGGCGATGCGGGCCAGGGTTTCGGTCTTGCCGGTGCCCGGCGGGCCCCAGACGAAGGTGATTTCCCTGTCGCTGGCCATGCGTACGGCCTCATCCTGGGCGCCGGCCGCCGCCGAAGGGGGAAGAAAACGCCGTGGCCGCGCCGCTACTTTTTCCAGCGTAGCAAGGGCCAATTTGAGGTTTCTCTCCGGCGCCTCCCGCAACCGCTCCTGCAGGGCAGCCAACAAAAACCAGGGCTCACTGTAAATCTCGGCCCGCTCCACATAATCACCCAGATTTTCGTTAAGCGCCAGCGTCAATTCCTGACCACGCACAGTCACCACTTCGCCCCGGGTCTCCTGCCGGACTGATTGTACCCGCACCGGGGTTCCGTCCATGAGAAATGCTTCTATCTCCAGCTCAAAAGCATACAAGAACCCGGCCTCACCGCGGTGGATCATCACCCCGTCCACAGCCATCAAGGGGTGTCCCCCCTCGTGCAGCAGGTGGTTTATTTCTTCGGCCAAAGCCTCGTTAAGGGCGGCAATAATTTCAGTAGCGTCCAAAAAGACACCCCACATTTATCTCATGCAAAAAAGCCCCACCAAAGCGGGGCAACATAGAAGGCAATATTTTGACTCCCGACCGGGAATTCACTCCCGCGAAGGCCGATTCCCGATCTAAAGTCTTAAACCATTAGCTATTTTCAGTTCAGTTCATCAATTTCATCCTCGTCAGCCGGCGCCTCGCCGGGCAGTATTTCCTCCGGCATGTCCACTGCAATATCCAATTTCTGACCATAGAGGTATTGAAGGTCCAGTTGCTCCACCACAGCCCGGACCACCGTGCGCAGTGGCTTGTCCCCGGACAGGCCTTCAATAGCCCCGTCGATGTCTTCCGGCGCCGTCCAGTCGTAGGCCCGGGCATGGCAGTCACGAATGGCCCCCAGCATGCGGCGGATGTCAAAGGTGGAAAGGGTGTCTAAAAACAGGTTGTCTTTCAAAAAGCAGCCGAAGACCTCCCGCACCGTGGGGATCTCATGCTGTCTTTCCTTGGCGGACAGCTTTTGCGGTACAGTGTCGTAGTCACTGTTCTTGGACTTCCAGATCAGTTCCGACCAGAGATTGGATGATGCCGAAAAAACAGTGTAAGTGGAGGTGAGACCGAAGGAGGCCGACATGAAGCGGGCCGCATTTAAATAAGCGTTGGCCCTGGCGGTAATGCCAAGGTACATCAATTGCTCAAATTCGTCGAACAGAATGACCCAGCCGTTATAGCCGCGGGTCCGGATCAGGTGCGAGAGAAAGCGGAAGTAATCAAAGGTGTTCTCTTTCACCTTAAAGGGCGTCATGGGCAGTGCCTTCCCGAAGTTCAGGCGGTGGATTGACTTCAACTGCGCGGTGGGCACAAAATCACCGGCCAGGTCGCTGGCCAGTATATGCCGGTTATACGGGTCACCGCTGTCCTCTAAGTAATTCTTCAGTGCGGCGGCCAGTTTAGGGTGAAGATTGCGCCCGGTGGTGTTCAGCAGTGCTTCTGCTTCCTCGCTGCCTGGTTTTAGTCCATCCAGCAGGGGAAAGAAGCCGGGTTGGGAGTAGCCGGGCAGGTAGAGCCCGGCTACAGCCCGGCGGTACAGGCGATCCAGTTTGTTAAAGGGAGTCTCCTTGGAGAGAGGTACGAAACTGACGGCAAAATTCATTTCTTCGGCTTTCTGGAAGATGATGTTTAAAAAATGCGTCTTGCCATTGCCGAAGTTGCCTTTGACAACCAAAGGAAAGGTGCCGCCTTCGGACTGTATTTTGCTCAAATCCCGTTCCACCCGTTCCAAGGCGGCTTCTCTCCCGTAGGAAAAAATGCCGCTCAAATAGCGGGAAGAGACACCCGAACGCAGGCATTCAATGACTTGCCGGGCTTTAAAACTCTCCACCCCGGTCACCTCCTGGGCTGTGCTGGTTAATTATGGCGTCCACAACCCGCCGCACCGGCGAGATCATCCCCACGGTATCCAGCAGGTAGTGAAAGTCCTCCCGCCGGAGTCTGGAATCCAGGTGGAATAATTTGTTAAACCTGTCCTGCAGCTCCAGGCACATTTCCACCGTGAAAAATTCTTTCACCAGAGCATCCTGGCTGAACAGGTCGGCGAATTTGTTCGGGCGGGATCCGCTGACTTCGTTCTGGATGCGCATCCAAAGGGCCTCGTATGACTTAAAACCGCCCTTTTCGTCGTGGATCAGATCGGGCTGGCCGGCAAAGACGAAAAAGGCTCCCTCAAAATTGGCAAAGTCGTCCACCAGTTGACGCAGGCTCTCGTAAACCTCGTTGCGGGCTGTTTTCCCGTAGAGCGCCCTTCCCGACGGCCCCCGTTCCAGCAACGCTTCCAGACTGTCAACGGCCACACACAGTCCCCTGCGTCCGCAGATCCGCAGCAGGTAAAGCAAGGAGGCCATCATGTGCCTGGCGTTATACTTGTCGATGCGGGTAAAAATCTTTAAAGGCTTTAAAAGCTTAACCGTTAAAGGAAGGCCCTTAATCCAGTCCGTCAGGATATTCTTTTGATCCGGCGCCAGGCAGCGGATTCCCAGATAATGAGCACAGAGCTGATTAAAGGCTGTGGCAACGTTATGGTTTACCTTCCGGTCCTGGTAAAGCAGATCCAAACTTTCCTGGAGTTCGCGTCTTAAGGGATCGGCTGCCCGCCCCTGTGCCTGGGCCCAATTGAAAAAATCTTGACCCACCGGTATTTGCCCGGGATCATAGCCCAGTCTTTCCACCACCGCGCTGCAATAGCCGGTGACCAGGGATTCCACATCCACCATAGCCAGTACGGCCTGATAGATGGAGTCAAACTTGTTCAAGGGCACCTGATGAGCGTCGATGTATACCGCGGTATAGCCCAGCCGCCGGGCCTCCTCCAGCAGCAGGAGAAGGGCGTGGGTTTTGCCCGAACCTGGTTTGCCGGTTAAGAATTTGACCTTGCTGCCGCCGCCGGCAATATAATCCTCCAGGTAATACTCCCGCCAAAAATTCCAGATGCCATCTTGATCACCCAAGGTAATTGCTTCCAGCGCCTCTTTGGCCAGCGGCGGACGGGCGTGCCGCAGGCTTTCGAGGGCTTCTTCCAGTACGGCCTGCTCCACCGTCTAGCCCTCCCTGAGAAACTTCAATACACCATAGCGTTGAGGCTGTCCCTGGGCGTCCAGGACCACCAGGGCCTGTTTTTGGTTACGGACATTACCCAGCCAAAGCCGCCGGCCATCCGGCGCATTCATCTGGCCGCTCCTGAGCACCCGGTGTAGGTCGAAGGCAAAGAGTTGCAGCGGGTATTCCCGCTTCTGCTGCGGCATTGGCGTAAGGGTGCTGTAAATGTCTTTTATTAGCAGCTCCTGCTCGTTCAGGTCCATTTTTGTCCTGGCAATTTGCCTGGACATCTCTGTGTCATAGGCCGCCGCCAGGGTCTGTAGGAAGCGCTGGCCGTCGAAAGAGGCCGCGTTTAAGCGGTCAATGCTCTTCTTTAAATGCCTGGCCAGTACGATGGGCCGCAGATTGCGGTAAACCCGGTCGTCAATGGTCACCATCTCTTTATCCGGCAATACCCGCAGCTTGAAAGGCAAAACCTCATAGACTGGGAATTCAGCCTCTACAGCCAGGCCTTCTACGGCCAGGGCGTTCAAAAAGCCCGGGTGAAAGTTTTCCGACAGATAGTCTTGCAGGTCGAAGGACGGCAACTTTTCCTTAAGTCCCTGCAGGGTCTCCTGCTGCCGGCCCATCAATTCCTCGTAGCGGGCCAGGGCCTGCTTAAGGGCATCCAGGTTTCCCTCATCCGAGGAGGTCTTCACGCGTCTGATGGCGGTTACCATGCTCCGGTGGGCGTTGTTCAGGTTTTTAAAATCTTCCTGCAATGAAATATCCAGGAATTCATCAAGTGTTTTCGACATGAGTAGTTTGAGCACCTCCAAAGTCAGACAGGATGAACTACATTTCTCCAGAAACAAGAAATTATCCTTCCTGAGTGTTAATAAGTTAAGAGCCTGACCCAAAGCTCTTTTATTTGGCCCGGTTTCAGGTTGTTTTTTTGCCCCCCGTAGTATTCTCCGGTAAAGGCGTTGGTAAGTTTTATCAAGGCCTGCCGAAGTTCTTCCGAATGGGGACCGGCCAGGGGCGGGTGTGATAAAAGCCGGCTGAGGTATTCGTGCGGAGTTTCCCAGGGCTGCCTGACTACTTTATGGCGACGCCCCCAGCTTAAAAAATAAAGGTAGAGGCCGGCGCAGTCGTCCGGTGGAAGTCGCCGGACCGCCCGCCACCACCGCCGGATAACCTTGCCGGTATAGGTCACCAGGCGTAGCCAGGCCTTGGCCAGCAGTGACAGGAAACCCAGGTGATCCAGTGCGTAGCGCTTGGGCGGCGGCATAACCAGCCGCTGCCGGCGCAGTTTCCGCACCTGCAGGTAAATGTTGTAGCAAACCAGGAAAAGGGCGCATAAAAACATCACGGCCAAGACTACCCATAGAATAATCATAAACCACAGTGGGGCTGTCCCTCCACCGGCCTGATCGGACATACCGTAACCGTGCCCGGGCCCTCCTGACGGCAGTGAGACTGGCGGGGGCGGGTTGAGGCCGAGCAGATTGGAGAGGTAAATCAACAGCTCTCTAAGCAGTAACAGCCCTTGAATAAACAAGGCCACCACCCGGTCCACCAGGTTGTCCAGGGACAGTGTGCCCAACCAGAGGCCCAGGGCCAGGGCGCCTCCTACCAGCACTATAACAAATGGCAGGAAGGGAGTACCCCTGGACCCCGGGGCGGGCCTGCCGCTGAGGGTATTGACAAGGGTCAGGCGGGCCAGCCCGGCGCTGAGATATAGTCCGGACCAGGCCAGCAGGGAGGAAAGGTGGACTCCGTTGGCCTCCCCCACCAGGTCAAGGACGGCCGCCACGGCCAGCCCACCCTCCCAGTAAGTGGGAAAAACCTCATCCGCCAAGGACTTGACGGCAATATAAGCGGCCAGAGGCCAGTAGAGAGCCATTTCCAAAAGACCCGGCAGTGCCGCCGGCCAGTTGTATCCATTCAGGGACTGCCAGATGCCTTGAACCGCCAGAATCAGGGCCAGGGCAGGGAGGTTGGCGGCCAGCAGCAGGGCCGGACTGCGTGGTATAGCCAGTAGCCTGCGGTTGTAAAGCCCGGAAAAAATACCCGGCCCCAACCAGAATACCCAAGGTAACGGCGGGCCGGAGGGAAAAGACAGAGAGTGGACGGCCAGGTCAGAGAGACAGAACAGGCAGGTCAGAAGCAGCCAGTCCAAGAAAACCATCACTTATTCCACCTCCCAGAGCGGCCCCATAACCATCCGGGCCAGTTCCCTGTCCTGCTGCCAGCCCGGGAATAGAGTGTAAACCCCTGCCGGCAGCTTTTCACCCTTATCTTCCAAAACAAGGCAGGTGATGGGCCTTCCCCGGGCAATGTTTTGCCATTGCCTGAAATTATTTTCATTATAACAGCGGGTCAGTATCACCAGCCTGGCCCGGGGGGGGAGAGGGTTTTCTGAAAGGAAGGCGTTAAAATCCCGGATCGGTCTGGGCGAGATCAGGGCCAGCAGGGTAATAATTTCCAGCTCTTTCCCGGCCCCGGGCGGCAGCCAGGTGGCCTGGTGAGGGCTGTCAACAGGGGCATAGGCGCTCAGAAGGCCCACCTCCAGCCGCTGCCTGGCCAGAGCCAGGGCCAGGGAGGCGGCTGCCGCTGTTAATAGCTCGAAGGAATACTCCTCCCATTTATCCATCTGGATCGGTTGGTTGGGCTCAGGGTCGCCGATGGCCAGAACTACCCTGGTGCCTACGCTGCCCTCCAGAAGGTTGACCAGCAGTTTCTGGGTCTTGGCTGTGGCCACCCAGTTAATCCGGCGCAAAGTATCTCCGGGGGAGTATTCCCGTACCCCGGCCAGCGCCAAGGGGTCAGGGTAAAGGAAGTCCCTGGCCTGCTTTTCCCCCAGGGGATCGGGCCAGAGGGGGATGGCCAGGCCTGCCTCCAACAGGGGAGGGTAGACCAGAAGCCGGGGACCGCCGGGTATGGTCCGGCTGCGGGTGAAGAGGCCGAAGGGATCGCCGGAGGTAAGTGTCATTGGCCCGATTTGGTATAGCCCCCGCCGGCGGGGGATGATCCGGTAGTCCCAGCGGGCTTCCTGAAACCAGGCCAGCCAGCCAAGCCGGCAGTTCTGCCCCCCTTCAGGCACGGTAAGGTAGGGGGAATCAATATTCTCAAGCAGGGGGGTGCCTTGCTTTTCAATTTTAACCCAGGCCAGGGGCAGCCATTTCCGGTTGGACAGGGTTAACTGGAGGGCAACTTCCTCTCCCGGAAAAGAGTGGGGGACAGACAGCACCTCCTGGGCGCCCAGCCTGTCCAAGGATGCCGAAGCCCACAGGTAGCCTGCGCACCAGATCAGGGTCAGGGCTGCGCTAATTACCGCCAGTACCGGCAAGTGACAGGCCAGCGCCAGCGCCAGGATGCCGGCCAGGGCAAAAAACCCGTAAACGGTAAAGATGATCGCTCCGGTGCGGGCCTTTACAGCTTCGGGCCGGTTTTCAGTCATTGCCCGGCCCGGCTTTCTCCAGGGGCAGAGGCACCTTTTGCAGCAAGGCGGTAATAATCTGTTCAGGCTTCCGGCCGCGTATTTTTTCCTGGCCGGTAATTAACAGACGGTGCTGAAGGACCGGAATGGCCAGTTCCTTGATATCGTCCGGCAGTACAAAAGCCCTGCCGCGCAAGGCTGCCAGTGCCCTGGCGGCCCGGTACAGGCCCAGGGTGGCCCTGGGGCTGGCGCCCAGGCTCAGTTCCGGCAGGGTACGGGTGGCTTGAACCAGATTGACCAGGTAATCCCGCAGGGAGGAAGCCACCTTTATTTCCCGGATCAGTTTGATATAATTTTCCAGATCTGCCGGTGTAAAAACCTGCTGTAGTCGGCCCAGGGGATCCCCCCCTCCGTGGGCTGAAAGCATCTCCTTCTCTTCCCCGGCCTGGGGGTAGCCCAGGCTGAAGCTTAAAAGAAACCGGTCCAGCTGGGCTTCCGGCAAAGGAAAGACACCCTCAAATTCCACTGGGTTCTGGGTGGCGATGATCAGGAAGGGGTGGGGCAATGGGCGGCTGGTTCCGTCAACCGTGACCTGACCTTCACCCATAGCCTCCAGGAGGCTTGACTGGGTCCTGGGAATTGCCCGGTTGACCTCATCTGCCAGCACCAGGTGAGACATCACCGGCCCCGGGTGAAAGGAAAATTGCTGGTTCTTCTGGTCAAAGTAATTATAGCCTGTAACATCCGAGGGCAACAGGTCCGGTGTAAACTGGATCCGGTTGAAAGTGAGGTCAAGGCAGCGGGCAAAGGCTTTGGCCAGGGTGGTCTTGCCGGTGCCCGGCAGGTCGTCGATGATCACATGGCCTTCGCTGAGCAGGGCCACCAACAACAGTTCCACCGCCCGGTTCTTGCCAATGATCACCCGCCCCATCTGCCTGTACACCTCGGCGGCCTTATGGCTGAGTTCCAACAAATTAATAGGGAGATCCTGCTTGTCAACCATCTGCTTTTTTCATCCTTATTTACCGTACCGGTATGGCCGGCGCAATTTCAGTGCGGCTGGACCATAGCCCGGGGCCTGAAAAGGAGCGTCACTTCCTGTAGTCCTAAGATCAATTTCGACAAATAGCAGGCCAATCCTATCTGTTAAAACGATAATCTTTCAAGCGTGGTGGTAATACTGAATCCAGGCAGATAAAGGAGGGCTCTGCTTTTTGGTGGTCTTAGGAAGTGGAACAAAACAGCATAAATCGTCGTCTTTTATATAAAATCCCAAACCGGAGCGGCAGCAAGCCTGCCTGCTGATTCCGGATTCCGGGGAGGAAGAAAAATTAAAAGGAGACTGGGTTGATGCTTAAAAAAGCTCTTGTTTCGGCCATCATGATTGTATTTCTGGCAGTGGGGATGGTTGGTTGTGGAGGGGGGGCAACCGCCAAAGAAAAAAACAATGAGTCCCAGCCGGCCCCCGCCCAGAGTGCTGGTACTGCGGCGCCGGATAACAAGGAGCAGCAGGGACAGAAAAGCAACCAGGAGACTAACAAGCCGGCTGCACCTGCTCAGGCCGGCCCCGCCGGTGAAGAGGTTAAAAGGGATTCCGGCCGGTATGTTGGGCAAATCGACAATAATTTTATTGAAATCAAAATAAGTGGCGTTCCGGACAGTCTGGCCGCCAAGTCTTTCATGCTAAGTGAGAAGGTTAAGGCGGAATTCGGCAAATACGGTCTAAAAAAAGATGACGAGGTTATGTTCGGATACTATGTTAACAATCACAATCAGAACATAATCCTGGAAATCAAAAAAATAGGTCCGGCTAAATAAGTTTTTTCTTAGTAGGCCTTAGGCCGATTTGGTCAGGCTCTTTAAATCCCTGACCATTTCCTCTATAAAGGTTGACCACCTGGGCGATTTCCTCAATCCCGGCCTGTATTTGGACGGAATCACGGTCTATATGCACAAGCGCAGGGCAATAAAGTTAGGCGCCTTAGGCGCCAGGCTACTTGCTTATTTCCCCGGCGCTGTAGGTTACCCCGGGGTCCCACAAAAGCCAGGTAGCTATACCGTTGTTCTCAGTGGAGATAATCTGGGCCCTGATTTCAGTTCTCCCGTAGGGCGGCGATCCCCAGGTGAAGGCCTGCAGCCAGGGCCGCAGCCGGCAGCCGGTGGAAGCGATCAGGACCTGGAATTCCTTTAGTGACTTGTCTACCACCTCGTAGGGGTGGTAGTTGGGATGGTCAAAGCCGTAGTTGCCGGGGCCATAGTGGGACGGGTAAACCATGGGTGACAGGTAGTCCATGAAGGGGGCCATGCGCTCGGGGCGCTGGCCGATGCCCTGATCGTCGGCGGCGTGGGATACGAAGCCGAAGACGCTGGCTGAAAGGTACCTTTCCCAGCCCGCCTTAGACCTGGCATAGGCCAGAAAGTCGGCCACAACGTCCACCCGCTGGCGGCTGTCGCCCTCCTTGCCGGGGTATCTGGCCGAACCGGCCTCGCCGCCCTCAGGGAAGCGGATATAGTCGAACTGCACCTCGTCAAAACCCATTTCGAAGGCCTCCAGGGCCAGGTCGGTGTTGTAGTCCCAGACCTCCATGGAGTAAGGGCTGACCCAGGCGCCCCCGGCCAGCGGAGTCCCGTCGGCAGCTCTGACCATGTATTCGGGCTTCTGCCGGGCCAGTACCGGGTCACGGAAGACCACGATCCGGGCGACTGAGTAAACACCTCTGTTTTTCAGGCCTGCCAGCATCTCCCGGATGGGCAGCAGGTCCTGGCCGGCCCCTGTTTCCAAAGCCATTTTTACTGTGGAGGCATATCCCACCCGCCCCGACTCGTCCTTGACGTCCAGCTGGACCGTGTTCAGTCCGGAGCGTTCTGCCAAATCCAGCAGCTTATGCCACCTCTCGGGTGAGGACGCATACATGAAGGAAACGTGGACACCCCTGGCCTCCGAGGACAGCTTGTCCAAGCCAGGGGTGCGCTGGGCTTCTTCTTTAGTGTAGACGATAATGCTTTGCCCGTAATTCTGACCGGCTTTTTCCTGCCAGCCCTCCGGTACTGCTATGGTGGTTTTGACGCCGTCACTGATGTACCTGGTGGAGCTGATTCTCTCCAGCCAGTTGACCAGCGAACTGCGGCCGTTGTCCTGGAATACCTGGATGCGCTGGACCCGGGCCGGGTCGAAATCCTGGTGAAAGGGTGAAGGCGCCGCACTCCAGGCCCACCACAGCACGCCGCCGTGCCGGTAGTTGACGCCGCCGCTCTCACCGGCCATGGCCAGGGATAGTGGACTGGGCACCCCGTCCTGCACTATGGCGAAGGATTTGGGCTGATAGCCGGGCACAGCCTGCTGAATGTGTTCCTGCAGCCTGGCGATCTGATCGGCTATCTGGTCCGGTGGCAGGTCTTTCAAATACTTGTGCCCGTATGTGTGGTTGCCTATTTCAAAACCCCACTCCCTAAGCAACTGGAGCTTTTTTTGCCAGTATTGGGGCTGGCCGAAGGGTTCGGCGTTGATGAAGAAAGTGGCTGTGTGCCCGAATCCCGGGTGTTTGTCTCCAAAATCCTTGAGAATGGCCACCGCGCAGTCGGGGTCGGGCCGGGTTTCCCTCTTTTCATTTTCCAGCAGGCGGAAATGACCTATGGTGCTGTCGTCAAAAGTGATCACGGCGGGTGATTTGCCCGCCGGTATGGTGATGTTGCCGGTCAGGTAATCGTTTAAAGGGATCAGCACGTAATTGCGGTCGTGCAGGTCCTGCAGATCCTGCCGGAGATTCTCCGGGGTGCGGGTCCAGCGACCTTCTTCCCGGTCAATCAGATGATAAACCAGGATCGGCACCAGCCCCAGCTCGTTGGCCCCCACCGCCTTAGCAGCCTGCCGCGGATCAGCCGGGCCGGCCTCCTGGGCCGCGGCGGGACTGCCGGCCTGTTCTCCGCCGCCGGACAGGGGGGTGTGCTGGAGGGGTTTCCAGGCAAAAAGGCTTGTCATGGTCACCAGGATCAATGCTGCGGCAATTAAAAATCCTTTTTTCTGTTTAAACATTGGCTGGCTGCCAAACCCCTTTATAATTAATTCATTAAGTATATCTTATGATATAGATCCACAAAAATCCACTAAATATTTGCAAATTCGACAAAAAGGAAAATAAAGAGTAAATCACATTAATTCCCACGCTGTAATTGTTTCATTATTGACTCATTTCTTATTTTTTCGGCAGGATTTTCGCCGGCTAAAGGTTAATTAAAAGGTTAAATAAAAAGGAAAGCCTTGGTGCCGGGAGGGAAAGTGAATTGCTGGTACAGGACATAATGAGCCCTGCATCGCTGGTGTTGAGCCCGGGCTTGACAGTGGGCGGCGCCCTGAAGCAGTGCCTGGACGGGGACCTGCTTATGGCCCCGGTGGCTGACGGGGCAAAGTATCTTGGGGTGTTCAAGGTTACCCGGGTTTTGGGCGTAGAGCATGAAGCATCACTGGAAATACCAGTGCAGGATATGTTGGATAGCGGTTTTCCCGCCGTGCTGAAGGATACCTTAGTTATTGACCTGCCAAAGGATTTTCCGGTGTTCCTGCCCGTTATCGATAGGGACGGGAACCTGCTGGGAGTAATTACTTCGGCGGACTTGCTGCGGTCCTACGAGAAGGGGGTCCACTATAGCCTGTCCAGCTTGCGATCGCTGATTGACTCCACCAACAACGGCATCGTGGCCATCAACAAAAACGGGGTAATCAACATTTTCAACACCTCGGCCCGGCGCATACTGGGGATGGAGGGGGAGAGTCCGGTGGGCCGGAATGTGGTGGATATGTTCCCCAAGACCAGGCTTCCCTGGATATTGCAGAGCGGCCGCCCGGAGTTCAACGTCAAGACCGAGATTTCTCCGGACAAGACACTGTTTGCCAACTACTCCCCGATCATCAGCAGCGGTGAAATTATCGGGGCGGTGGCGGTGTTCCAGGATTTTAGCGAACTGGAAAGCATCTCCGAGGAGCTTATCCGGGTCAAAGACCTTAACCGGCAGCTGGACGCCATTATCAACTCCTCCTATGACGGTATTTGGATCACCGACCACAGAGGCACCACCCTGCGGGTCAACGACGCCATTGAGAGGATTACCGGCCTGTCCCGGGAGAAATGCATCGGCCGCAATATGAGGGACATGGAATTGGACGGCACCGTGGACGAGTCGGTGACGATGAAGGTTCTCAGGGAAAAAAAATCAGTTTCCCTGGTCCAGAACGTCAGCACCGGCCGGCAGACCATAGTCACCGGCAACCCGGTCTTTGACGACAGGAATGAAATTATATATGTGGTCACCAATGTCAGAGATGTTTCAGAACTCAGCATGCTCAAGGAAAATCTGATTCGCCACAAGGATTTGGCCAACCGCTACAAGGACGAGCTGAAAGAGCTCAGGCTCAGGCTGATTCAGCAGGAGGACGTGGTGGCCCGCAGCAAGCAGATGAAAAATGTGCTGGAGATGGTGTCCAGGGTGGCCTTGGTGGATTCCACCGTGTTTATCACAGGGGAGTCCGGGGTGGGCAAGGAGGTGGTGGCCGGCCTGTTGCACCGGCTGAGCCCCAGGAACGACCTGGGCAGGTTTGTGACCATCAACTGCGGGGCAATACCGGCCAATTTGCTGGAGTCGGAGCTGTTCGGCTATGAAAAGGGCGCCTTTACCGGGGCCAGGCGGGAGGGAAAGCCGGGGCTGTTCGAAATGGCCGACAAGGGGACTCTTTTCCTGGATGAGATTGCTGAACTGCCCTTGGAGATGCAGGTGAAGCTTTTAAGGGTTCTCCAGAACCAGGAGATCATGAGGATCGGGGGGCTTGCGTCAATCAAGGTGGACGTTCGGCTGGTTGCCGCCACCAACCGGGATATTGCCTTGATCACCCGGTAGGGAAAATTCCGTGAGGACCTTTTTTACCGGCTCAATGTGGTGCCCATAGACATTCCGCCGCTGAGGCAGAGGCCGGAGGATGTCTCGGCTCTGATCAGTCACTATCTGCATAATTTTAACCAGAAGTTTAAATCCAAAAAAGTAATCGATTCCGCCGCCGTGGACTTTTTGATTGGCTATTCCTGGCCGGGCAATGTACGGGAGCTGATTAACCTGATTGAGAGGCTGATTATAACCACCCGGGGCGACCTGATCACCTTTGGCGACCTGCCGGCCAATGTCAGGGCTTCCGCCGGGTCCGGGGGCGGAGAGGGGAGGCGGCCGCAGCAGTTTATCCCCCTGAGGGAGGCCCTGGACCAATACGAGCGGGAAATTATTGCCGCCGCCATGGAAGCCTACGGGAGCACCCGGAAGGTGGCCAGGGTTCTGGAGGTAAGTCAGTCCACCGTCTCTCGCAGGGCTAGAAAATTTATTCCGTAATAATTAAACGGAATGGATAAGTTGATTCAAGTAGGGCTCACCGAATCTACATTG
>Ga0209347_1002661_pt1 | contig 22818 bp, 18 predicted proteins | sample AutmiccommuBRH23_FD_187382 | JGI IMG/M metagenome (GOLD analysis project Ga0209347, IMG submission 187382) | Deep subsurface microbial communities from Mt. Terri, Switzerland - Autotrophic microbial communities BRH/23 (SPAdes) (version 2) | ecosystem: Environmental > Aquatic > Deep subsurface >...
CCACACCGCGCGCCTCGATCAGACCACGCAGGGCATCCGGCGCATCGGCGATCAGGCATTGGCCCTTTGGACCCTGCCGCAGGTCAAGGCAAGTCCGATCATCCGCCACAAGGCGGGCACCAAGACTCATGAGTTGCAGCGCAAGACCGGACTTCCCGCGCCCGGACGCGCCGAGGATCAGCACGGCGCGATCCTCTATCGCTACGCAACTGGCATGCAGCACCATTGCGTGACCGCCGTCCTGCCCTGACGTTGCCTGCTGGCTGCCGGACATCTCAGACGGGCAGGCCCACGACAAAGCGCGCGCCCAGCGGTTCCGAGGTCGGGTCCGCATCCGTGGGACGGATATTCTCGGCCCAGATCACGCCATCATGCGCCTCGACGATCTGTTTGGAAATCGCCAGACCCAGACCGGAGTTGTTACCGAATTGTCCCGCTGGCCGTTCCGAATAGAAGCGCTTGAACACCTTGGTCAGCGCCTCGTCCGGGATGCCCGGCCCTGTATCCTCGACGACGATCAGCACACGGTTTTCGCGCTGGCGTGCCCAGACCCGGATCGCATCGCCATCTTCGCAAAAGCTGATGGCATTGGTGATCAGGTTCACGAAAACCTGCGCCAGCCGCGCCTCAAGCCCGTGGATGATGATCGGCTGCTCCGGCAGGTCGGTGATGAAATCAATCCCCTGTCCGCGCGCCTCTTGACCAAGGTATTCGCCCAGATTGCCCAGCATCTTCAGCAGATCGAAGGGTTCCTGCTCTTCCTTGACCAGTTCGCTGTCCAGCCGCGAAGCGTTCGAAATATCCGACACCAGACGATCCAGACGACGCACGTCATGTTCGATCACTTCCAGCAGTTTTTCGCGCTGGTCGTCACGTTTGGCCACCCGCAGCGTGCCGACGGCAGAGCGCAGCGACGCCAGAGGGTTCTTGATCTCATGCGCCACATCGGCGGCGAACTGTTCGTTTCCGTCGATACGGTCATAAAGCGCCGACACCATTCCCCGCAGCGCCCCCGAAAGACGTCCGATCTCGTCCGGGCGGGCCGTCATGTCGGGGATGCGGATGCGCCCGTTGGCCGCCTTGCGGCGATCACGGTCGCGTCCGATTTCGGCCGCGGCAGCAAGGTCGGAAATCGGGTTGGCAATGGTCGAGGCCAGAACGATGCTCAAGCCGATCGACACAAGCGTCGCGATCAGGAACATCTGCAACACACGCTCGCGCTCGCCCCGCACCAGCAGATCGATCTCCCCGCCCGCGCTGACAAGCGCCACTGCACCCGCCGGTTGGCCTTCCCGCATGATGGGGCTGGCGACGGTAAAGGTCGTGGCACCTGTGGGATCCTGCGCGGTGCGATAGGTCGTGCCGGTGTCCAGCGCGTTGCGCACCTGTTCACGGGCCTGCTGTTCATGCGTGAGGGCGGCCTCCTTCGACTCGAACGGGATCAACCGTGCAACGCCGGACCACAGCCATGACAGAAAATCGACGATTACCGTCGGCTCATCCGGAGCCGCCTCGCCGATCTGAAGGATACCGCGCCCCTTCCCGGTGCCGACCATTTTGCCGGACGCATCGAATACGAAAATCTCCAGACCGTCGCGCAGATCAAGCCGCTCCAGCGTGCCGGTCACTTGCGGTCCGCCACCTTGCGACAGATCCGTCCCGGCCTGCGCCTCGAACACACTTGCGATCAGTTCGGCTTCGGCCACCAGGCTGTTGAGACGCTGCACCGCCAACGGCTCGCGTGAGGAATTCATCAGAAGAATCCCGGCGACGAGGATATTCAGCGCTACCAGGTTGAACGTGATGATCTTGCGGGTCAGCGGAGAGTTCTTGAGTGAGAACAATCCACGCCGCTCGCGCCGTTGACGCAATTCCCCCTCGACAGTGGTATCCGGGGCGACGAAATCGTCGCCCAGAACAACATCACCGTCACGCCGGGGCGTCGCGTCGCGCAAGCTTATCCTTTCTGCGAGTGCCATCACTCTTCGTTATATCTGTAGCCGATACCGTAAAGGGTCTCGATCGCCGAGAATTCAGGATCAGCCGTCCGCATTTTCTTGCGCAGGCGCTTGATATGGCTGTCGATGGTCCGGTCGTCCACATAGACCTGATCATCATAGGCCACGTCCATAAGCTGGTCGCGGCTTTTCACGAAACCGGGCCGCTGCGCCAACGCCTGCAACAGCAGGAATTCCGTTACCGTCAACGAAACGTCGCGCCCCTTCCAGCTGACCGAATGGCGCAGCGGATCCATCCGCAGGTTGCCCCGGTCCATGACCTTGGTTTCTTCGGTGTCGCCCACGATATCGCCGGCCACCGCTTCCTGACGGCGCAGCAGCGCGCGGATGCGTTCAACCAGAAGACGCTGGGAGAAGGGCTTCTTGACATAGTCGTCAGCCCCCATCCGCAGGCCAAGCACCTCGTCGATCTCGTCGTCCTTGGATGTCAGGAAAATCACCGGCATCGAGGTTTTTTGCCGCAGCCGCTGGAGCAGGTCCATCCCGTCCATTCGCGGCATCTTTATGTCGAGCACTGCCATATCGGGCAGTTTCTTGTTGAAAGCGTCCAGTGCGGACTGTCCATCATTATAGGTCTCGACCTCGAAACCCTCTGCTTCGAGGGTCATGGCCACCGACGTCAGAATATTCCGATCATCGTCCACCAGGGCGATTTTCGACATGGCTAAGTTCCTTGTTCTGCTCGTTACGCCTGAATTTTTCCTTAATTCATCTTCTTTTTGGTCTTTACAATCAATCCCTAAGTGCGAATCAGCCCGCAGCATTGTCGTATTTGATCGTAAAATACTCAAGCGATGGCTAATTTGCATCAGTTACGGTTTCCGGGTGATGAACAGTCCCGGGGGAATTTTGCCATGGTTGCGCTAACCTGCGACTGGTTGCGCTAACTGCGAAAAACCCTCCTGTTCCTTCATCCGAGCGTCATGTTAAGAGGCACCGCATCAGCCCCCGCAGGGTTGATCAAAGGCGCAGGGTGCTGCGCAAGGTGAACACGGACCGCCGCCCCACCGCGCGGCTACAGGAGCTTGGCAATATGGCATTTGGACGGGTAAACCCGCAATTCCGGCTTGAAGATCAGGGGATCAGCGGGCTGGGCAATGTCTTTTACAATCTTATGGAGCCCGCATTGATCGAAGCGGCCCTGAAGAAAGGCGAAGGCACACTTGGCAACGGCGGCGCCTTTCTGGTGACCACCGGCAAGTTCACCGGTCGCTCGCCCAAGGACAAGCACGTCGTGCGCACCGCATCGGTTGAGAACAACATCTGGTGGGAAAACAATGCCGCCATGTCGCCAGAAGGCTTCGACGCGCTCTATGCCGACATGACCGAGCACATGAAAGGCGGCGACTACTACGTGCAGGACCTTGTTGCCGGTGCGGATCCCGAACTGGCGATCAACGTGCGGATGGTGACAGAGCTTGCATGGCACGGCCTGTTCATTCGCCACCTGCTGCGCCGTCCTGACCGCGCCGCGCTGGATCGCTTCACGGCCGATTTCACCGTCATCAACTGCCCCAGCTTCAAGGCCGACCCCGCGCGCCACAACTGCCGCTCGGAAACCGTGATCGCCATGAACTTCGACCGCAAGATGATCCTGATCGGCGGCACCGAATACGCGGGCGAGAACAAGAAATCGGTCTTCACCCTGCTGAACTACCTGCTGCCGGAAAAAGGCGTGATGCCGATGCACTGCTCGGCCAATCACGCCACTGGCAACCCGGTCGATACCGCAGTGTTCTTCGGCCTGTCCGGCACCGGCAAGACCACGCTGTCGGCCGATCCCGCGCGCACGCTGATCGGCGATGACGAGCATGGCTGGTCGGACCGTGGAACCTTCAATTTCGAGGGTGGCTGCTATGCCAAGACCATCAACCTCAGCGCCGAGGCCGAACCCGAGATCTATGCCACCACGACCAAGTTCGGCACTGTGATCGAGAACATGATCTTCGATCCCGAAACCTTCGAGCTGGATTTCGACGACGACAGCCTGACGGCGAACATGCGCTGCGCCTATCCGCTGGACTATATCTCGAACGCCTCCGAAACCGCTCTGGGCGGCCATCCCAAGAACGTGATCATGCTGACCTGCGATGCCTTCGGCGTTCTGCCTCCCATCGCGCGGCTGACCCCGGCGCAAGCGATGTATCACTTCCTGTCGGGTTTCACCTCCAAGGTGGCAGGCACCGAGCGCGGCGTGACCGAACCCGAACCCACCTTCTCGACCTGCTTCGGCGCGCCCTTCATGCCGCGCCGCCCCGAAGCCTATGGCAAGCTGCTGCAAGCCAAGATCGCCAAGCACGGGGCAACCTGCTGGCTGGTGAACACAGGCTGGACCGGGGGCGCCTATGGCACCGGCAGCCGTATGCCGATCAAGGCGACCCGCGCCCTGCTGACAGCGGCCCTGGACGGCAGCCTGAACGATGTCGAGTTCCGCAAAGATGAAAACTTCGGCTTCGATGTGCCCGTCTCGGTTGAAGGCGTGGCCGAGGTGCTGCTGGACCCGCGCCGCACCTGGCACGACCCCGAGGCATATGACCGTCAGGCCGCCAAGCTTGTTGAGATGTTTGCCAACAACTTTGCGCAATACGTGCCCTTCATCGACGACGACGTGAAGGCCGCCGCCATCGGATGACGCCACGCTGCATCATCTGCCCTGATCAACCCCGGCCCTGACAGGCCGGGGTTTTTCATGGCATCCGGTCAGTGCACCAGATCGTCGATCCGCACGCGGAGCAGATACCGCAGGTCCTCGCGCGACAGATAGGCCGTGAACGCTTCGATGGCGCGGTCCTTGTCCGCCAGCTTCCAAGACAGCGAGGCGGGTTCCGTGTGCATGAACCCGGCCCTCTCGGCCAGACCCTTGAAGGCTACGGAGCGCACCATGAAGGCAAAGATGAAGTCGGGGTTCAGATCCCGCAGCGCGATGGCAAACCCCATCCGCGACAGCACCGAGGACATACCGCGTCCGCGATAACTCCCGGCATCCTCGTCCAGCCACATCTCGCCATGATAGCAGAGCCGTCCCTTGATTCGCTTGGCACCGGGTCCCGCCTGATAGCGCGACGCCGCCATATCCAACGGCACACCCGAGGGGGGAAACTGCCGAAAGGACCGCCGCAGGTAACTTCCCAGCGACTGTTCGCCCACTTCGACCAGACGCACCGCCTGCGTATGGGCCAGCTGACCTGACTCGGTATGACCGCAAATCCAAAAAGCGTTCAATTTTGACAGGTTATGCATGTCCGCCCGAAACGGCAGACTGACCGGCTGATGCGATCTCCCCTGCGTGACGATCCGATTATACTCGTTAAAATCATGACCTACGGTCACGATCATCTTCTGCTCGTGCAGAATTTTTGCCGCTTCGGAAAGAAGCGGCCACCGCAAAAAAACGTCATGTATCGACATGAAAGGGTGCTCCTGAAGGGTTATGGCCCATTCAGGATTGTAAACCATCAGCGGTTTTTCGCGCAGTGGTTAAGCGCGCCGAGTCACAACTTCCTCCCGCGGGGCAGACTCGACTGCGCGCGCCTGCGCGATGATGTCGGGATCAAGGCCGGGAATGTCGATCTCGCTGGACCGGTCCACCATCGACATCATGGCGAAACTGCCATCGGGAAACCGGCAGCCCAGCAGGAGACGCGCAAAACAGATCGGACGCATCCGGTCGTCAGGCCCATGGGGCATCAGCGTGGCGATGTGGTCCAGCCTGAGACCCTGCGTCGCGCGCAACTCGTCATAAGACTGCGCCGCCGAAAAGTTGAACCGCCCGGCGCCGGGCAGACCGTCTATCTTGCGACCCACGCTGCTGCGCGCCCAGCTCCAGCCATACCAGCGCGCGAAATCCGAATCCTCGCCCACCTCGGCGCACAGCCAGTGATCGTCCAGAAAGCGGAACACCAGCGCATGAGGCCGCACGACCTGAAACGCCTTGTGTTCGATCTGCCCTTCAGACAACGCCCAGGCCTGGATCGCCTGCTTCATCACATGCCCTTCATGGGTCCAGACCCTTGATATGGGATGTTGTTGCAGATGGTAATAATACCCATCCTCGCGCGACAACGAGAAGTGAAACAACCCGACGCGGTGCCCCACCTCGGATTCCAGCCATGCGCGCCCACGCTCCAGCAGGTTGCGCGCCTCCTGCACGGCCTGTGCGCCGTGCTCGGTCAGGCGATATTGCCGATCCTCAACTGTGAACAGCGGCTGTCCGCGACATTCTTCCAGAATTTCAATGTGACGGCGAAGTGTCTGTCGTGTGACGCCCAGGTCCTGCACCGCCCGCGAGACATTGAGTGTATCCGCCAAGGTCACGAACGAACGCAGCATCTCGAAAAGAAGCGATTGGTTACTCTGCTGCTTCATCCACCCACCCCGCCCTCAGGACCATTGCTTGCGACGGTTGCAGACCTTGAGCCCGGCGCCCCTATGTTACCCATAATAGTATATTTATCATACCCTTTTGGTAAAAATATCATACATCGACGTCAAATATATGTCAAATTTTTCCACATTCATGGGCTTAATCGGTAAAAATCTAACAAGTTGATTGATTCGGCCGTTGCGCCATTCTCTTCATAGTAGAAATGTGTGAGAGAAAGACATGTCGCACCCGGTAGATATCCATGTCGGCCAGCGTTTGAAGCAATTGCGTATCCTGCGTGGGATGACGCAGACCGATGTGGCCGACGGCCTGAACATTTCGTTCCAACAGGTTCAGAAATACGAGCTTGGTCGGAACCGGATTTCGGCCAGCAAGCTTTTTGAACTGTCCCATATCCTGAAAGTCGCGCCGTCATACTTCTTCGACGGACTCGAAGCCGGTGATTCCGCACCGCAACTTCTGGACGAAGAGGCCACAAAAATTGCCTCAATGTTGACACGAATAAAGGATGATCGTCTGCGCGGCCAGATCCGCAGCTTCATCACGGAAATCGCCAACAGCCAGACCGCCGAGCCCCACGGAACAGCGGCCTGAAACAGGATCGCGGATCAGGTCCGGCCTAGCCGGTCAATCCGCGCCGCATCAGGTTCAAACCCGCGATCAGAAGAACGGCCAGCGTCGCCTTGCGAAAGGCGCGCTGGTCGATGCGATCCTGGATCTGGAACCCGATCCACGTCCCCAGCATCGCAGGTACGATCATCGCCAAGGAAAACGGGAGCGTTTCGGCCCGCATGACGCCCGAACCGACATGCGCCCCGAACAAAGCCACCGCGCCAAGCCCATAGATCACACCCTGCACCCGCATCTGCTCGGTCTTGGGTGTTTCAAGCGCCGTCAGATACATCACGGTCGGCGGCCCCCACACTCCCGAAAACCCGCCAATGAAGCCTGCAAAACCGCCAATCCCGCCTTCGATCCAGCCGCGGCCGCGCGCAGGCAGCCGCAATTGCCACCCCACAAGCTGGACCGCGCAGAACAGAACGACCGGCACACCGATCATCAGAAGCAAGGTCTCTTGCGGCAGCACGCGCACCAGTTGCGCGCTTGCCAACATCGCCACCAGGCCAATCGCCATGAACAGGCGAAACCGTTTGATCGAATCCCATGCCTCGCGCCACCCCTGACGCAGGGCCTGCATCCCGTTCGTCACCAATGTCGGCAGGATCAGCCCGGCCAGCGCCATATCCGGTGCGACAAAAGAGCCAAGCAACGATATCATGATCATCGGCATGGCAAAGCCGACGATGCCCTTGACGATCCCCGCCAAGAGCGCCACGAGCAGGGCAAAGCCAAGGATTTCGGGGGTCATCAGGGTCAGGATTGTGCTCATGCGCCCCTCTTACCACTTCGGCAGGCGGCCGCTAGTGCCGCAGCGCAATAAATCAATGCGCAACTTTCAGTTATCCAACTGGCCGTGTTGGGTATTTTTGTTGCGCTGCAACTGCGAAATGGCTAGGACGGTGTCCAGCAAAAAAAGGATGTGATTCATGGCCCATGACGGACAAGATATTGCAATGAACGCACCGGTGATTCTGCCTGACCTGCTGCGCCAGACTGGCGCCGCCCTGGTCCCTGTCGAAAAACTCTTCGACACGGCCAAATCCCGCGTGCGCGCCCGCGTCAGCGAAGGCGGCCGCGTCTCCGGCGCACTGATCGAGGCCGAGCAGACAGCCGCTCATGGTCTTGCATGGCTGGCCACCTATGTGGAATCGCTCCGCCAGATGCAGAAATGGGCCGAGGCGCTGGACGCACAGGGCAAGTTCGGCGAGGTCGAACACCTGATCCAGCAGATCGCTTTCGGCGAATACCTGTCGCAGATCACCGGCGGCATCCAGATGAACCAGGGCGAGGTCGTGCGTCTGCAGGATCTGGGTCTTGCGCCCGAAGACACACGGGTGCTGCATGAGGCCGCCATCCTGACCCTGACACAGGGCGGAAACACGCAGGCAGCGCGCGCCCGCCTTGTCACGCTGATGCAGGAACAGTCCGCGAATGTGACCGTGGGTGCCTCCGGCCTCGATGAAGAGCTTGAGATGATCCGCGAGCAGTTCCGCCGCTTCGCCGTCGAAAAAGTCGAGCCCTATGCCCATGAATGGCACCTCAAGGACGAGTTGATCCCGATGGAGATCATCACCGAACTGGCCGAAATGGGCGTGTTCGGTCTGACGATCCCCGAAGAATACGGCGGCTTCGGCCTGTCCAAGGCGTCCATGGCCGTCGTGTCCGAAGAACTCTCGCGCGGTTATATCGGCGTCGGCAGCCTTGGCACCCGGTCCGAGATCGCGGCAGAGCTGATCCTCTGCGGCGGGACCGAGGAACAGAAGCAGAAATGGCTCCCCGGTATTGCCAGCGCGGAAATCCTGCCGACGGCCGTTTTCACCGAACCCAACACCGGGTCGGACCTTGGCAGCCTGCGCACCCGCGCGGTCAAGGATGACAGTGGCGATTATCGCATCACAGGCAACAAGACCTGGATCACCCATGCCGCCCGCACCCATGTGATGACCCTGCTGGCCCGCACCGATCCGTCCAGCACCGATCACCGCGGCCTGTCGATGTTCCTTGCCGAAAAGACCCCCGGCACCGATGAAGCCCCCTTCCCGACCCCCGGCATGACCGGCGGCGAGATCGAGGTTCTGGGCTACCGCGGGATGAAGGAATACGAGCTTGGCTTCGACAACTTCCATGTCAAGGGCGAGAACCTTCTGGGCGGCGAAGAAGGCAAGGGCTTCAAACAGCTGATGCAGACCTTCGAATCCGCCCGCATCCAGACCGCCGCCCGCGCCGTCGGTGTGGCGCAGGCCGCATTGGACGTGTCGATGCAATATGCCATCGACCGCAAGCAGTTCGGCAAAGCGCTGATCAACTTCCCCCGCGTCTCCGGCAAACTGGCGATGATGGCGGTCGAGATCATGGTGGCGCGGCAGCTCACCTATTTCTCGGCCTTCGAGAAAGACAATGACCGCCGCTGCGATCTTGAGGCTGGCATGGCCAAGCTGCTGGGCGCCCGCGTCGCCTGGGCCGCCGCCGACAATGGCTTGCAGATCCATGGGGGCAACGGCTTCGCGCTGGAATACAAGATCAGCCGCATCCTCTGCGACGCGCGCATCTTGAACATCTTCGAAGGGGCCGCAGAAATTCAGGCGCAGGTCATCGCCCGCCGTCTGCTCGACTGATACAGCCCCGCGCATAATCATCCCAAGCCCCGCAGCGCAAACCTGCGGGGCTTTGTCTTGCGCCACCCTTCCTCGTTTCGCAAATACTCAAGCAAACCCTGCCCTTGCCCGGCGCGGCTGTTATGTGTCACTGTCAACCAAACACCGCGCAACCGGAAAGACCTGACCATGACCAAACCCTGCATCATCTGTGTCGCCATCACCGGCTCGGTCCCGACCAAGGCCGACAACCCCGCCGTGCCGATCACCGTTTCGGAACAGATCGAGAGCACGCAGGAGGCGTTTGAGGCAGGGGCCACCATCTGCCACGCCCATGTCCGCAACGATGACGGCACGCCCTCCTCCGACCCCGAGAAATTCGCCCGCCTCAAGGAAGGTCTGGAGAAGCACTGCCCCGGCATGATCATCCAGTTCTCGACAGGCGGACGCTCCGGCGCGGGTCAGACCCGCGGCGGAATGCTGCCGCTGCGGCCCGACATGGCCTCGCTGTCCGTCGGGTCCAACAACTTCCCCACCCGCGTCTACGAGAACCCGCCGGATCTGGTGGATTGGCTCGCGGCCGAGATGCTGAAATATGACGTAAAGCCCGAGATCGAGTGTTTCGACCTCAGCCATATCCATCAGGCCGCGAAAATGGCCAAGGATGGCCGCCTGAAAGGGCCGCTTTACGTGCAGTTCGTGATGGGCGTGAAAAACGCCATGCCCGTGGATCGCGAGACGTTTGATTTCTACATCAAGACCGTGGAACGCCTGCTGCCCGATGCGGAATGGTGTGCCGCGGGCATCGGGCCGGGCCAAGTCATCCTGAACGAATGGGTCGTGGCCGCCGGCGGGCATGCCCGCGCAGGGCTGGAAGACAACATCCGGCTGGATCGTGACCATCTGGCCCCGTCCAACGCGGCGCTGATCAAGCGCGTTACCGATCTGTGCGAGAAATACGAGCGCCCCGTCGCCACTCCGGCACAGGCGCGTGACATCCTCGGGCTGCGTCCGGCCTGACACAAGTCGACTGCGCGCCTTACTGTCGGGCGCGCAGTTCTTCCAGCATCTGCAATGCAGCCGCTGTCGCCGTGACACGCCCCTGTGCCACATCGCGGCCCAGCGTCTGCATCCGCGCCTTGACCTCCGGCACATCAAGCTGCGCCAAAAGCCCCTGCCGCACTTCCTGCCCGAACCAGTATTCCGCCTGCCCGGCGCGGCGGGCCTCGAAATGCCCCGTCTCGCGCCTCCAGTCGATCAGCGCCGTCATCTCCGACCACGCCACTTCCAGCCCCTCGACCTGCAAGGCAGACACGGTCATCGCCTTGGGAAAGCCCTCCGGGTCCTGCGGCCGCTTGCGCAACAGGCGCAGGGCCCCCGCATAATCCGCGCAGGTCCGCTGCGCCGCGGGTTTCAGATCGCCATCCGCCTTGTTCACAAGGATCAGATCCGCCATCTCCATGATGCCGCGCTTGACGCCCTGCAACTCGTCTCCCCCGGCCGGGGCCAGCAGCAGCAGGAACAGATCCGACATTTCTGCCACCACGGTCTCGGATTGCCCCACACCGACCGTCTCGATCAGCACCACGTCGAACCCTGCCGCCTCGCACAGCGCCACCGCCTCACGCGTGCGCCGCGCCACACCGCCCAGATGCGACTGCGCGGGCGATGGGCGGATAAAGGCATCGGGCTCGCGGCTCAGATGCTCCATTCGCGTCTTGTCGCCAAGGATCGACCCGCCTGACCGCGCCGAGGATGGATCGACCGCCAGCACCGCTACCCGCAAGCCCTCGCGCAAAAGCATCAGGCCGAAGCTTTCGATAAAGGTGGATTTCCCCACCCCCGGCGTGCCTGACAATCCGATCCGCAGCGCCTGCGCATCCGATTGCGCGCGCAGCAGTTCGATCAACGCCGTCGTCTGCGCGCGATGATCGGGGCGGCTGCTTTCGACCAGCGTGATCGCACGGGCCAGCGCGCGGCGATCCTGCGCCATGATGCGCCGGGCAAGCTCGGTCATGTCCATCGGCTTAGTCCTTCGTCCTGTCCGGTCTTCATGCCTTGGCAGGCTGGGCCTGTCCAGTCAGGCGATGGACGGCGCGGCCGAAATCCCCGATAAGGCCGCCATGCAGACCGCTCTTCCCATCCATGACGCGCTGGAACCGCTGATCGCGGCGCTGCGCACCCATGGCCGCGCTGTGCTGCAAGCCCCGCCGGGCGCGGGCAAGACCACTGTGGTGCCCTTGGCGATGCTGGACGCAGGGCTTACCCAAGGCCGAATCCTGATGCTGGAACCCCGCCGCCTTGCCGCCCGCGCCGCAGCCGAACGCATGGCCGACACCTTGGGCGAGCCTGTCGGTCAGACGGTCGGCTACCGCATCCGGGGCGACAGCAGGACCAGTGCGAAAACCCGGATCGAGGTCGTGACAGAAGGCGTCCTCACCCGGATGATCCAATCCGATCCGGGCCTCGCGGGCGTCGGCGCAGTGATCTTCGACGAATTCCACGAGCGGTCCCTGAACGCCGATCTGGGCCTCGCCCTCTGTCTTGAAATCGCGGGGGCCCTGCGCGACGATCTGATCCTTCTGGCCATGTCGGCCACGCTGGACGCGGAACCCGTGGCCGCCCTGATGGGCGACGGCACCCCCGTCATCACATCCCAAGGCCGCAGTTTCCCCGTCGATCTGCACTGGCTGGGCACCCCCCTGCCCAAAACCGCGCGTCTGGAGGACGCCTGCGCTGATCTGGTCACCCACGCCATCGCGGCAACCCAAGGTGGCGTTCTCGTCTTCCTCCCCGGCGAAGGCGAGATCAAACGGGTCGAGGCGCTGCTATCGAAACGTCTGCCCCCTGATTGCGCCATTCGCCCCCTCTATGGCGCGATGGATTTCGCCGCCCAGCGCGCCGCCATCGCCCCTGTCACGCAACCCGGCACACGCAAGATCGTGCTGGCCACCTCCATCGCGGAAACGTCCCTGACGATCGAGGATATCCGCGTCGTCGTCGATGCTGGCCGTTCTCGCCGGGCCCGTTTCGATCCGGGCGCAGGCATGTCCCGCCTTGTCACAGAACGCGTCACCCGGGCCGAGGCGACGCAACGCGCAGGCCGCGCAGGCCGTGTGGCGCCGGGAATCTGCTACCGCCTCTGGACACGCGGCGAAGAAGGGGCCCTCGCCCCCTATCCCCCCGCCGAGATCGAGGCGGCGGACCTCTCCCCCCTTGCCCTCGAACTCGCCCTCTGGGGGGCCGCGCCCGATCAACTGGCCTTCCTGACCCCGCCCAAACCCGGCAGCTATGCCGAGGCGCAATCCCTCCTGCGAATGCTGGGCGCGCTTGATGCCACAAACCGCATCACCGCCCATGGCCGCATCCTCGCCGCCCTCCCGCTGCATCCGCGTCTGGCGCATATGCTGGCCGTGGCAGGCAAACAGGCCGCCCCCCTCGCCGCCCTGCTGGCCGACCGCGACCCCCTGTCGCGCGGCGCGCCCGTCGATCTGACCCTGCGGATCGAGGCGATCACCGACCTCAAACGCTACATCGACACGCGCCCGCACCCCGCCAACCGCGCTGCTGTCGAACGCATCAAGGCCGAGGGTAAACGCCTCGCCAGCACGGCCAGCCAAGGCACCACCGGCCCGCTCAGCCCCGCCGAACAAGCGGCCCTCGCCTATCCCGACCGTATCGGCCAGCGCCGCAAGGGCGATGCCGCGCGCTTCATCCTGTCGGGCGGCAAAGGGGCCATCCTCGACGATCACGACCCGCTGGCCTCATCCCGGCTGATCGTCGCCACCGACCTTGACGGCAACCCGCGTGAGGCGAAGATCAGGCAAGCCGCAGCCATCACTGAAAGTGCCCTGCGCGGGCTGTTCGCGGATCAGATCATCTGGCAGGATCTCTGCGCATGGTCCCGCCGCGACCGCCGCGTCATTTCCCGCAAGCAGGAACGCTTAGGCGCACTGGTGCTGGATGACCGTATCTGGTCGGACGCCCCGCCCGCACAGATCGCCCGCGCCATGCTGGACGGGGTCCGCGATCTGGGCCTGGCCCCCTCGCCCGCCGCACAGCGGTTCCGCGCCAGGGTGCATCTTGCCCGCAAGGGCGGGCTCGACTTGCCCGATATGTCCGACGACGCCTTGATGAGCCGTCTTGACGATTGGCTCCTTCCCCATTTGGCGGGCGTCCGCAGCGCCGCCGACTGGAAGTCCTTCGATCTGCTGCCCCCCCTCCGCGCCATGCTGGACTGGACAACACAACAGGCGCTCCACCGCGCCGTGCCCTCCCATTTCACCACGCCCCTGGGCCGTCAGATCCCCATCGACTATGACGGCGAGGTGCCCGCCATCGAACTGCGCTTGCAGGAAATGTTTGGCCAGACGACGCATCCCACCGTTGCAGGCCAACCCTTGCGCGTCACCCTCCTGTCACCCGGCCAGCGCCCGGTGCAGGTCACGATGGACATTCCCGGCTTCTGGGACAGCTCCTATGCCGATGTGCGCCGCGACATGCGCGGCCGCTACCCGCGCCACCCATGGCCCGAAAACCCGCGTGAGGCCGACCCGACCCTGCGCGCCAAACCACGGGGCACATGATCCTTCTCATCGTCACGGTGTCTCTTTGCGTTTTTCGCGGAATGGGGGTATAAAGGCGGGATAATCAAAAACAATATGTCGGTCTTCGACCGACGAGGCACGGAAACCAGCAGATGATGAACCCGCTCAAAGCCGCCTGGACCAGCATGGTTCAACCCCTTCTCACACGCCCGAAGCGCCTTCAGGTCGCGGCGCTGTGCCTGCGTGGAACCCCACCCGCGCGTGAAGTGCTTCTGATCACCTCGCGCGATACAGGGCGGTGGATCCTGCCCAAGGGCTGGCCCATCGACGGCCTGACCGCCCCCGGCGCCGCCCTGCAGGAAGCTTGGGAAGAAGCGGGCGTCCAGTCCGGCACCATCACCGAAGAACCCTTGGGCACCTATGACTATGACAAGCGGCTTGAGGGCGGCGTGCCCGTTCTGGTCGAGGTCAAGGTCTACGCATTCACCGATGTCCAGATGGCGGACGACTACCCCGAAGTGGACGAACGCAACCGCCGCTGGATGTCCCCGTCCGAGGCCGCGACACGCGTGGACGAGCCGGGCCTGCGCGAGATCCTGCGGCAATTGTAACAGCAACGTCACAAAATCATGACAGCCCGCTTGATATGACGGGCTATCCCCTCTAGGCCCGTGTTCGGATTTCAACGGCCCGTCCTGACCGGACGCGGCACGGGTAAAGGACTGCGCGCGACCATGTCTGATCAGGACAAAAGCTGGGCCACGCTGGACAAGGACCTCAACCGCATCTCGCGGGTGGAATATGCCACGTCCTATGTCTCGCGGCCTCTGGTCGGTCCGGGCATCGCGCTCGCCTTCATCGTCGTCGCCGGGCTGATGGCGGCAATCCTGATGGGCACGGCGGATCTGAACCTTGTCGTGGTCGCCGCCGCCGTATTCGGGGCCTATATGGCGCTGAACATCGGGGCCAATGACGTCGCCAACAACATGGGCCCTGCGGTCGGGGCCAATGCCCTGACCATGGGCGGGGCGATCCTGATCGCCGCCATTTTCGAAAGCGCCGGAGCCCTGCTGGCAGGCGGCGATGTCGTCTCGACGATCTCGCGCGGGATCATCGACCCGAACACCATCGCGGACCCGCGCATCTTCGTCTGGGCGATGATGGCGGCGCTGATCTCCTCGGCCCTCTGGGTAAACCTCGCCACATGGATCGGCGCGCCGGTCTCGACCACCCATTCCGTCGTGGGCGGTGTGATGGGCGCGGGTATCGTCGCCGCCGGGATGAACGCCGTGAACTGGCCCAGCATGGGGGCGATCGCCGCAAGCTGGGTGATCTCGCCCCTGATGGGCGGTCTCATCGCCGCCGCCTTCCTTGCCCTGATCAAAAGCCGCATCATCTACCGCGAAGACAAGATTGCCGCGGCGCGCGTCTGGGTGCCGATCCTTCTGGGGATCATGGCAGGCACATTCGGCACCTATCTGGCGCTCAAGGGCCTGAACAAGGTGATCAAGATCGACATGGGGCTGGCCCTCCTGATCGGACTCGGCATCGGGGTGGCCTGCTATGCGCTTTGCGTACCGCTGATCCGCCGTCAGTCCGAAGGAATGGAGAACCGCAACAAATCGCTCAAGGTGCTGTTCGGCCTGCCACTGGTCTTTTCGGCCGCCCTGCTGTCCTTTGCGCATGGCGCCAATGACGTTGCCAATGCGGTGGGGCCGCTGGCCGCCATCGTCCACGCGATCGAGGATGGCGGCGCCTCGGACCGCGTCACCATCCCCACATGGGTCATGGTGATCGGTGCCTTCGGCATTTCCTTCGGCCTGTTCCTGTTCGGACCGAAACTGATCCGCATGGTCGGCAGCCAGATCACCAAGCTGAACCCGATGCGCGCCTATTGTGTCTCGCTTTCGGCGGCGATCACGGTGATCGTGGCCAGCTGGCTTGGCCTGCCGGTCAGTTCCACCCATATCGCCGTCGGCGCGGTCTTCGGTGTGGGCTTCTTCCGCGAGTGGGATCACGAACGCCGCGCCCGCAACGGCAGCTATGTCCTGTCTGAAGAAAAACGCATCGCCCCCGAGGAACGCCGCCGCCGCAAACTGGTGCGCCGCTCGCATTTCCTGACGATCATCGCCGCATGGGTGATCACCGTGCCCGCCGCGGCCCTGCTGTCAGGACTGATCTTCCTGATGCTGTCCCAACTGCCCGCCTGACCCAAGCCCCGCGTTCATCTTGCCAAAAATACTCCGGGGGGAGTCCGCAGGACGGGGGGCAGCGCCCCCCTCAGCGCCATTGGGTCAGGTCACAGGCCCAGGCACCAGCGCATGATCGCCTTCTGCGCGTGCAGGCGGTTCTCGGCCTCGTCGAAGATCACCGAATGCGGCCCATCCATCACGGCGCTTGTCGCCTCGTCGTCACGATGCGCGGGCAGGCAATGCATGAACAGGGCATCCGGCTTGGCCCGTGCCATCAATGCCTCATTCACCTGAAAGGCCCGCAACTGGTTGTGCCGCCGCTCCCGCGCTGATTGCGGATCGTGCATGCTGACCCAGGTGTCGGTGACCACCAGATCGGCCCCCTCCACCGCCTTGTGCGGATCGCGCTCGATCGTGACGCTGACACCCTTGGCGCGAGCCTCCTCGACAAAGACCATCTCGGGATCAAGGGGCGGCGGGCCGGTGAACACCAGGTCGAAACCGAACTGCCCCGCCGCATGGGCGAAACTCGCAAAGACGTTGTTGCCATCCCCCGACCACACCACCTTGCGACCCTTGATGGGGCCGCGATGCTCCTCGAACGTCATGATATCGGCCATGATCTGACAGGGATGGGTCCGGTTGGTCAGCCCGTTGATCACGGGCACCGTGGCATGCTCGGCCATCTCCAGCAGCGTTGCCTCCTCGAAGGTGCGGATCATGATCATGTCCACATAACGCGACAGCACACGGGCCGTGTCGGCGATCGTCTCGCCATGCCCCAATTGCATGTCGGCCCCCGACAGCACCATCGTCTGTCCGCCCATCTGGCGCACGCCCACGTCAAAGGATACGCGTGTCCGGGTCGAAGGCTTCTCGAAGATCAGCGCGACCATGTGGCCCGCCAGAGGCTGCTCGGCGTCGGGCATCCCCTTGGGTCGCCCATTGCGCGCATCCTTGATCCGGCGCGCCTCGTCGATCATGTGACGCAGATCAGCGGATGAGGTTTTGTTGATGTCGAGAAAATGCGGCATGGCAATCGATTCCTGAAGCCGGGGAGGGGGGCCAGCCCCCCACGTTCAACGATGTTGAACGATCCCCCCGGGATACTTGGGGCAAAAAGAAGCTCAGGCGCGTTTCGCCTCAAGCGTGGCGGCAGCGCGGTCAATGCGGGTGATGGCCTCGGCGATCTCATCCTCCGTGATGTTCAGCGGTGGCAACAGGCGGATCACATTGTCGCCCGCAGGCACGGTGATGACCTGTTCGGCATAGCCAGCCGCCACCATATCCGTGTTCGGCACCTTGCATTTCAGACCCAGCATCAGGCCGGACCCGCGCACCGCCTCGAACACATCGGGATGGGCACCGACCAACCCTTCCAGCTTCTGGCGCAGGCCCCCGGCACGGGCGCGCACGCCTTCCAGAAAGGCGGGATCGGCCACGATCTCCATCACCGCATTGCCGACAGCGCAGGCCAGCGGGTTGCCGCCATAGGTCGACCCATGCGTGCCCGCCGTCATGCCGGAGGCCGCGTTTTCCGTGGCCAGCACCGCACCCAGCGGAAAGCCCCCGCCGATGCCCTTGGCGACCATCATGATATCGGGCGTGACCCCCGCCCATTCATGCGCGAACAGACGCCCCGTCCGGCCCATGCCGCATTGCACCTCGTCCAGGATGAGCAGCGTCCCCGTCTCGTCGCACAGCGCCCGCAACCCCTTGAGGCAGTGATCCGGCAGCGGGCGGATACCGCCTTCGCCCTGCACAGGCTCGATCAGGATCGCCGCCGTGCGCGCGTTGATCGCCGCATGCAGCGAGTCATGGTCGCCCCAGTCCAGATGGATGAAACCGGGCAGAAGCGGCCCGAACCCCTTGGTCATCTTCTCGGACCCGGCCGCCGCGATACCCGCCGAGGACCGGCCATGGAAGGACCCGTTGAAGGTGATGATATCCGTCCGCTCGGGCTGGCCTTTCTCATACCAGTATTTGCGCGCCATCTTGACCGCCAATTCGCAGCTTTCCGTGCCCGAGTTGGTGAAGAACACCGTATCGGCAAAGGTGGCTGCCACCAGCCGGTCGGCCAGTTCCTGCTGCTGCGGGATCTGATAGAGGTTCGACACATGCCAGATCTTCTGCGCCTGTTCGGTCAGCGCCGCCACCAACTCCGGATTGGCATGACCCAGCACATTCACCGCGATCCCGGCCCCCAGATCAAGGAAGCGTCGGCCATCCGCCTCGATCATCCAGCTTCCCTCGCCCTTCACGAACTGGAGAGCGGCGCGGTTATAGGTCGGCAAAACGGACGGGATCATGGTGATCTTCCTTATCTGGCAAGGCCCTGTGAGTGCATCACGAGGGGCCTCAAGTCAACATTCTCGACGATATGGCATCGGTTGGCGCAACATTCGACAAGCGATACAGTTCGAGAGGGCGGATTGCGGGGTATAAATGCGCCAAAGCGCGAAAGGCAAAAGCAGGCGGAACGTCAGGCGCGGGTGCGTCGGCGTCGGGTCGTCACGAAAGGGATGCGGCTTTTGCTCATGACGCTGTGATAGCGGCCCGCATGGCAAAGGCCAAGACAAATTCGGCAGGGCCACCCCTTGCCTGTGCAAAGCGGCCACAGCATAGATGGGCGATGTTCGTCGCCCGCCCCCTGAACCCGCCGCTGGCCATCGCCCTGATGCTGTCGGCTACCGCTTTCATCGCGGGCACCACTCTGCTGGCCAAGGCTATCGGCGGGGGACATCTGGGTCCGCCGCTTCATCCCCTGCAGATCAGCCACGGACGCTTCATCTTTGCCTTTGCCCTGTTTGCCAGTGCGGCGGCGGTGCTGCGCCCGCGCATCCAGCGCCCCGATCTGCGGCTGCATCTGGGGCGGACCTTCTTCGGCTGGAGCGGCGTCACCCTGATGTTCGCCGCCGTCGCCTTCATCCCCATGGGCGACGCCACCGCGATCAGCTTTCTGAACCCGGTCTTTGCCATGCTGCTGGCGATCCCGCTTCTGGGTGAACGTGTGGGGCGCATCCGCTGGAGCGCGGCCTGCATCGCCCTGCTGGGCGCGCTGATCCTGCTGCGCCCCACCCCGGCCAGCTTTCAACCTGCCGCTCTGCTGGCGCTGGTCGCGGCTGTTGCCATGGGGCTTGAGGTGATCTTCATCAAGAAACTCGCCGGGCGCGAGGCGCCGTTCCAGATCCTGCTGGTCAACAACGCCATCGGCGTGGTCATCGCCAGTCTGGCCGTGATCCCGGTCTGGACACCGCCCACGCCCGCCCAATGGGTCGCGCTTGCCGCCATCGGCGCGTTGATGGCCACGGCGCAGGTGTTCTTCATCAACGCCATGGCGCGGGCCGATGCCAGTTTCGTAGCGCCTTTCAGCTATGCCACGCTGATCTTCGCGGCCCTCTACGATGCGGTGGTTTTCGGCACCCGCCCCGATGCCGTGTCATGGATGGGCGCGCTGGTGATCCTGTCCGGCGCGGGCCTTCTTGCGTGGCGCGAAGCGCGGCTGGGCAAGCCTCGCCCGCCTGTGCCGCCCGCCTCGGGCGCGGCACCCTGACGGATCACGCCTTCAGACGATAGCCAGTGCGGAACATCGACCACGCCATCAGGCTGATCACCAATGTCGTGGCGCTGCACACCGTCAGGCCCAGCCAGGGCGAGCTGTCCGATACTCCCAGCACTCCGAAACGCACCCCGTCGATCAGGTAGAAGACCGGGTTCACATGGGTGATCTCATAGAGAACGGGCGGCAGGGCCGCGACGGAGTAGAACGTGCCCGACAGAAAGGCCAAAGGCGTCACGATGAAGTTGGTGATTGCCGCCATCTGGTCGAACTTGTTGGCAAAGACCCCTGCCACGATCCCGACCGCGCCCATCATGGCCGATCCCAGCAGCACAAAGATCAGCGCCCACAGCGGATGGGCAATCGGGATTCCCAGAACCAGCAGGATTCCCAGCCCGATCGCCAGCGCCACCGCCAGCCCGCGCACGATCCCGCCCGCCAGATAGCCCAGCACCAGCTCGCCCGCCGAGAGGGGCGGCATCAGCGTGTCCACGATATTGCCCTGCACCTTCGAGATCACGATGGAAGACGAGGTGTTGGCGAAGGCGTTCTGGATCACCGTCATCATCAGGATGCCCGGCGCGATGAAAGCGGTGAAGGGCACACCCAGAACGTCGCCGCGTGTGGGGCCTATGGCGATGGAAAAGATCACCAGAAACAGCGCCGCGGTCACCAGCGGGGCCAGCAGCGTCTGGGTCCAGACCGACACAAAGCGCATCACCTCGCGCCAGGCCAGCGTATAGAGGCCCAGCCAGTTGACCCGTCCGAAGCGCCGGCTTCCCATGTCGCGTGTCTGACTCATCTCGGCTTCTCCTGTTTTTCCTGGCCATGCGCTGGCGGCAGGCCCCTGCAAACCGGTGCGGATGTGATTCGGCACCTTGTAACTCGGCAAGGGTTGTTTAGAATAGGAACCTACAAGATGACAGGGCGGCCCCGGAGATTGCGGGCCGCCTTTTGGGTAAGGAAAGACCATGTCCTGGACCGATGAGCGCGTTGAGCTGTTGAAGAAAATGTGGGGCGAGGGCCAGTCGGCCAGCCAGATCGCCAAGGAACTTGGCGGCGTCACGCGCAATGCCGTGATCGGCAAGGTCCATCGTCTGGGTCTGTCCAACCGCGCTGGTGCGGCCCCTGTCCCTGCGGCGGCGGCCCCCGCAGCGGCCCCCAAACCCGAGGCCAAGCCCAAGCCCGCGCCCAAACCTGTCGAGGCGAAGGCCCGTCCCGCCGCCAAGCCCACGCCGCGGGTGGTGGAGGATGAGGTCGAGGTTGAGGATGACGTGGAGGAGGATGTCGTGGCCCGTCAGGTCACGGTGCCCCATACCCGCAAGGCGATCATTCCGGCGGGGCAGCCTTTGCCGCCGCAGCCTTCGGCCAATGAGATCAGCCCCGAAGCCTTGGCCAAGGTATCCGAGATCGAAAAGAAGGCGCGCCGCCTGACGCTGATGGAACTGACCGAGCGGACCTGCAAATGGCCCGTGGGCGATCCTGCGACCGAGAACTTCTGGTTCTGCGGCCTGCCCACGCAGGCGGGTAAGCCCTATTGCGAGGCCCATGTGGGGGTGGCGTTCCAGCCCATGTCCTCGCGCCGTGACCGCAAGCGGTAAACCGGAGTGTCCCACCGTGGGACATTTTTCGGTTTGTTTGTTTTCAATGGGTTGGCGGGTCGCGTTAGGGATTTTTTAACGGTTTCGTGGTGTGGTGCGGGCTTGGACCGGGGGGGTGACCTTCGGTGCGTGGGGTCTCCCGCGTTCGCAGACAGCGGCTTTGGGATAGACGTAGGGTGCGTGCAAGCACGCACCATTCCCGCCCGCAATTACAAATGGTGCGTGCAAGCACGCACCCTACGGCTCGCTAGCGGCTCTCATCCAACCTCTCCACCAAGACGCGCGGTCGCCGACACGCGGGGTGGCGATGGGACGGCTGTTTGGGGCAGTTTATGGTTGTCCGGTCATCGAACGATCATTCTGGTCGCAACGGTTGCCAAATCGCCGCCCCGGGGGGCGGGTCGGCGATCGCGCGGCGGTGCTGCGCACCTTGATTCCGCGCGGAGCGCAAAAAACAAAAAGGGCACCTGCTGGGGTGCCCTTTGGTGTTTCAGCGGATCAAAGCGTTCACGCCGCCTTCAGCCCCGCCATCACGCGCGACAGGTGGTAGTCGGTGTCGCCAAGCTGCGCATCCAGCATCACCAGACGTTTGGCGTAATGCGAGACGGGGTATTCCCATGTCATCGCGATGCCGCCATGCATCTGGATCGCCTCTTCCGCCACAAGGCGCGCGGCGCGGCCTATCAGGTTTTTCGCCATGGACACGAAGCGGGAGGCATCGGGGCCGTCCAGTTCGGACGCGGCCTTGATGGTGATGGAGCGGGACTGCTCAATCTCGGTCAGCATGTCGACGGCGCGGTGTTGCAGGACCTGAAACTTGCCGATGGGCACACCGAATTGCTTGCGCGTGCGCAGGTAGTCCAGCGTGGTGGCATGGGTCACGTCCATGGCACCCACGGCCTCGGCGCAGAGGGCCAAGGTGCCTGCGTTCAGCGCGTCGGTCAGGGCGTCGGCGGCATCGGCCATCAGCAGCTTGGCGGGCGTGTCGTCGAGCAGCACCTCGGCGGCACCGCCACCGTCCATCATCGGATAGCCTGCGATCTGGGCGTCGCTTGCCTGCACTTCGAACAGCGCGGGTTTGCCGTCCAGCATGGCGGCGACGAGGATCACATCGGCGACTTGGCCGCCATAGACGGCGGATTTGCGGCCTGACAGGACATGGCCCGCGCCTTTGGCTGTGGCAGTGCAGGTGATGCTGTCCAGATCATAGGGGGCTTCCACCTCGCCCACGGCGACGGCGTATTTCGTGGCACCGGACAACAGCACCTCTTGATCCGCGCCGATCTTGGTCATGAGGCGGCT
>Ga0209347_1002662_pt1 | contig 22812 bp, 17 predicted proteins | sample AutmiccommuBRH23_FD_187382 | JGI IMG/M metagenome (GOLD analysis project Ga0209347, IMG submission 187382) | Deep subsurface microbial communities from Mt. Terri, Switzerland - Autotrophic microbial communities BRH/23 (SPAdes) (version 2) | ecosystem: Environmental > Aquatic > Deep subsurface >...
GACATAGTATGCTGCCAAACCCATAATTAACGAGGCGGCCGCCAATTTCAGAAAAGCAGTAATCAGTGATCTGCCCGGAAGCCTTGTGAGCTTGCGGTTAAGCATAAAATACAGGATAACAGCTTCGACCGCGATGCTCAATGAAGCGCCAAGGGCGAGTCCGCCCAAGCCGAAGAATTTGATAAACATAAGGTCGAGGACTATATTTACAAAAAAACCAAGGAGAGTCAAAGTCACAGGTGTAAATGTGTCCTGCAGGGCATAGAAACTCCTGCGGAAAATATCTCTCACAGCCAGTGGCAGCAACGCCAGGGCGTAAAAGGCCAGGGCATAAGCAGTGGGCACTGTATCCTTAGCCTCAAAAGCCCCCCGCTGAAAAAGCAGCCTGACAATTGGTTCATCCAGGGCAATTAACCCTGCTGTAGCCGGAATCATGATCAGGGCCAAAACATTTATCCCCTTAACCATTATCTCTTTTAACCTGGTCAGGTCCTTTTGCGCGGCCAGTGAAGACAAGGCCGGGAAAAGCGGAATGGAAACGGCCATCACAAACAGCCCTTGAGGCAGCTGCATCAGCCTGAAAGCGTAATTCAGGGCTGCGATGCTTCCCACGTCCAGACCGGAAGCCAGTCCCCTCTCGATGACGAGCATAATTGAGGGCACCATTGAGCCAACCAGCACGGGAAGCATGAGTTTAAACACCTTCACCACTCCCGGGTGCCGGAGAGAAAATTCGAGCCGGTAACGGAATCCCTTTTTATACATCACAGGCAGCTGAATTAACAGCTGGCAGGTAAATCCAGCAAGGGTCCCAATGGCCAGTCCCTTAATCCCCTGTGAAGGGCCCAGGATTATTATGGAAATAATGACAACAATGCTGGTAACCATCGGCGCCAGTGCGGGAGTCAGAAAATGCTGGCGCGAATTAAGGTATCCGGAAGCTATACCCGTAAGGCCAACAAAAACAAGGCCAGGGAACATGAGCCTAATCAGTCCGGCGGTAAGGCGCACTGAATCCGCATCAAAGCCGGGGGCCAGCCTGGCCGCCAGAGCAGGTGCGAAGAGGACGCCAAGCCCCGCAATAGCTATCAGGAAAATGAATATTGAATTTAATAAAGTATTGGCAACTTTGCCTGCATTCTCCACGTCATTGTGCACCAGGTAACCATTAAGCACCGGGATGAAACCGGCGCTTACAGCCGCAGCAACGGCCAAGCCTACCGCGCTGGGAATCGAAAAAGCCACCAGGTACGCGTCAGTTGCTCCCTTAAGGCCAAAATGTCCGGCTATTTCCATTTCCCTGATGAAACCGAACAATCGGCTGAGCAGGGTCGCAGCCATTACTACCAGAGCTCCCCTGGCGATGGATTTTCCCGAAATCATAATCTCCCGCCCCCGATTAGGTCCATGTACACCGAAGCTGTTTTAGCGGCCATCACTTTTGCGGAAAACTTATCGACTATGGTTGTTCTGGCGGCCTCTCCAAGCTTTGCAGCCAACCGTTTATCCCGGATCAAATCCTTTAATGCGGCAGCCAGGGCATCAACATCCCGAGGAGGGACTAATAACCCGTCAAACCCAGAAGTGATTAGTTCAGGTATCCCACCCACCTGGAAAGCCAGGACAGGCTTTTTCATAGCCATCCCTTCCATCACAGTGAGGCCAAGCCCCTCCGAAAGAGACGGGACCACAAGAACGTCAAGGGCAGCAATAATTTCTGGGATGTCCTTGCGAAAGCCGGTAAAAATAACGTTTCGGCCAAGCCCCAGAGAAATAGTCAATTTTTCCAGTTTGGCCAAATCAGGGCCGGTCCCGACAACCATCAGCTTCAGTCCGGGGAAATCCCGGACCACCTTGGCCACAGCCTCCAGTAAATACGCATGTCCCTTAACAGGGTGCAGCCTGGCCACAATACCGGCCACTGCCGCATCAAGGGCAACACCAAACTCTTCTCTTACCGGGAGACCGGAAATTTCCGGGTCGTATTTTTCAGTTTCCAGCCCATTATGTATAGTAACAATCTTTTCCCCCTGGATTCCTTCGGCTTCCAACTGCCCGGCCAGCATACAGGAAATAGTGATAAAGCGCCTGGTAATCCTGCGGGTTCCAATCTCACATAAACTGTTTATGTATCGGTCAAGCCGCCGATTATAGTCAAAGGACAGGACACTGTGAACCGTAGTCACGACGGTTCCCTTACCAGCCCTTTTAGCCGCCAGGCGGCCAATGAGGTTGGCCCTTACACCGTGTGTATGGATTATATCAAAAGCTTCCGCAGCAATCAGTGCCGCTACCTGGCCTACAGGTTTTATATCAATTTTGCTCTTCATCTCAAATATGTGGGCTGGAAAGCCTTCTGTCCTGACCAAGGGCGCCAGGGGTTCAGCAAACAGGCAGGCCGTATGGAGTTCGAATTCAGTACTGTCCATACTCCTTAACAAGGTTAAGAGGTATTGTTCCGCACCGCCAAACTCGCCACCGCCAATTATGTGCAGTACTTTGATTCTACCCATGTGCTCACCCCCCGGCTAACCTCTGCAATATCACACTGCAATATATTTTAACAGCATAGTCTTTATTTAACAAGTTTAAGCCTTGACAGCAGGATCAATAGCAGGAATCTGGGCAGCTGCAGCATCCGTCCCAGCCGGGAAGGCTGTTTAAGCAGACGGTAAAGCCATTCCAGTCCCGTATTGCACATCCAAGCCGGAGCCCTTTTGGCCTCCCCGGCAAAAACGTCAAAACTTCCGCCGACGCCGATACTGACCGGCACGCCCACCTCGCTTACCCTGTCCAATATCCATTTCTCCTGTTTACCCATTCCCAGAGCGGCAAGTAAAATATCCGGCTTTTGGGCAGCGATATCCCTGAGTAGTTCGGAATCATCCCGGAAAAACCCGTGGTGCACGCCAATGATTTGAATCCCTGGATAGTCACTCCTGACTTTCCGGGCGGCTTTTTCCGCCACCCCCGGCCTGGCTCCAACAAAATAGAAAGTCAGTCCCTTTTTCGCCCCCAGCGCGAACAGAGCCGTTACCAGGTCGATACCGGCAACTCTCTGTTTGACTGGCTTGCCCAGCAACCGGGCAGCAATTACAACACCTATTCCATCGGCAGTAATCATCCTGGCCCTTTCAAGGCATCTGCTGAACTCCTCATCCTGCCTGGCCAGCATGATAATCTCAGGATTTGCCGTCACGATCAGGTCAGGTTCACCTTCCCTGACACAGACTTCAATTTCCGCCACAGCCTCTTTTATGTCAAGATTGTCTATGTCAACACCCAATATTGATACTTTACTCATCTTGTCCCATCCCTTATAGATAAAAGGATAGGTATTCGCCTATCCTTGAGAAATTATATTTATCCGTGAGATATTATATCTACCTTTAAATCACTCGTTGTCCCTGTCTCTTCGCCATCCGACGGCTCGGTAACTGAATCGGGACCGGTCGGAGCACTGGTCCCACCGCCGGTCGGTGGCGGAGTTATCGTCCCCGGCTGGCCATCCTGACTGCTGTCGCCGGGGTTTTGGTCACCGGGAGTCTGGTCACCGGGAATCTCTCCGGGCTGCCCTGTTCCGGCATCAGGTGGTTGGTTGGGATCTATAGCACCGGTACCTCCCTGGTCCTGTCCGGGCAAGCCGTTATCCGGGTACCCGCCCAAGTCTGTGGAACTCCCGTCGCCAGGGACCTGACCGTTTTCTTCAGGCACTGTTTCTGTACTTTCCTGCTCCTCAGCCGGCTGCGGCTTCTTCACCGGCGGCTTGTCGGCGGGAACATTGACATCTGGGCCGGTAATGGTAGCCACCTTAAGCCCGCTGAAAAGGTCATTTAAGACAACTGTAGCTTTTTCTTCGTCAATTTTCCAGTAGCTTCCGCCTTTGTAATTATAAAAGATTCCCGGAAGAGTCGCTGTTACTATATTGCCGGAATCCAGATTGGAAGCAGCCTTAGCCAGGAAAAGTGCATCCTTCATGCCAAGATTTGTATCCACTGCACCCATTAACTTGGGGATTAACAAAGGAGCTTTGATGATAGCACGGGCCTGCAGCATTTCTTTGGCCAAAGCGGAAAGAAATTTCTGCTGCCGCTCAGTCCGCCCTATGTCCCCCAATGCATCATGACGGAACCTAACATAACCGAGAGCATTGAAGCCGTCAAGTTTCTGGAAACCCGGTTTCAGGTTGATTTTCTCGGGCGGATAATACATCTTTCTCTCGACATTAATTTCGACTCCGCCCAATGTATCTACAATATCCTGAAATCCGTCAAAGTTTGTCTTTACATAGTAAGGTATCTCCACATCAAGAAGGTCTTCCACCGTCTGCCTGGCCAGTTCAGCCCCACCGTAAACATTAGCTGAGTTAATCTTTTCTTGGCCGTGCCCAGGAATCTCCACCAAGGTATCCCGAGGAACCGAAACCATGGCAATTTTCTTGGTTTCCCGGTCAATACTGACCAGAATTATCGAGTCTGTCCTGGCGTCTTTTTCACCTGGACGGGCATCAATACCCAGTAAGAGGACATTCAACCTCTTCACCGGCAGTTCTTCTCCCTTTTTCACCACAGTTTCGCTGGTTTCTTCCGGTTGACTTAATATGCCCCAGTCTGCTATGAACTTTCCGGCGAAAAAAGATACCGCAAAGACGAGCAACAGTGCAACAAACTGCAGCGGAGACGTTCTTTTCCGTTTTGGAATCATCCCGCAACACCTCAAATCTAACATTTTCTTAGAATTATTTCTTCTAATACATCAATTTACCAATTATAAAAAGGCCTACTAAGATATTTTACCGTAATTTACTATAGCATTCAATAACTAAGTACTGGAAAATTAATCTCCGGCCGGCACCGTAAAGGAAATTTCCCATGGTTTATCAACCGGGTTATCGGGGACTGTGCTCACTTTGAGGTCTATATCCTTTCCGGCAACCTCAACAGGCAGCGTTACTTTTCCGCCGCGCGTAAAATAAATTTTCCCGTTAATTTCGATGAATCCCTGGAAGATACGCTTAGTAAACCTATCTCTCACCTGTATCGTGACATAGTTTTTCCTGCCGGATTGCAAAACTTGCGGGGCGAGCCCAATTATTATCTCCCGGTCTCTCTGCTGTAAGTCCTCGTTGTTTACGCCCTTGAGGGAGACGTTTAAAAGATAATCCGAATTCCCAAGGTTGTAAGCGCTTAACCCGGCAGAACTATAAACAACCGCTTCCCAGACCCCGGGAACAGGATAGTTTTTGGAAGCCGTAACCTCTGTTGTGTTACCACCGGGATTCGTGCCCGCAAAATCAGTTTCACTTACCAACTGTCCTTTAGGATTAAACAGGAATACCCGGGAGCGTCCGGCTGCGCCAGGCACTTTCAAACGTGCCTCCAAAGACGCGGCACCAGGCGGAATTTCAAAGTAATACCGCTTGTACTGGGCAGGTCCTTCACTGTCTTCCAATTTGACAGAATAGCTGTTTTCCGCATTCAGTTCGTAGGGATTTATCACGGTCGCCAGGATCTGCATTTCTTTACCGTAAGCCTCAGGGTCATCACCGGAAATAAATGTGCTAAACAGTCCTTTCCTTTCAGGCACAGTCAGGTGAACATCAACGGACCTGGCCATCTGTGAAGGGATATTGACTACCGGCTGCCCGGGAACTGCCCAGGTACCCCCGTTCATTTCCAGTGACACGGCTCTTGATGAAGTGTTTTTCAGTTGCAGGGTAAGCTGTTGGGGAATTCCGTCCCGAAAAAAGATGCCCGGCCCCTGAACCTTGTCATAATTAAGCGTTTGTACTGTCACCGGTGACATATCCTGCAGGGTCAGAATTTCTGCCCAGGACATTGACACATTCACGGCCCCAAACCCCTGCTCCGCAGCAGTATAATTGGGAATTGCACCTGCCCCGGATTCCACGGCCCGTTTTATAATCTGAGGTGAAATTTTAAGGCCATTTCGCTGCGCAACTTCCATCAGGAGCGCTATAGCCCCAGATACGTGAGGTGCTGCCATACTGGTACCTTCGCTCAGAAAGTAACGTGAGCCGTTGCGTAAAGGCACCGTTGAGGTAACACTTCCCGGGGCGACGACTGATGGGGATAAAGCGCCGTCTTTACGTGGACCGACGGAACTAAAAAACCAAAGGTTATCATTCTGTACCTTCCAGCCATAGTCCTGCTTCCACATCTCCGGGGTATTGAACGCTCCAACGCTCAAAGCGCCGGAAGCATCTCCGGGAGTGGCCACAGTACTCAGGCCAGGGCCGTCATTTCCGGCCGCCACCACAAAAATAACTCCATATTGTTCGGTAAGTTTGTTCAGAAGTTTTGCCGGCAGGCTGCCCCCATTGCCGTCACTTACCGGAAAACCCAGGCTGAGGTTGATAATCCTAGCCCCGTTGGCAGCGGCATAAGTCATGGCTTCAGTAATAGTACTGAGGTCTCCGTAACCGGCTGTATCCAATACTTTTAGGGCCATGACCTGTGCCCCGGGGGCTACGCCCTTAATAGTCCCATTGGCAGCGGCAATCCCGGCAACATGCGTACCATGGTCATTGCCGTCGAACCCCAGGTTGATTCCGTCGGCATCCCCGTCAACCCTGGTAAGTACAAGATTTAATTCGTCCTGGCCTGTTTGGCTGGTAAAAGTTGCGTAATCAAGTGATTCCGAAAACTGCCGGAGGGCTTTTTCATCAGAAAAGTCCCTGTCCCCGTCAGTATCAATGTAAACAGTATCGTAGTCGTTCTCCTTTATGCTGTCAACCAGCAGAACAGCGAAAATATCATTGTTTTTACCGTTAAAATTGAGGTCATATCCACCACCGTCGGCGTTTACCAGGTCAATTTCCCTGATATACCCGTACCTGAACCGGCTGCCGGCAGACGTAATGTCCCCCAGATAATATGAGCCATTGGACAGGGTAAGGTTCTTTCCGTCTGGTACCATAAGGGAACTGGTATCGACATCACCTTCATCGGTAAAATCACGCCATTCTATAATCTTTCGCTTTCCGCCTGAAGTCGTCTGCAGATCCGGGTGACCGGCATCTATTCCGGTATCAATAATGGCTATCACCTGGTTTTTACCGTCAGACTGGGTGAGCCGTACGAAGGCCGGAGCCTTAATGGCATCCTTAGTCACGTTCAGGCTGCGTCCCGGGTTGGACTCGTCTACTACCGGGTCTATGTCTTCTGCTGCGGTGGTAAGCATGTTAACCTTAACAGAGCGGTCAGCAGTAACCTCCTCGACGAGAGGACTGGCCATAAGTTTACCCAGTGATTTATGCGGGATATCGGCGAATAAATAATCTATATCGTGATTGGTAGTATTAACTTTTCCCCCGAGGGAATTAACAAGGGCAGCAACCTGCCGGACCAATCCTTTCTTGGTCACGATCAGCACACCTGAGCCTTGATTTGACCTGGCAGGTTTTTCGTCCTCTTCGTAAACGAGGGCCGCAGCGCTGCTATCTGGGGACTTCTGCATTTCCTGTGGCGCTGTCTGGACGAAATTGACATAACCTTCTCCATCAAGGATAACCAACACATCAGTGCCCGGTTTCAGGTCACTCAATGATCCGGCGAACCTCTGCCCGTCCTTTATTTTGGTATCCGGCTTACAGGGGAAAGACTCGACCTGACCATGAATATTCAGTGTCAACAGATTGGCCGTACTGTCAACGCTGAGAATTTCACCGAAAAAGGTGAATTCGGCCCCCAGCTGCAGCAGGACTTTTTCCACCAAGGCTGCCGTTTCCCCCCTGGTGGCGCTGCGGTCAGGATGAAACCTGCCATCCGGGTAGCCATTGACCAACTTGTAATTATATGCGGTCTCAACAGCGTCAGCAGCCCACGCCGGAATCTCGGCGCTGTCGCCAAAAGTTTCAGCTAATCCACTCATGTTATCAAAGGGAGTGAGCTCCAGGGCCCTGACTAATACACTGGTTATTTCATCCCGCCGAATACTGGCAGAAGGTCCGAAGCTGCCATCTGGGTAGCCTGAGATAATGCCTAGTTCACGAGCCAGAATGATGAACCCGGACGCCCAGTGACCAGGCGGGACATCCTTGTACCCGGTTGAACTTCCCTTGACAACCTGGGCCTGATCAGCGAATCCCAGGGCTTTAACCATCATGGCGGCAAACTCAGCTCTGGTCACGGTGCCGTTCGGATTAAAGCGACCATTATAACCGTTGGCTATTTCCAGACTGGCCAGCCGGACAATAGAATCCTGTGCCCAATGGCCAGATATATCCACCAGCGACGACGCATAAACCGGTATGGAATTACAGAGAAGAAAAAAGAAAACTGTAAGGCTGGCGGTCACAGCCTTGAGACGGGCGAATCCGAACATTAAATTTCCTCCTACAGATACTTCTCCATTTTTTGACTGCGCAGGGACGCGATAAGTTCCCGCACCCGGTCAGTTTTATCTTTTGGGCAGATAAAAGTTATATCCTCTGTCTCCACCACAACCAGGTCTTCCAGACCAATAGCGGCCACCATCCGGCCGCAGGTATCAAAAATGCAGTTGGTGGAATCCAGTGCCTGTACGTTCCCAAGCAGTACATTGCCATTGATGTCGGTACCGAACACCCTCTCCAGAGCCCTCCAGCTGCCCACGTCATCCCAGGAAAACTCCCCGGGTACAGTATACACTTGGTCTACCTTCTCCATGATGCCAAAGTCGACTGATATGTTTTGTAAGGAAGGGTATACATCTGCCAGGACTTGCATGTTCTCAGGCGTGCCAACTGATGCACCTATTTTGAGGAGACCTTCGTAAATATCGGGAAGGTGATTCTTAAAGGCATTGAGAATCACAGGCACCTGCCAGATAAAAATACCTGCATTCCACAGGTACCCCCCCTCTGACAGAAACTGTTCAGCCTTTTGCAGGTCCGGTTTTTCCACAAAACTGCTCACCTTGTAAGCGGCTTTGCCCTGGCCCAGCGGAACTTCCTCACCTGTTCTGAGATAACCGTAGCCCGTTTCGGGGCGTGTCGGCCTGATCCCAAGGGTAACCAGTCCACCGGTCTTACCGGCAAGTTCTGCGGCTGTTTTCAGGGTATTAACAAAAAGATCTTCCTCTTTTATTAAATGATCAGCCGGAACCACCACCATAGTGACCCCGGGAAACCTGTGTTCCAGGATAACAGCGGCTAAACCGATACACGGAGCGGTATTCCGCCCTTCAGGTTCAACTATGATATTCTGTTCGGGCAGGTCGGGCAGGTTTTGCCTGGTGATATCCCTGTAATCCTGGCCCGTAACAACAAAAATTCGATCCGGGTCCACCATCTTCGCGGCCCTCTGATATGTAAGAAAGAGCATACTCCCCTTACCCGTAAGGTCTGTAAACTGTTTGGGTTTTCCGGCCCGGCTCTTGGGCCAGAACCGTTCTCCCCGGCCCCCGGCCATTATTACAATAGATTCCATGCTGCCTCCCGGTTTGCATATAATCTCCCTGTAAAGCAGTTTCGACAAGCTTTTTGCATTTTCCTGCGTAAAGCAAGATTAAGGGTATACCAACTTTCCCCAGAATAAAAACCCCCTGTCCACAGTTCTGACAGGAGGTCTAAGGCTCATTTTAACAGGCCATAAAAAATTATGTCAATGGCAGGCTCCACAAGCTTTTTGGTATCGACCCGGCCGCGGGAAAAGACAACAGGCGAACAAATAGCGGCCAGGGTACCGGTAAACACACGAGCTGCAGCCCCAGGGTCAACCTGACGAAACTCTCCTCCGGCAATACCCTCAGTGATAATCATTTCAATTTCCTTTATCCGTTCAGCCCTGTGCTCCAATATCCACTTGCGGAAGTCCTCATCGAAGTGAGCGTGTTCTGACATGGTAACCCTGGCCAAATCCTTATAATGACTGACAAACTTGATGTGAAGCCTGGCCAGCCGCGCCAGTTTTTCCCAGCAGGACATCTTGGGTTTAAGCTCTTCGGTAACACTTTCAGCATACAGCCGCATTCCACTCTTGAACATCTCCTGGAACAGTTCAGCCTTGCTGGAAAAATACTCATAAACGGTACCCTTGCCCACATCAGCCAGTTGGGCAATCTCGTCAACCTTGGTATCATGAAAACCCTTTTGGGAGAAGACTTTAACAGCAGCCATAAGAATTTGCCGCCGTTTGTCACCGCCTTCAGAAATGGTCATAATGTCACACCCGCTCCCATAGAAACATTAACTGCCTGAACCCGTAGTAAACAGGTCATATTTAAACTGAGATTTAAGAAGATTATAGCTGTAGATTGAATCCGCCAAGTCCGATTCGGCCTGTTCCAGGTCAATGGTAGCCTTTTTCACATCAAGGCTGGTAGCCAGGCCGGCCTTATACTTGAGGGCGAAAACCCTGGCATTTTCCCTGGTTTTTTCTACTTCCTTGGTCTGCCAATTAATCATTTGCTCAAGGGAAAACAGTGATAAGTAACTTTCCTTAACAGCTGCAGTGAGTGCCAATTCCTGCTGACGAACAGTGACCTCAGCCATTTTAGAATCTATTTCGGCAGTATTATTAACTGTTCCTTTTGCGCCATAGAACCTTTCAGCCACTTCCTGCTGCACCTTCTTGACATCCACGTCCAGTTTAACGCTGAGTATCGTGATATTATCCGTCAAGACCTCTTTCAAAGTCTCGTCAAGCTTAATAGTACCGCTGATTTTTTCTACATTAAACTGAGTTGTAAGTTTTAGAGGTGTATCAAGCTCAAGCCCTGTCAGCTCGTTCAGTTTCATCACAGCTACCCTGTAGCTGCTATCCTCACTCGTGGCTGCAGCCTGCGCGGCGGCCACGGCGGCCTCGATAACAGAAACGTCTACCTTGGCTTTTGTACCAATCTTATACGCGGTCTGAGCTATTTTCAACTGGTCCTGGAGATACTTAAGGTTTTCACGCTTTATCTGAAGATTCCTTTCGGCCTTCAGCACATCATAATAAGCAGTCTCGACACTGACCATGAGACGGTTCTGTGATAATTGCCGGCTTTTCTTGGCCAGAGTAAGGCCAACTTCAGTGGCCTTCGGGTTAACCCATTTCAATAGACCTACCTGATATGTGTTAACATCCCTTGTATCAAGACTATCAGCAGTAAACTTGGCTCCCTCGTATTGCCTTTCAGCCTTTTGTAATGAGAGATCCGCTATTTCTATACTGGGATTATTCTTTACAGCCAAGTCCACAGCTTCCTGCAAGCCTAGTTCCCTAACCTTGGGCCCGTCGACTCCGATAGCGTAATTAACTCCTATTCCCACGAGGAGAAAAACGGAAACCAGGATACCGATAAGAATCTTTCTGTGCTGTTTCTCCACCATTAGTGAGTTCCCCCTTATACCAACATCAATTTCCGCCGGACCCCGTCCGGACAGTAACCTTAGCCTTGTTAGACAAGGACTGCTGCCCCTCTGTAACATACTTCTCGCCTACGGAGAGGCCTTTGATTATCTCCACCCGGTCACCTGACTCGATGCCGGTCTGAACAACCCGCTCTTCGGCAGTACCGTTTTTAACCACATACAGCATCTTATCATTGCCCCTGGTTACCAAGGCGTCCTTAGGGATTACGAGAGCATCTTCTTTGTTGCTGGTCACCAGCCTGATTTCAGCAAACATTCCCGGTTTCAGTTTGTGACCTGGATTAAATATCTCCACCTTGATCGGATAACCTTTGGTCAGGGGATCAGCTACAGGGCTGACGTTCCTGACAGTCCCCTCAAAGGTGCCGCCGGCGGCGTCCACTTTAACCGTAACTTCCTGGTCCTTCTTAACCAGTGAGATGTCACTCTCGGCAACGGTGGCTTCTACATAGACGCTGTCTATATTTACCACAGTGGCCACAGGCTGTGTCGGGCTGGCCATCTCTCCGGGATCAATGCTGCGCGTGGCTACTTCGCCGTCAACAGGAGAAGTTATAGTGGCAGAAGCAATCTGATTCCTTATGTTGTCTACCTGGTTCTGCGCGCTGGCTTCTGCCGGGGCATTCATGGCATCCCGGGCGAGTTTATAGGCAAGTTCAGCCTGTTCCAACTGCTGCTGGGAAACAGCGCCTTCCTTGTAAAGTGAAGAAAGTCGGTCATAATTGGATTTGGCATTATTATAGTTAAGTACAGCTTGGTTATGTGTCAGCCTGGCATTGGTCAGGCCGTTAATGGCTCCACTCAGCTGAATCTCCAGGTCGGTAGTGTCCAGCTGGACCAACAGATCCCCTTTCGAAACCCTGGAGCCGACTTCCACCGGCATCCGGGCCACTTTCCCGGGAACCTTAGGCACTATTACGACCTCTGATAGGGCGGTCACTTTTCCCGTAATCACTGTTTGGGCCGAAATAGCCTCTTTTTTGACCTCACCCACTGTGACAGGTGTAGGTTTATCGGCCTCCGCTCCGGTATCGGCTTTGTTACCGCAACCGGCTAAAAGTAGTAAAGCAAGAAACATGACTCCTGCTATAAATGCTTTGGATTTTCCGGCATGTCGCATTTACTTCCCTCCAACATTTTTCTACCGACCGACGGGTCAGTCTAAATTTAGTATATGTTGACAGACCGACCTTGTCAATAACACAATAAACAAAACTTCAGGTCATTAACGAAAATGCTAATGACCGGGGCTGGTTATTTCAACAATTTGAAACAACCAGCCCCTGTTAATAGTACTTTGTCAATATTATGAAGTTAACATACAGCATTTACTCTTTATTATTGTAGCCCGCCGGATGTGTTAAATGCCACTTCCAGGCAGTTTCCACTATCGAGTCAAGGGCTTTGAACTGAGGCTCCCAGCCCAGCTCCCCTTTTATTTTATCAGAGCCGGCAACAAGTACCGCCGGGTCACCGGACCGACGGCCGGCAATTTCAATGGTAAACTTCCGCCCTGTTACCCTTACCGCTGAATCTATAACCTCTTTGACGGAGAAACCGCGGCCGTTGCCCAAATTATAGACACGGGAACTGTTTTTATCCTTCAGGAAGCCGAGGGCCATTACATGAGCCCTGGCCAGGTCGGTGACATGAATGTAATCCCTGATGCAGGTTCCATCCGGGGTGGGGTAATCATCACCAAAGATAAGGATTTTTTCCCGCTGCCCGAGAGCAGCCTTAAGAACTAGCGGTATCAGGTGGGTTTCAGGGTCATGGTCTTCGCCTATTTCACCCGACACATCAGCACCCGAGGCGTTAAAATAACGCAGGCTGACATATTTTAACCCATACGCAGCTTCAAAGGTCTGCAAAATCTGTTCCACCATTAGTTTGGTTAGCCCATAATTATTTGTGGGGCATTTGAGGAAATCCTCGGTGATGGGATAAGAACTGGGTTCACCGTAAACCGCTGCCGTGGAAGAAAAAATAAACCGGTTGATGTTATGCTTCAACATGGTTTCGAGAAGGGATAGGGTTCCCCCCACGTTATTCCGGAAGTAATCGGCAGGCTTGGTCATGGATTCTCCCACCAGGCTGTAAGCGGCAAAGTGCATAACCGCCTGAATTTCATATTCCTGCAAAGTCTTACTTACCGCTGCTTGATCAAGGATATCTCCTCTGACCAAGGGAGCCCCCTCTGGAACTGCAGGCTGATGCCCCTTGCTGAGATTATCAAAGACAATAACTTCATGCCCACCGGCAAGAAGTTCTCTTACAGTGTGGCTTCCTATGTATCCGGCTCCGCCGGTGACTAATACCCGCATGGACATCCCTCCAACAATTTAGGTGCTAAGTGTTAGGGTAGGGGTTAGGGGTTACCTGTTTCTAAGTAATTTCAGGGTTTTGGTGCAGACGTGGACAAAGAGACCGCTTTTTCTGAGCCGGCCCAGATTTTCCACTGTCACAGACCGTAAGGCCTCCCGGAAACTTTTAGCATCGGAAAAATCCGGGATATTCATGTAAGTCCGCCCGATTTCCCATGGCCAGTGGGCATCACTGCCCACGGAAAAGGCCACCTCCCCCGCCACAGCGTATTCTCGTGCCTTCCTGTTGTCAGCCGCGTAGACATTACGGGAATTGAAGACCTCTATAAAATCTATATCCCCTGCTATTTCCTTAAGGGCCTGGAAATTAAGCCTGGATGAACGCAGACGGTCAAAAGGATGGGGCACACAAACCAGCCCGCCCTGATTCCTGATTTCTTCCACGGTCCTGGCTGGAGACAAACCGGGTTTTATATGCCTGGTCAGGAAATATCCGATGATTTCCCCCTGGTCGGTCCTGATTTCCTCCCCCACTATTACCTTAAAAGGGGCTTTTTCCTGCATCCGCAATGCCCCCCTTATATCATTATGATCTGTTACCGCGATACAGTCCAGACCCCGTCTTTGACAAACATTTATTAACCTGTCCAATGAGGTGAGGCAGTCCCCCGAATATTCAGTATGAACATGCAGGTCAGCTTTCAGCATTACTGTGCTGCTCCTTTCTCCTCAGCCGCATTACCCATCTTGTTTACGTATTTAATCACCCTGCGATTGGAGGCGATGGCCAGCAGGCCGATAGTTACCCCAAACCACAGGGTACAGAACCGGATTATTATGGTAGCAACAGCGGCTGTGCCGGCCGGGACCCCGACCACCTTAACCAGAAGGCCCATGATGCTGGTCTCAGCAGCGCCCAGCCCTCCGGGAAGCATGGAAACAGAAGCTACTATTGATGAAAAAGCCAGGGTAAAAGCGGCAGCTACGAACGAGACTTTAAAGCCCAGGCCAATAAAGACCAGGTAAAAAGCAACACTTTCAAAACCCCAGGAGATAACACTAATGGAGATGGCCAACAAAAAGGGTTTTATGGCCATGAGTTCCCCGGCGCTGCTGAAAAGGATTTCGAAAACACCAGTAAACTTTCTAGCCACAGGGACCCGGGAACACAGGCCAATGAACAACCTGTGAAGCCGCGGTGTCTTAATTATGACAACCATGACCGCCAAGATTAAGCTGATGAACAGCAGAACTTCTGTACCATGTTTAAACATAGCCATCCCTGTTAGCGAAAGGATAATCAGGCCAAAGCCATCAGTCAGGCGCTCAGCGAAAATAACGGGGGCAGTCCTGCTCACAGGTGTGCCTGTCAACTCCTTCAGCAGCAGCGACTTCAACAGTTCCCCTGCCTTGCCGGGAGTTATTGACATGGCCAGGCCGCTTAAGAAGATACGAAAACTTTCTTTCAGCGGCAGCTGAACTTTGATCAGCCTCAAATAATAATGCCACTTGATAAAACGCAGCGTATAGTTAATAAAGGTAAGGCCCAGGATCAAAGGCAGATAAAGGACATTAAACCTGCTGAGAGCCTCGATGGCAGCACGGAAATCCGCCAGGAAAGTAAGCCCCAGCATCACTCCAACGCCTAGCAGCACAGCCCAGATAATCTTTCTGTTGAGATTGGTCATGGTCCCTCCTACTCACTATATTGGTCAAAGAGTTGGCCCCAGCGGTAGTTTTTCTTTACATAATCCATCTTCTTTTTGCCTTTTACCGGCCACCAGAAGTAGTCATGATAGAAAAAGGACCCGAAGATGAAGAGGTTTACCAGGGGGGTGCGGAAAAACAGGTTCTGAATAGCCTTCAACGGCCCGAACCATAGGGCATCCCCTACCTTTGAGGCAAAGTTATCCCCTACTTTGAAGTTAAAGTTAATCCCCTCTATACCTTCCCCTTTAACCTCAATCTGCCGGGGGTCTCCGACTCCCAGTCCTCTTTCATGGGCCAGGCGGATATAGGGCAGGGAAAGGGGGTCAAAGCCCATCATCTTTGCGGCAATAGCGTCGATAGCCACCTGGTCATGGCTGGCCAGGATATAGTCTTTTTCCACCGGCTCCATGGTCCGGGGCCCGGGCCCGTTGCCGCAGACAGTACCGTCCATAACGGCAAACATCCCGGGGTGAATCTCCTTCTGAATGGTCAAAAGGTCAACAAGGGTTTCATGAATAGCGCTGTGTGTATAGTGCCTCTTGGTGTTCAGGAGCCCGCCGAAGGCATTTTTCATAGCCCCGGTGGTGGTTGTATAAATGTGGCATTTCATTGTAGGAAGGTGGACTACGTTTTTACCGAAAAAGTAGTCAGGGATACGAATCCCTTCGGGGAAGATTTTATCCAGGACCAGGATTTCTCCTTTGGGCTCATAAGTGACCCACTTCATATCTTCTTCCAGGAAATTGTAAAACACCGGAATATCATACTTTTTAAAGATGGGCACGTACTTATTCAGCTTTTCACCCTTGAAGGCATTGGTGACAACGGTCTTGTTCTGGACACAGGTGACGTCACCAAACCCCAGTTCCTGCAGGCCCCTGATGGTGCCTTCTAACTGCCAGGGTGTGGTATTGGCGCTGAGGTAGGGAAAATGCCAGGAAATGTTGTCTTTGAGGATGGTAGTGACGGCAGGGTCCAAGTGGCGCTCCACCCCGGCCTGCTTGAGCAGGCTGGCATAATCCTCAACAGCGGTTTCCGGTTTAGTCTTTAAGACATAGACAGTACTCATATTTTCACTCCAAACATGTTGTGATTGTTTCCGGCCAGTTCAACATGACCATGTTCCTGCGGGCGTAAAAAAAGATGCCCTGTAAGGTGCGTACCAGAAGCAGGAGTTTAGGGGGCATGGGCAGCGGTTTTTCCCAGCTCCGGGAGGCCAACAGGGTGTTGAGTTTATACTGCATCCGCCATTCGGCGAAGTTATAAAGGCCAGGGTGATAAAGGGGTTCCATAAGGATAGAGACCAGGTCGCCGATTATGGGCCGGTACATTTCCAGAGCCTCGCAGCTAACACCCAAGGTCGCCAGGTCATCGACCAGGTCGGACTCACAGGTATAGTCACCTGTGAGCATCCTAGTCACTGCCCGGGTTTCCTCCGGGGTGAAACGTGCTACTGAGCCGAAGTCAAGAACGGCCAGCCTCTGCTTTTCGTCATTGATGATAAAATTTCCGGGGTGGGGGTCGCTATGGACCATCCCAAGCCGGTTCAGGGATTTCAGGATAAACCGCAGGTAGGTCCGGACAAACCACAGCCCCTGCCCGTGGGGATTTACTGGGCTGTGCCCGGCCATCCACCGGGAGGCGATGGCCCGGTCATTGTGTGAAATAACCTCAGGTACACAGATTTCGGGGTCGTCGAGGAAGAGACGGAAAAAACTCTCCTGATCCCGAGCCTCCCGATGGTAATCACATTCATCGAGCAGCATGGACTTAACTTGACCCACCAGGGGCACCAGTCCGCTGTTCCGCAGGGGCAGAAATCTAATCGGCCACAAGATGCCCCGCAGGATGCCAAAGTCACTTTTGACACGCTTCTCCACTCCTGGATACCTGACTTTGACGGCCAAGGGGCCCTCCTGGGTTTCAACCCGGTAGACCTGGCCGATGGATGCCTGGGCATATAGTGCGGAACTATTGTAATCGAGCTTGAGTTCAGCAAGGACAGCTTCAATAGGAATGTCTTCCGCTTTACTGCTGACACAAAGGGTCTGAAAATACCGGTCAAACCCGGGGGACAGGTAAAGGGTAAAGTGCTGCCCCATTTTTTGTGGCAGCCCGTGCATCTCGGCCATCAAGCCAGATGCACGCTGATAATCGCTTTTGACCATCCCCCTGATAAGGGAGAGGAGTTTTATTGTCCTGGGTATATTCATCAGAAAACCCCTTTTGCTGAATAGTTTCTTGGGTCGGTAAGTTAAAAAGAGGACCACAAAGACAAAAAAGATTTCTTAACACAAAGGGCACAAAGGACACAAAGGGTACTTAGCCAATTTTCAGGGCTATAATTAAACAGATAATTCATGCTTAGATTGGATAAAAATCAATCTGAATCACAATAACCGCATACTACTCTCTTGATTCCCTTTTTCAAGGAAACAACATTAAAATTTATCAATAATCCTAACCATAATTTAGATAATTTCAGGTAAGTCATTAGCTGGGCTTCATGGATTGGAGCAATAGAACTGGCTGATTTTAACTCCACAATAATTTTGTTGTCCACCACTATATCTAAACGATAACCGCAGTCCACCTCACAACCTTTATAATCAATAGGCATGAACTTTTGCCGCTCAAATGGTATGCCTTGTAAATACAGTTCCTGGCACAGGCACTGTTCGTAAGCATTTTCCAAAAGTCCCGGTCCAAGATTTTTATGAACCTCTATCGCCGCACCTATTACCTTTTTTGATAAGTCGTTTATTTGATTCTCATCCATAGAAACTATAAAATCTCCATCATATTACTTACTTTGTGACCTTCGATCATTGAGTAGTGCCCGTTAGCCTTATGGTTGGAAGGGTTTTCTTTCTTACCACAAAGGGCACAAAGGTCACAAAGGCAGAGGCTAGTATTGACGCATTATTTGGACCTTCCTAACAGGTTAGGTTTAATTTTAAAATTCAGCTAAATGATATACTATTAATTTCAATTATTGATGGTAGAATGTCAACTTCTGCCGATCCACAACACTTCTCTACTCTTTACCCTTTGTGTTCTTTGTGTCCTTTGTGGTAAAAATTACCATGGCTATATCATCCAATAAATTCCTTTACTTTGTGACCTTCGATCATTGAGTAGTGCCCGTTAGCCTTGGTTGGAAGGTTTTCTTTCTTACCACAAAGGGCACAAAGGGCACAAAGGCAGAGGCTAGTATTGACGCATCATTTGGACCTTCCTAACAGGTTAGGTTTAATTTTAAAATTCAGCTAAATGATATACTATTAATTTCAATTAATGATGGTAGAAGGCCAACCTCCGCCGTTCCACCGTACTACTCTTTTCTTTTATGATTATAATCCTCTATTTTTCTCATCGTAACTGCCAACTACGTTAGAAAACCGAAAGTATGCGTCATTTCTTCACTCTCTGCGCCTCTGCGCCCTCTGCGGTTGGTATATTTCTTTTACCCCAAAAAATACAAAATCAACGCGCAGGATAAGACCCAAAGAAGTACGTTTATCAGCATGGGGGGGTCTTTGATTAGGGCTGATTCGGGGCTGCCGCCGATGTCTTTGCGGAAGACGAGGTATTGGTATCTGAAGATGCCGTAGACTACAAAGGGGATTGTCCCCATCAGATAGGTGGAATGGCCTGAGGTGAAGGTGTAGAGCGAGTAAGCCATTACTGTGGACGAGGTGACCACAGAGAGCATCTGGTCCAGCATGGCGGGCTCGTACTCGCCAAGGATTTTCCTGTGGAGTTGGGCATTGCCGCTGAGGAGCACCAGCTCGTGACGGCGTTTGTTGAGGGCCAGGAAAAGAGCCAACAGGAAGGTACAGACCAGCAGCCAGGGTGAGATGTCAACGGCAATAACAACGGCCCCGGCCACAGCTCTCAGGATAAAGCCCAGGGCGATGGCCAGGACGTCAATGATGACGACATTTTTCAGCTTGAAGTTGTAACTTAATACGAGAAGGAAATACGTCAGAGCCACAATACCGAAGCCCCTATCCAGCCAGAAGGCACCAAAAAGTGAAGCTGCGGTGGTGAGGATAACAAACACTATGGCCAGGGGAGCACTAAGCTGCCCCGAGGCCAGCGGGCGGTTCCGTTTTTCCGGGTGAGCCCGGTCTTTTTCAATGTCCATCAGGTCATTGATGATATAGATACTGCCCGAGAGGGCGCAAAAGGCGATAAATGCATAATAAGTCTTGAGCAGGTAGGCGTCCACAAAAATGTTGCGGGAAAAGATGATTCCGGCAAAGATTACGAGGTTCTTGGTCCACTGCTTGGGACGCATAGATTTAAGCAGCAAAAAGAGCCCACTCTGTGAAGAAGGGGCTGCGGCAGTTTCATTTGAAGTTCTTATCTGGGTATTACCCGCCATCAAAAATCTCCTCCAACGTAATGAACAAGCTACTAAATACTATAACATTTTGCGGACTTTTTGTGAACAGGCATTATCTTGTAGATTATTGTCAATAAACATTATCCTGTAAATCATTGTCAATAAGCGTTCTTATTAATCAGTCCCTTAAAAACGGTCAGGAACATGATTTTGATGTCAAACAGGAGGTCCCAGTTTTCAATATAGTAAATGTCACATTCAATCCGCTTTTCTATGGAAGTGTCACCCCTCCACCCGTTGACCTGAGCCCAGCCCGTGATACCCGGTTTGACCTGGTGCTTAACCATGTACTTGGGAATCTTCTCCTTGAACTGCTCAACAAAGAAAGGGCGTTCCGGCCTGGGGCCAACGACGCTCATGTCACCTCTCAGTACGTTGAGAAACTGGGGTAACTCATCCAGGCTGGTCTTACGGATAAAGGCGCCGAATTTGGTTTTCCGCGGATCGTTGGCAGTGGTCCATTTGGTGTCTGCGGAGTTGTCGCCGGCCACCCGCATGGAGCGGAACTTCAGCATATCAAAGGGGCGGTTGTTAAGGCCCACACGCTCCTGCCTGAAAAATACCGGCCCCGGGGAAGTCAGTTTTACGCCAAGGGTAATCAGGATCAGCAGCGGAGCGGTAAATATGACCGCTGTGAGGGAAACGGCAATATCGAAGGCCCGTTTGGTAAAACGGCTGAAGGGGTCGTCTAATGGGACATGACGGATATTAATGAGTGGGAACTCATCAAACTCCTCGACTTTGGGCCGGCCGGGCAGGACACCGAAATAATCGGGGATAATGCGCACACGGACGCCGGCTTTTTCACAGGTAGTCACCAGGGCATGGTATTTGTCATAGGCCCGCAAAGGCAGGGCAATAATGACCTCGTCCACGCCGTTATCTGCCAGCAGAGCAGGCAGGCGGGAACAGTCCCCCAGGACCCGGACACCGTGAATTTCGATGCCTTTTTTAGCCATGTCATCATCCAGAAAACCAAGGACGTTAAAACCGAAGTCCCTGTTCGAAGCAACTTTTCTGGCAAAATCGGCCCCCACCTTGCCTGCGCCGATAACCAGGAGGTGTTTCTGGTTATATCCGGTCTTCCGCAAATACCTGAGCACACGACGGACAGCATAGCGCCCTGCCAGCACCAGCACAATCCCCAGAACCCCGAAGACCAGGAGCACAGTCCGGGAATAGATGTACATCTTAGCCAGGTAGAGGATGCCATAGATAAGCACTATACCCACCAGGTGAGCCCTGATAATCATAAGCATTTCTTTGCGGAACAACCTGCTGCGCATGGACGAGTATACTTCCATAAAAAAGAACACTGCCACCAACAGGGGAATCATCCATACAGGAGCTTTAAGGTACAGGTAATCCATCTGGCTGATAGGGTAAAGGCCCCACTTATAGACGTAAGCGCCAAAATAGGCAACTGTCAGCAAGAAGCCGTCCAGGGCGAACAGCATGAAGCTGAAAAAACGCTGGTGTTTTTTAATCAAGCTAATCCCCCCTCTAAACAGCTGTGGCAATTACTGGCGAAACTCCCGGTATCTGGTCTCCACAAATACTCTTATCTTATCCTTGAATACTTCCCGGTCAAAGCCCAAGGCATGCCGGCGGATGGTTTCCCGGTCATATTTGCGGGAGTCGAACCGGCCCATGACTTCAACCAACGCTTCCACGGTCTGTGTGCCGAAGAACTCCCCCGTTACTCCATCTTTTACTGTCTCCAGAGCCCCACCGGCACCATAAGCGATGACCGGTCGTCCCGCAGCCTGAGCTTCAACAGGAGTAATGCCGAAATCCTCCTCACCGGGAAAGATGAAGGCCCGGCAGGCAGCATAATGTTTTTTCACTTCCTCGTCAGAGACCCGCCCGAGAAACTGGATGTTGCTTTTGGCCAGGGCCGCCAGACGTTCTTTCTCCGGCCCATCGCCGGCTATCTTCAGGGGCAAACCGAGACGGTTAAAGGCTTCCACAGCCAAGTCAATTCTCTTATAGGGAATAAGCCGGGAGACGATGAAAAAGTAGCCGCCATCCTGATCAGACGGGGTAAAATACGAGGTCTCAATCGGCGGATAGATGATTTCGGCGTCGCGGCGGTAATGTTTCCTAATCCGGCGGGCCACATAGCCGGAATTGGCGATAAAATGGTCCACCCGGTCGGCAGAGAGCCTGTCCCACATACGGATATAGTTCATCAGCCAGGGGATGAGCCGGCGCTTCAGGCCGCCCACACCGGGGCCGTTCAAATACTCGTGGTAAAAATCCCATGCGTACCGCATGGGGGTATGGCAGTAGGTAATATGCAGGGTCCTGGCCCCGGTGATAACCCCTTTGGCTACAGCATGGCTGCTGCTGAGGACTACGTCATAGCCGGAAAGGTCAAACTGTTCCACAGCCGTCGGCATTAGGGGCAGGTAAGCCTGGTATTTTTCCTTACCCTTAGGCAGGCGTTGGATAAAGGATGTGCGGATATCCATCCCGTGAAAAGCCGAGTCGACTTTGTCCGGGTTATATACCATTGTGTAAATAGGAGCTTCGGGAAATATCTCCTTAAAAGCCAGGACTACTTTTTCCGACCCGCCCATATTGGCCAGCCATTCATGAACGATTGCCACTTTCATAGGGCACCTCTTCCCGCAATTAGTGAGCCTCTTCCGGAGCATTCTGCCGGCAGGCAGACACCAGCAGGCCCAACAGGAACCATGTATAGATGTGAACCAGAAACCCGAAAGAATAACCCTGTACTGCTATACCTGTCAGACTGGCCAGAGTACCTGTAATGCCAGCTTTCCAGAAATAGTCCCGGGAATTCCTAAAGGAACGCCCGGCCAAAACAAAAATCCGGAACACAATCAAGAGGAATACTGCAAAACCGAGCATCCCCGTCTCGGCCAGGATCTCCAAATACTGATTATGGGCTTTGGCCGCAAAGGGAAAATCCTCAGCCCAGGCAGGGTTATAGGTATTATAAAGATAACCGAAGTTCCCTGTCCCGACACCCAAGACAGGGT
>Ga0209347_1002663_pt1 | contig 22809 bp, 9 predicted proteins | sample AutmiccommuBRH23_FD_187382 | JGI IMG/M metagenome (GOLD analysis project Ga0209347, IMG submission 187382) | Deep subsurface microbial communities from Mt. Terri, Switzerland - Autotrophic microbial communities BRH/23 (SPAdes) (version 2) | ecosystem: Environmental > Aquatic > Deep subsurface >...
CGCCTCAATACCGATATCAATATCACGGAGACAACCCTCTTAAAGCTCGGTGTTTCAGGATCATTGCAGAAACGAAACAGCCCTGGGCTGGGTGATGACTATGTATGGGACCAGCTGTTCGGCTATTCACCCATCCGTACCCCCATCTACTATACCAACGGATATGTACCTGCTATCGGTACCGGTAACCAGACCAACCCCTGGGTATCCTCCACGCAAACCGGTTTTAATGAGAACTGGGAGAACAATATCCAGACCAACATCACCCTGGAACAGGATTTCCGCGATTATGTGCCCGGCTTGCGCTTTGTAGGGAGATTTGGTTATGATACCAATAACTCGAGCAACGTGCTTCGCCGCAAATGGCCGGAACAGTGGAGAGCGGAACGGGCCCGTAATGCGGCAGGCGATATCGTCTTCACCAAGGTGTCCGATCCACGGGAGATGTTCCAGACAAGCAGCTCCGGAGGGAACCGACGGGAGTTCCTTGACCTGATGCTGAGCTATAACAAAACTATTGCCGATAACCACAACGTGGGTGCCGATGTGAAATTTACCCAGGATGCCTTTATCTACACGGTGAACCTGGGGGATGATATCAAGAACGGTATTGCCCGCCGCAACCAGGCACTGGCCGGACGCACCACCTATAACTGGAAGTACCGCTATTTCCTCGATTTTAATTTCGGCTATACCGGCTCCGAGAACTTTGCCATTGGCCACCAGTACGGTTTTTTCCCTGCCTATTCCGTCGCATGGAATATCGCGGAAGAGAGTCTGATCAAGAACAATGCCGAATGGCTGAATATGTTTAAAATACGCTATTCTCACGGTCAGGTAGGAAACGATAACCTGGGTAATGAACGCTTCCCCTATCTCTACACGATTTCGGGAGGCACTTCCGGCTATCAGTGGGCTGAATACGGTAACACAAAATACTATGGAGGGATGTACTACTCACAGGTAGCCTCCCCCAACGTATCCTGGGAGATTGCCACCAAGAATGACCTGGGTACCGATATCTACCTGTTTCACGACAGCTTCCAGCTGACACTGGACTATTTCGACGAAAAACGCGAGGGTATCTATATGGCCCGTAATTTCCTTCCTCAGATTGTAGGACTGGAGAGTACACCCAGGGCCAACGTGGGGTCGGTCCGCTCGAGAGGTTTCGATGGTCATTTCTCCTATAAACATACTATAGGAGAAGTAAATCTTATCGCACGCGGGAATATGACCTACAGCAAGAACGAGGTATTGGAAAAAGACGAGGAGAACAATGTCTATCCCTACCAGATGGAAGAAGGATACCGTGTGGGACAGACCAAAGGATTGATCGCACTGGGACTCTTTGAAGATTACGAGGATATCCGCAACAGCCCGGAACAACATTTCGGTATCTATCAGCCGGGTGACATCAAGTACAAGGATGTGAACGGTGACGGTGTGGTCAATGACGGAGACCGTGTAGCCATCGGTTCAACCCGCAGGCCTAACCTGATCTATGGTATGGGATTAACAGCACAGTGGAAAGGAATCGATGTGAACGTGCATTTCCAGGGAGCCGGTAAATCCAACTTCTTCATCTACGGAAAAACAGTCTATGCCTTCAGTGAAGGTGAGTGGGGCAATGTGCTCAAAGACCTGGTAACCGAAGACCGGTGGATCTCTGCCGATATCTCCGGTGATCCGGCAACAGAGAACCCCAACGCTCCCTACCCCCGATTGAGCTTCGGCGGGAATGGAAACAACTTCAGGGAATCAACCTATTGGCTGAGGGATGGTTCTTACGTCCGTCTGAAAACGGTGGATATCGGTTATTCACTACCTAAGAAACTGGTAAACCGGTTCCTAATGAATAATGTGCGTATTTTTATGGTGGGAAGCAACCTGCTCACATGGGCTCCATTTAAATTGTGGGATCCTGAAATGGGCAACTCACGCGGGGAAGATTATCCCATGACGAAATCAATTACTTTAGGAATAAGTGTTAATATTTAATAGCAACAGCATGAAAAAAATATATCTTATATTACTCACGATAATGGTCGTCGGGATGATTGCCTCCTGTACCGATTATCTGGAATCCGACCAGTATTTCAAGGACCGGATGACACTCGACAAGGTCTTTACCAGCGAAGAGTACACCGAACAGTGGCTGGCGCACACCTTCTCGTTTTTGACAGGTTTCAACGCGGAAGTCACCAGTAAGGGTATCACACCACATAACTTCGCCGACGATATGTATTACGGTGACAGGGATGCCGCCATTGATATCAATCTGGGTAATGAGTTGTCATACAGTCGATTTAAGTTGGGTGAATACAATGAGAATGAGAAACAGGGCGGTTGGGGCGACAGCTACAAAGGAATCCGCAATGCCACCGTCTTCATTCAGCATATCGATCAGAATACTATTTTCAGCGCTGAAAAGAGAGCCGACTACAAAGCACAGGCCCGTTTTGCCAGAGCCTACTTCTACATGTTGCTGCTCAGAAAATACGGACCGGTGCCCATCCTTCCGGAAGAAGGGATTGACTATACCAAGGATTACGATGAGATAGCCATACCCCGCAGCAGCTACGAGGAATGTGCTGAATATGTCAGCAGTGAGATGCTGCTGGCCGCCAAAGATCTCCCGTTGTTCCGCGATGAACAGGCAGTGGCACGACCCACACGGGGTGCTGCATTGGCCGCACGTGCCAAGGTGTTGCTCTATGCTGCCAGTCCCCTTGCCAACGGCAACAACGACGAGTTTGCCCGGGAGTTGGTGGACGACCAGGGAAGACAATTGCTCTCGTCCGAATACAACGAGGAGAAATGGGCCAAAGCTGCCGCTGCAGCCAGAGATGTGATGGAAATGGGTATCTACGAACTGTACGTGGCCAATTTCCGTACATCGGGCAACGCATCTTTCCCGGCGACCATCGCTCCCCCCTACCACAGTGAGTTCTCAGACAAGAACTGGCCCGAAGGATGGGAGAATATTGATCCTTTTGAATCCTACAGGGCTGTATTCAACGGTACGCTCAGTGCTTCCGAGAATCCCGAGCTGATCTTCACCCGCGGCCAGAATCAGACCGAAAGTGTGCAGGCTATGGTGGCACACCAGCTGCCCCGCATTGCGGCCGGTTGGAACACCCACGGGATGACACAGAAACAGGCAGATGCCTACTACATGTACGATGGCACCGATGCGCCGGGTAAAGACAAGGAGATTGGCCGCGGTGACGGCAGTGAACGTGCTTCGGGTTATGTGACCCGGGAAGATATGGATGCCGGCCGTTATAAACCACTGACGGAGGGTGTCTCCCTGCAGTATGCCAACCGTGAACCCCGCTTTTACGCATCGGTGGCCTACAACGGCGATATCTGGCATATGACCAATGAATCAGAGGAGAGAAACCGGGAACAGAAAGTGTTCTACTACCGTGGTGGCGGTAACGGGTATACCAATACCATGTTCTGGCTGCGTACCGGTATCGGTATCAAGAAGTTTGTTCACCCCAGGGATACCTACCAGAATGGTGATATCAACAAGATTATTCCCAAAGCTGAACCGGCCATCCGCTATGCCGATATTCTGCTGATGTATGCAGAGGCACTGAATGAACTCGACGGCTCCTACACCATACCCTCATGGGACGGCTCACAAAGCTATACCATCGGCAGGGATGTCAATGAGATGAAAAAGGGAGTGCGCCCCGTGCGCCTGCGCAGCGGTGTTCCTGATTATACCACCGATGTCTACGGCAATAAGGAAGAGATGCGCAAGGCACTGAAACGGGAACGTCAGATTGAACTGATGGGAGAAGGTCAACGCTACTATGATCTTCGCCGCTGGAAAGATGCTCCTGTGGAAGAGGCACTGCCTATCTATGGTTGTAACGTGCTGATGAATGCAGCGCAGAGAGACCTGTTCCATACACCGGTACCGGTATGGTCGTTCCCGACTACATTCTCGAAGAAAATGTGGTTCTGGCCCATTCAGCACAGTGAACTGAAGAGAAACATTCGCCTGACGCAGAACCCCGGATGGACCTACAATGATTAATCTTATACAGAGAAAATGATGAAAAAAATCAATTTATTATTTATACTGGCTGCATTGATCTTCTGCAGCGCCTGTAACGATGAATGGACCGATGAGCAGTACGACCATTATGTCTCTTTCAAGGCTCCCATCAATGACCAGGGTGTGACACGGATCTATATCCGCTACAAACAGGATGGCGCTGCTAGCTATCAACTGCCGCTGATCGTGAGCGGTTCTACCCTGAACGATAAAGATATCACCGCGCATGTGGCGGTAGATTCAGACACGCTGGAGACATTGAATTACGAACGTTTTCAAAGCCGTACCGATCTCTACTACAGAGAGCTGGGCAACCAGTTCTTTACCATGCCGGAAAGTGTGACCATCCCGGCAGGAGAGATCACCACGGAACTGGACATCGACTTTACGCTCGATGAGATTGACCTGGCTGATAAGTGGGTATTGCCATTGACACTGAAGGAGGATGCATCATACAACTACGCGACGAATCCACGTAAAAACTACCGGAAAGCACTGTTGCGTATCATGCCTTTCAACGATTATTCAGGTAATTATAGTGGTACCGGACTGAAGATCTTCCTGAAGGGGTATGAGAATGAAGCACCCATTGTAAGAAGTGAGATCCCTACCTATGTGGTAGATGAGAACACCGTTTTCTTCTATGCAGGGATGATCGGTGAAGATGATTCCTATCGGAAGAACTACAAGATTTTTGCCCATTTCGATGAGGAGTCCAAGATCGTAACCTATTCGGCAGAGGACCCCAACATCAATTTCGAAGTACGGGGAACCTCCGTCTTCAAGATTGATGAGCTCATGGATGAGGTACGTCCCTATCTGTTGCACCGGTATATCACCATCAACAATATTGATTATACCTTTACCGATTATACCACCGTTCCCGATCAAACCATCTCATTTACCGTGAGAGGTTCCCTGATCATGGAACGTAAGATCAATACCCAGGTTCCCGACGAGGATCAGGCTATTGAATGGTAATGGTATTCTTGTACGGGGGAAGCCATCTATGGTGGCATCCCCCGTATTGATTGTTCTGGACATTTAAAAAAAAATAATATAATCGTATGAACAAAAAAAATTTTCCGCTATGCCTGCTTACTGTGCTACTATTCACAGCCTGCCAGGGTAACAAGCCACAAAACCCGGTAATCCCTACCGACCTGACTTCCTCCCTCAGGGCACCGTCGTATCCGCTGGTGACGGTGGATCCCTATTTCAGCGCATGGTCCAATGCCGATCATCTCTATGACGACCAGGTGCGACACTGGACCGGCAGAGAGTTCCCCTTGCTGGGTACCGTAAGGGTAGATGGTGAGTCGTACCGCTTTCTCGGTAAAGAGAATCTGCCGCTTAAAACGGTGATCCCCACCGCGCGGGAAGAGAAATGGGAGGGGATGTATACCTTTGATGCACCGAAAGGTGAAGAGTGGAAAATGATAGATTTCGATGACACGGCCTGGAATACGGGCACCGCTGCCTTCGGCACCCCGAATGAACCGAATCTCTCCACACCCTGGGATACACGGGATATCTGGGTGCGTCGTGCATTCACCCTGGAGGAGGACCTCGACGGGAAATCAATCTTCCTGAACTATTCCCACGATGATATCTTTGAGTTATATATCAACGGCATACAGGTGGTGGGTACCGGTTACTCCTGGAAATACAATGTGACAGAGGAGCTCTCCGATGAGGTGAAAGCTACCCTCAACAAAGGAGAGAACATCATCACGGCACATTGCCACAACAGAACAGGAGGCGGTTATGTCGACTTCGGCCTCTTCGAGAAAGAACCCGACAGGGAGTCATTTACCCATACCGCTGTACAGACTTCAGCCAGCGTGCTTCCCACGCAGACGGTGTACACCTTCGACTGCGGCCCCGTGGCCCTGGAGGTGATCTTCACCACACCCCTGCTGATGGACGATCTGGAACTGTTGTCACGCCCCGTCAGCTACCTCACCTATCAGGTGGCATCAAAAGACGGTGCATCGCACGACGTGCAGATCTATTTTGAAGCTACCCCACAATGGGCGGTAAATGACGACAGTCAGCCGGTGACTTTCGAGAAGATAGAGCAGGAGAATCTTTCTTTCCTGAAAACCGGTACCGTCGAGCAGCCTGTTCTCCAAAAGAAAGGGGATGATTTGCGTATCGACTGGGGCTATTTTTATCTGGCCGGCAGCAGGAACGTTGCATCGGTCATCAATTTGGGCGATTACTGGTCTACCAAGAAAGCATTCCTGACCACCGGAACCATCCCGGCAGAAATGCCGTCAGCATTAAGCGACAAGATGACACGCGACATGACGGTATTGGCATATAGTGAAGATATGGGCAGTGTAACCGGCGACAAAAAATCGGGATACCTGATGCTGGGTTATGATGATATCTACTCCATTCAGTATTTTGAGAAAAATCTGAAAGGATATTGGACCAACGACGGGAAGACCGATATCTTCCAGGCATTCAATCGTGCACAGAGCGACTATGCAGCGGTAATGCAGCGTTGCGATCAGTTTAACCGGGAGATGATGGCCGATGCGGAAAAGGCAGGAGGTCGGAAATATGCCGAGCTCTGTGCCCTGGCTTACCGTCAGGCAATATCAGCGCATAAGCTGGTGAAGGATGAAGACGGATCGCTGCTCTTCCTTTCCAAGGAGAACAACAGCAACGGCTCCATCGGCACAGTCGATGTGACCTATCCGTCGGCACCGCTCTTCCTGCTGTATAATGCCGAATTGGTGAAAGGTTTGCTCAACCATATTTTCTATTACAGTGAGAGCGGAAAATGGACCAAACCGTTTGCTGCTCACGATGTAGGTACCTATCCTTTGGCCAACGGTCAGACCTATGGCGGTGATATGCCGGTGGAGGAATCGGGTAACATGCTGATCCTCACTGCTGCCATTGCCACGGTGGAAGGAAATGCCGATTATGCGGCCCGTCACTGGGAGGTGCTGACCACCTGGACCGATTACCTGGTGAAGGAAGGCCTTGATCCTGCCAACCAGCTCTGTACCGATGACTTTGCCGGTCATTTCGCACACAACGCCAACCTGTCTATCAAAGCCATCATGGGCATCGCATCCTATGCCCGCCTGGCCGAAATGCTCGGAAAAACCGAGGTGGCCGATGACTATATGAAGAAGGCAAGAGAGATGGCCACGGAGTGGGAGAAGATGGCCCGCGACGGGGATCACTACAAGCTGACATTCGACCGTTCCGGTACCTGGAGCCAGAAGTATAATATCGTTTGGGATAAGATGCTGAAATTCAACATTTTCGATCCTCAGATCGTGGAGAAAGAGATCGCCTACTATCTCACCAAACAGCATACCTATGGCCTGCCGCTGGATATCCGCAGAACCTATACCAAATCTGACTGGATCATCTGGACGGCTACCCTTGCCGCCAACAGCGATGATTTCAATGCCCTGGTCGATCCGGTATACAAGTATGCCAATGAAACCACTTCACGGGTGCCCCTGAGCGACTGGCATGAGACAACCGACGGCACGTTTGTCGGCTTCAAGGCCCGCTCTGTAGTCGGTGGCTACTTCATGAAGATGCTGCAACAGAAACTGGAAGGGAATCAATAACGCTCCCCCATAAAACAGACACGGAAAGAATCAGGCAAAGGTTATACAAAAACCTTTGCCTTTCTTTTGGTGTCTTTTTTTTGTTGTTATGCCCACAGACTCACTTCACAGGGAACCTTTAACGCCTTTGGAGCAACAAGCTGAAAGCCGTATGTGTAAAGGAAAAGAAATGTATATTGATTAAATTTTGTTATTTTTTGAGACGATATTTTCAATTTTCGGTATAATAAAAAATAAATTTGTTGTTATTCTGAAACGGAATCCGGCAATAAAAATTGACTGGAAAAACATAACCGGAACCCCTCTGTTTTCAGAATGATGTGTACAACCTGTATATCGTTTTTAGTAATCTATTTGTTGTTTATTAACAATCTAAACAAAATGGGAGAATGAAAAAGAAAGACTTTTTTACTTTGATGAAAGGATTGTTATCCGCATTCTTGTGGATCCTTTCCTTAGGTTTGTTCGCTCAAACAATAAATGTGAGCGGAACAGTGACCGATATGAACGGTGAGCCCCTGGTGGGTGTTACGCTTCAGGTGCAGGGAACATCTACCGGGACCGTGACCGATATCGACGGTCAATTTACGCTGAACAATATCGCATCCAATGCTACGCTGGAAGTGTCGTATGTGGGTATGCAGACACAGCTGGTCAATGTAAACGGACGAAGAACCCTTGCTATCGTGCTCTCTGAAGATACGGAAATGTTGAGCGAAGTGGTTGTCACCGGTTTCGGTCTCGCCCAGCGAAAAGAATCACTGACATCAGCCATTTCCGTGATCGGTTCCAAGGACCTGAGCCGTTCAAAATCATCCACAGCCTCCGGTGCCCTGGTGGGCAAGATTGCCGGTATCAATTCGCGTCAGCAGGATGGGCGACCCGGTGCAACAACCAACATACAGATTCGTAACATGGGTGCACCTCTCTATGTCATTGACGGTATCCAGTCGGATGCAGGACAATTCAACAATATCGACTTCAATGATATTGAGTCGATCTCTGTCCTGAAAGATGCCTCTGCCGCTATCTACGGTGTTCGTGCCGCCAATGGTGTCATCGTGGTGACCACGAAAAAGGGCGCACGCAACTCAAAGAATACGGTGACCGTGAACAGCTATTACGGATGGCAAAGCCTCTACGATTTTCCGAAGCCGGCAACCGCGGAGACATACATCAAGAATTACATCCAGTCGCAAACCGTCCAGGGTGCCACCAACTACCGGTATACGAAGGAAGATTATGAAAAATGGCAACAGGGAACAGAGAAAGGATATCAGCCCTTTGACTGGTATGAGTATATCTGGGAGGTATCACCGCAGACCTATGTCAATGCCAACGTATCGGGAGGATCCGACAAGATCAATTATTACCTGAGTGTGGGTAACCTGAATCAGGATGCCATCATCGTCAACTACGGCGGTTTTACCCGCACCAACGTGCAGATGAACGTCAATGCCAACATCACCGATAAACTAAGGGTGGGGGCCGGTATGAACGGGCGTGTGGAGAAACGGGTGAACCCGGGTGTGCCCGGAGGCGATGACTACTGGCTTCCCCGTTTTGGTACCTACCGTAACCTGCCTACCAGAAGACCGTTTGCCAATGACAATCCCAAATATCCGACGCTGACATCCACCGAGGCCGGTACCAACTTTGCCTGGTTGACCTATGACCTATCCGGTAAATACGAAGATACCTGGCGTGTGGTACAGCTGAATTTCGATGCGGAATATGAGATCGCCGACGGGTTGAAAGCCAAAGCGCTGGTGAGTTACTACCTGGCCAATCAGCGGATGGATAACCAGGAGTATACCTATAAGCTATACGGGTACGATGAAGATACCGATACCTATCCTGTCATCTTCGAGAATACCAATCCCTGGAGAGAACGCAGACAGGGATACAACGAGGAGATCACATCCAACCTCCAGTTATCCTACAACAAAGTGTTCGGGCAGCATACCATTGCTGCGATCCTCGGTGCCGAAACCATCCAAAGGGATACGCCCACTACCTGGGTGCACTCTATCCCCACCTCCAACGCATTGCATCTGATCGATTACGAGACCATGGACACCTACGATGATACGGGAAACAATACCCAGGCTCGTTTGGGATACATGGGACGCTTCAATTATGATTTTGCAGGAAAATATCTGCTGGAATTTTCCGGCCGCTATGACGGTTCATGGAAATTCCCGACCGATCATCGCTGGGGATTCTTCCCCTCTGCCTCCGCGGGTTGGAGAATCTCGGAAGAAAATTTCTGGCGTGAAAGCAAACTCTCCAATGCGTTCAGCGATTTAAAACTGAGGGCTTCCTACGGTTTGTTGGGAGATGACAATGTAGGCGGCTACAGCGCCTTCGACTACCTGGGTGGGTACACCTACAAGAATGGTGGCTCGGTGATCGACGGGAAGTATACCATCGGGACGGTACCCCGCGGTCTGCCCGTGACCACCCTGTCGTGGATCAAGGCGAAAATATTTGACGTGGGGGTGGATGCCAGCTTCCTCGATGGCAAGTTATCCGGTTCTTTCGATTACTTCGATCGTTTCAGAACAGGTCTTCCTGCCTCAAGATATGACATTCTCCTGCCATCGGAAGTAGGATTCAGCCTGCCGCAGGAAAACCTCAACTCAGACAGACACAGGGGATACGATATGATCCTGAAGTGGAGTGACAGGGTTAATGATTTGACCTATTCCATCAGTTCGAATGCCACCTACTCCCGTTTTTACGACTGGGATCGCTATAAGCCGCGTTTCAGCAACTCATGGAACGTCTACAGAAATTCCATCATACAACGTTACGGTTACCTCAACTGGGGACTGGAAGCCGACGGACAGTTCCAGAGCTGGGAAGAGATCGCCACATGGCCCATCGACAACGACCGTCAGGGTAACAAAACCCTCCGGCCGGGTGATATCAAATACAAGGATATCAACGGTGATGGTGTCATCAACGGGATGGACGAGAGGCCGATTGGCTACCGTCAGGATTCAACACCGATCTTTAACTATGGGTTCAACTTCTCCTTCCTGTGGAAAGGTTTTGACCTGGCTTTCGACCTGACGGGAGGTGCCCTGAATACCTGGTACCAGGAATGGGAACAACGCAATCCCTTCCATGACGGAGGTAACAATCCCCAGTACTATATGGAGAATACCTGGCGTCTGGCCGATATCTGGGATGCAAACAGTGAACTGATACCGGGCAAATACCCCATGCTGCTGATCGGGAACAGTAGTCACAGTAACTACTGGAACAGCACTTTCTGGAAGAAAAATGTGAGGTACCTGAAATTGAGGAACCTGGAATTTGGGTACACCCTTCCCAAATCAATCCTCAGTAAAGCTTCCATTTCCGACCTGCGTTTCTACGTGGCCGGTCAGAACCTGTTCGGATTGACGAACCTGATCGGTGTGGATCCCGAGATAAATGATACAAACGGCTTGGCCTATCCTACCATGCGCATTGTCAATGTTGGTTTAACGCTCAAATTCTAAAAAAAAGATGAAAATAAAAAATATATTTATCGCATTGTCAGTTGCCCTCTTCACGCTGAGTGGCTGTGCTGATTTCCTGGAAAGGGAACCCGATAAGATCCTGTCTGATGACCAGATTTTCAGTGATGCCATCATGATCAAATCGGTACTTGCTAACTTCTATGGCAGAATCACCTGGGGACAGCATATCGATGATTCCTACTCTTATACGATCCTGGATGAGGCTGCTAAAACAGATGGCGGCCCCGATAACCGTCAGGGATTCGAAGATAACCGCTGGAGAGTGTATGATTACACGCTGCTGCGTAATCTGAACCAGTTCCTGAAAGGGGTGCGGGAGACAACCGTCCTGGATGCCGCCACCCAGAAACAACTGGAGGGTGAAGCCCGTTTTATCAGGGCTTGGCTCTATTTTAACATGGTTCGCGGTATGGGCGGCATGCCCATTGTAGGTGATGAGATATTCGACTATGCCCCGGGCATGGATATCACTGCCCTGCAATATCCCCGTTCTACCGAAGCGGAACTCTATGATTACATCATTGATGAATGTGAGGAAATCAAGGACTTTCTGCCGGTGAATCCTTCTGTCAACGGTGCCAGAGCAACCAAATGGGCTGCCCTGATGCTGAAAGCCCGTGCTGCCGTATATGCCGGCTCCATCGCCAACTACAACAACAAGATGCCCAACCCGATCCAAACACCCGGGGGAGAGGTGGGCATACCGGCCAACTTGGCACAAGGCTATTATCAGATAGCGCTCACGGCTGCTGAAGCTGTGATCAACAGCGGGAAATATGAGTTACAACTCACGAAACCGGACGACAGGGGCCGTAATTTCTATGAAGCACTGTCGGTGAAGGAAAACAACAAAGAGGTGATCTGGGCCAGAGATTACAAATATCCCGGACAGACCAACGGATTCACACAAAGTAATATTCCGGCATCACATGCCGAAGATATCGACCGTGCCTACGCCGGCCCGATTTTGAATCTGGTGGAAGATTTTGAATACATCAATAACCGGAATGGAGCGATCAAAACAAAAGATGCCCTTGGAAATTATATCTTTTACAATAAACCCGAGGATGCCTTTGCCAACAAAGACCCGCGCCTCTGGGGTACCGTAATCTACCCGGGAGCAGTCTTCAAAGGCATACCGGTGGTGTTGCAGGCAGGACAGAAATATATCGAAGGTGGTGTCTGGAAGTTCAAGACCAGTGAGCCCGGTGTGGAGGACGACAACAACATACTGATCACTTCAGTCAACGGACCAACGACCACCAACAATCAGTTTATCAACAAAACGGGATTTTTCTTCCGGAAGTTCCTGGATGAAACACCTGCAGCATCCACGCGTGGCCGCAGGAGTGAGATGTGGTTCCCCCGTTTTCGTTTCGCCGAAGCAGTGATGATCGCTGCCGAAGCAGCCTTTGAACTGAACCAGCCTGTCAAGTCGCTGACCTATATCAATATGATTCGCAACAGGGCGGGCATCCAGCCGCTGTTGGCAGTTACCTTCAATGATATTGTACGCGAGTACAGGGTTGAGTTCGCATTTGAGGATCACCGCTACTGGGATCTGAAACGCTGGCGATTGGCTGATCAGGTATGGAATGGGGTACAAAATGATCCCACCGCCCAGCAATGGGCTTTGTTCCCCTATCTGGTCAACGATCCCGGTAATCCCAACAATGGTAAATGGGTGTTCGATAAGATAGCCACCCATATGTCACCCAATCCCAGACATTTCGAGATGAGTAATTATTACAATTTCATTGACCAGGGATGGATCAACAACAATCCCAAGATTGTGAAGAATCCGTATCAATAATCATTACTTACAATGTATAATAGAATTATCGTTATGAAACGAGCATGTAAACTGTTACACACAAGCAGATGATTATAGCGAGTTCCATACACCATAATGATAAAAATAAAATAATCGTATGAATAAATATACATATATCTTTTTGATCATGATGGCCGCATTTGTACTGACAAGTTGCGGGCTGGATAATTACGATGCACCGCAGTCCAGGCTGCATGGCAGGATTACCTACAACGGGGAAACACTGGGCTTGCGCGGTACCGGTGAAGCGGTCCGTCTGCAGCTTTATCAGGACGGTTATGAGTTGAGGGATAATATACAGGTTTTTGTGGGACAGGATGGTACCTTCGAAGCAATGCTTTTCGACGGGGAATACAAGCTTGTCACAAGAAACCAGAACGGTCCCTGGGTCAACACCCGCGATACCATCGTTGTCAATCTCAAAGGTTCTACTGAGGTAGAGGTGAAAGTGACGCCCTTTTTTACGATCTCCAACGAGACGATCACTTTAAACGGATCGGTGTTGAACGCTTCATTCAATGTCAACAAAATAGTCAGTACCGCGAACATCGACTATGTAACGCTGCTGGTGAGCAAGACCTCCTTTGTGGACGATGCTACCAACATCGCTCGCAAGGACTTCAAGGATCAGCAGGCCGGGGCATTGAATTTATCGATGGATATGTCGGATAATGCCAACTTTGCTGCCGCCAAGGCCCTCTTTGCCCGGGTGGGAGTGAGAACCGTGGGTGCGGATCAGGCAATTTATTCGGACATCGTTCGTTTAAAATAAACAGATACTCATGCAAGGGGTTGTAATGGTATATTGCAGCCTCTTGTTTTTAAATCCATTTACTATGTTGAAATTGAATAACATTTTTCTTCTTTTAACTGCATTCATGTTGCTTTCCTGTTCCTGGAAAATGGTTCCGGAGAAAGGAATCCCCACTGATCTCAACACACAGCTCAGAGCCCCGGCTTATCCGCTGGTAACGGTAGATACCTATTTCAATGCCTGGTCCTACAGCGATAATCTCTATGATGATCAGACACGACACTGGACCGACAAGGAGTTTCCCCTGATAGGCGGACTGCGTGTGGATGGGGTGGTATACCGTTTTCTCGGGAAAGAAAAAATCCCGCTGAACCCTATTCTTCCATCGGTCAACGAGGAGAAATGGGAAGGCAGGTATACCTTTGAGGCACCGAAAGGAGAAGAGTGGAAAACGATCGGTTTCGATGATGCAGCCTGGAAAACGGGTCACTCGGCCTTTGGCACGGAGAATGAACCCAATCTCTCTACACCCTGGAATACCAGCGATATATGGGTGAGACGTACCTTTACGCTCGATGATGATCTGGCAGGAAAACCCATCATGCTGCACTATTCACATGACGATGACTTTGAGCTCTACATCAACGGCATACAGGTGGTGGAAACAGGCTACTCCTGGAATTATGAGGTATTGACGGAACTGTCGGAGGAGGTGAAGGCTACCCTCAAAAAGGGGGAAAACATCATCACAGCTCATGGCCATAACCGTATCGGCGGTGCTTATGTCGACTTTGGCCTCTACGAGAAACAACCGGAGAAAGAATCATTTACCAATGCGGCAGTACAGAAATCAGTCAGCGTGCTGCCCACGCAGACCATCTATACGTTCGACTGTGGCCCTGTGGAACTGGAGGTGATCTTTACCACACCCCTTCTCATGGATGATCTGGAGCTGCTGTCGCGTCCCGTAAGCTACCTCTCCTACCAGATGAAGTCGACAGACCAGGCATCGCACGATGTGCAGATCTATCTGGAAGCAACCCCCCAGTGGGCGGTGCACGATAACTCCCAGCCGGTGGGCTTTGAACAGATGGAGAAAGAGGGGATGACCTTCCTGAAAACAGGTACCCTGGAGCAGCCACTCCTGCAAAGAAAAGGTGATTTTGTACGGATCGACTGGGGTTATTTTTACCTTGCCGGCAGAAACAGTGAGACAACGAAGCTCGGTTTCGGTGATTACTGGGAAGCGAAGAAAGCCTTTGAGGATACAGGCCGGATCAAGGCACTACCACCCGAAACCCTCCCGGCAGATATGAACGAAGCGATGGCTGTCCTGACCTACCTGGAGGATATGGGGCAGGTATCTTCAGATCAGAAAACGGGATATCTGATGCTGGGTTATGACGATATCTATTCCGTGCAGTATTTTCAGCAAAACCTGAAAGGATACTGGACCAATGATGGCACGACAGATATATACCAGGCTTTCAGCAGCGCTGAGAATGATTATGCCACCATCATGCAGCGTTGTGACCTGTTCAACCGGGAGATGATGGCCGATGCCGAAAAGGCAGGTGGACAAAAATATGCTGAACTCTGCGCTCTGGCGTACCGTCAGGCGATAGCAGCCCATAAGCTGGTGAAGGATGAAGACGGCACCCTGCTGTTCTTCTCCAAAGAAAACAACAGCAACGGTTCCATCGGTACGGTAGATGTGGCCTATCCCTCTTCCCCGCTGTTTCTGACTTATAACCCTGATCTGCTGAAGGGAATCATCAATCCGATCTTCTACTACAGCGAGAGCGGTAAATGGACCAAGCCTTTTCCCTCTCATGATGTGGGTACCTATCCCCTGGCCAATGGACAGACCTATGGTGGCGACATGCCGGTGGAGGAATCGGGTAATATGCTGATCATGACCGGTGCTATCGCCACCGTGGAAGGAAACGCCGATTATGCGGCCCGTCACTGGGAGGTGCTGACCACCTGGACCGATTACCTGGTGAAAGAGGGTCTCGACCCGGACAACCAGCTGTGTACCGACGACTTTGCAGGACACTTTGCCCATAATGCCAACCTCTCCATCAAAGCGATCATGGGTATTGCCTCCTATGCGAAGATGGCTCAGATGCTGGGGAAAACGGATGTAGCCACCAAATATATGGATATCGCCAAAGGAATGGCCGTGGAGTGGGAGAAGATGGCCCGCGACGGGGATCATTACAAACTGACATTCGACAGGCCGGGAACCTGGAGCATCAAGTACAATATTGTTTGGGATAAGTTATTGGAATTTGATATCTTTGATCCCCAGATTGTGGTGAAGGAGATGGCACTCTACAGAACCAAACAGAACGCGTACGGATTGCCGCTCGATAATCGGGCCAACTATGCGAAATCGGACTGGATCCTGTGGACAGCAACACTTACCGGCGACAAAGATGATTTCGATGCATTGGTGGATCCGGTATACAGGTATGCCAATGAGACCTCTTCCCGTGTGCCGCTCAGTGACTGGCACGATACGGAGACTGCACAGAGAATGAACTTCAAGGCACGTTCGGTGGTTGGCGGATATTTTATCAAGGTGCTGGAAGATAAGTTGAAAAATAATCATCAATAGATATGCACTGCACAATAACAACATTTGTATTCTCTTTCCTCTCTTTCTTTCTTCTCTCCGTAACCCTGCCGGCTGCCGACAAAACGAAAGCAACCATGGTGGAGAGACCCAACACACAGGCTGTCAATACCAGCTATAGACAGAATCGTGCACCCCTGCAGCCACAGCACTTTATCAAGCTACCGGTGGGCAGGGTGAAACCGCAGGGATGGCTGCTGAAGCATCTGGAGCTGCAGAAGGAAGGACTCAACGGCCACCTGAGCGAGATCAGTGCATGGCTCGACAAGGAGAACAACGCCTGGCTGGGCACCGGCAATGATTACGGTTGGGAAGAGGTTCCCTACTGGCTCAAAGGATACGGTAACATGGCTTATATTCTGGAGGATAAAGAGATGATCCGGGAGGCACAGTCATGGATTGAAGCAGTCTTCAAAAGTCGGCGTGAGGATGGTTACTTCGGCCCCTACATCGAGAAAAACGGGAAGCCTGATCTGTGGGGAAATATGATCATGATCTGGTGCCTGCAGTCCTATTACGAACATTCGGGAGATAAACGGGTCATTGACCTGATGACCGGTTATTTCCAATGGCAGCTCAGACTGCCCGACGAAATGTTTCTCGAAGACTACTGGGAGAACAGCCGCGGCGGGGATAACCTGCTGAGTCTCTACTGGCTCTATAATATTACCGGCGATGATTTCCTGCTGGAGCTGGCGGAGAAGACGCACCGTAACACGGCCAACTGGCGCCAGCGCTCCGCACTGCCCAACTGGCACAACGTCAATATTGCCCAGTGCTTCAGGGAGCCGGCATCGTTTTACATGCTCTCTAAAGACTCTGCCGACCTGAGGGCTACCTACAACGTCCATCATCTGATCAGAAACACTTTCGGACAGGTGCCCGGCGGCATGTTCGGCGCCGACGAGAATGCCCGCATGGGATATATCGACCCGCGACAGGGCACGGAGACCTGCGGTTTTGTGGAGCAGATGGCATCCGATGAGATCCTCCTGCTGATGACCGGCGATCCCTTCTGGGCAGAGCACTGCGAAGAGGTGGCGTTCAACTCATACCCTGCTGCCCTCATGCCCGACCTGAGATCACTGCGATACATCACCTCTCCCAATCAGACGGTGAGTGATTCCAAGAATCACCATCCGGGTATTGACAACAAGGGTCCTTTTCTGGCGATGAACCCCTTCAGCAGCCGCTGTTGCCAACACAACCACGGACAGGGATGGCCCTACCTGATTGAACACCTGATCATGGCCACCCCCGACAATGGGTTCGCTGCGGCGATCTATGGTGCCTGCAGCGCCGAAGTGAAGGTGGCCGACGGCAAGACGGTACAAATCACCGAGGAGACCCGCTATCCCTTTGAGGAGAGCATCCGGTTCAAGATCAGCAGCACCGGGAAAACAACCTTCCCCCTCTATCTGAGAATCCCTTCCTGGACAAAGAACCCATCGGTTACCATCAACGGGAAAAAAGTGGATGTAGCTTTGCAGAACGGGAAGTATCTTCGCCTGGAGAGAGAGTGGAGGAATGGCGATGAAGTGGTGCTGCATGTGCCGATGAAGCTCTCCCAGTCTGTCTGGCAGGCCAACCAGGACAGCCGCAGCATCAACTACGGACCACTCACCTTCTCACTGAAGATCAGGGAGAACTACACAACCGTGAGCAGCACGGAAACGGCTATCGGTGACTCGAAATGGCAGAAGAATGCCGATCCGGGCAAATGGCCCAGCTATGAGATTACGCCTGCCAGCGACTGGAACTATGCGCTGGTGATGGATGATCGCTTGCCACTGGAACAAAATTTTGAAGTGGTGAGAACAACCTGGCCAGCCGATGATCACCCCTTTACCGTGGAAAGTGCTCCCATAGAAATCAAAGCAAGGGGAAAGAAGGTGAAAGGATGGGAAATCGATCAATACGGGCTCACGGGTGAGCTGCCTGTCAAAGAATTTCGTAAATTTGATGCGGAAACCGAAGAAATCACCCTGATACCCATGGGTGCCGCCCGTCTGAGGATATCGGCCTTCCCCGTCTGGAATCAATAAACACCGGTCATGAATAGTAAGCTATCACCATACTGTGCCGCCGGTTGTCTGCTGCTGTTGCCATCAGCCCTCTTCTCCGGAAATGATAAGAGGCCCAATATCGTTGTGATCCTGGCAGACGACCTGGGTTACTCCGATCTGGGATGTTACGGCGGAGAAATCAGCACACCCAACCTCGACGGTTTGGCGATGAACGGTATCCGTTTTACCCGATTCTATAATGCCGGCCGCAGCTGCCCTACACGTGCATCCCTGCTCACCGGTCTCTATCCGCATCAGGCAGGTGTGGGAAGGATGACGTTCGATGATCACAAACCCGGATACCGGGGGACCATGACACATGATGGTGTGACTATTGCGGAAGTGTTAAAGGAATCGGGTTACCAGACAGGGATGATTGGTAAATGGCATGTGGCGGAGACACCGCTGCGGGATGATCAGCGACGGTGGCTCGCTCATCAGGTCTATTACGATGAGTTTGCACCGAAAGATAACTATCCGGTAAACAGAGGGTTTCAGGATTTCTATGGCACAATTTACGGGGTGATCAATTACTTCGATCCTTTTAGTCTGGTGGATGGTGACAAGCCTGTCAGGCGCGTGCCGGAAGATTATTATGCGACCACAGCCATGGCCGACAGTGCCGTGTCGTATGTGAACCGCTACGCACAGGGCGACAGGCCTTTCTTCCTTTACCTTTCGTTTCACGCACCCCACTGGCCCCTGCAGGCCTTGCCCGAAGATATTGCAAAGTATGCAGAGAAATATAAAGCCGGATGGGAGAAGGTTCGTGAAGAACGATACACCCGGATGAAAGAGATGAAGCTCTTCGGCGAGATGGAAGACTTCCTTTCACCCCGTCAATTTACGGACGAGTGGAGCAGTAATGCCACCTCAGAATGGGATGCACGCGCCATGGCAGTACATGCCGCCATGGTCGACAGGATGGACCGGGAGATAGGGAAGGTGATACAGGCGCTGAAGGAATCGGGCGAATGGGAGAATACGCTTATTCTCTTTTTGTCGGACAATGGTGCCAGCAACGAGGATTGTCAGCTTTATTCACCGGGTGAGAACGACCGACCGGCGGAGCTGCGCAATGGAGATCCTGTGATCTATCCCCGTGACAAGGAGGTGTTCCCCGGCCCGCAAAACACCTATGCATCGATCGGTGCCCGATGGGCCAACGTTGCCAACACACCTTTTCGCTTCTGGAAAGCGAAATCATATGAAGGCGGCATTGCCACACCCCTGATAGCTCATTGGCCAAAAGGTATCCGAAAGAAGAGAGGTTCCGTGAACAATGAAACGGGACATGTGATTGATCTGATGGCTACCTGTCTTGACCTGTCACAGGCCGATTATCCCGAGGTGTATCACGGCCATCAGATTATTCCCTTTGAAGGGATAAGTCTGTTGCCTGTTTTTAAGACAGGGCAACGTGAGGACCACCGTGAGATATGCTTTGAGCATTTCAACGAGAAAGCGTTAATAGACCGGTCGGGATGGAAAATTGTCAAACCCGGCAACGCTCAGGTATGGGAGCTTTATGATTTAAACAGGGACAGAAGCGAATTGTCGGACCTTGCAGCCAGGTATCCGGAGAAAGTGAAAGAGATGGAACAACGCTATCTGGAATGGGAGAAACGCTGTATGGTCGTTCCCAGGCCTTGAACAGGATTGAATAACAAATAAGTCAGGCTTAGTTTTGATGTGACGGAAAATTGGAGTAACTGTGGATGAATAAGAAGAAACTACATATCGTTGTCTTTGTACTGTGGTGTATGATGTTACTCAACGGCTCAAACCTGTTGGGTAACCCGAACTATTCCTTCAAGCACTATAACATCAACAACGGCCTTTCTCAGAACAGTGTCCATTTTATCCTTCAGGACAGGCTTGGCTTTATGTGGATAGGTACCAAGGACGGGTTGAACCGTTTCGACGGCTCTTCGTTCAAAACATTCCGTTTCTCACCCGAGGGTGTTTTGCGGGACAACATCTTTTATCATATCCTGGAAGATAAGAACGGCAGGATATGGGTCTCTACCGACGGTGGTATCTATATCTACGATCCCAAAACAGAACAGTTTGACCTCTTCGACGCCATTGCCGGATTCGACAAAGCGATCGACGGGATGGTCAGCGATTTTGTGCAGGACAAGGACGGAGACATCTGGATATCGATAGAGGAGAAAGGTGTCTTTCATTATGATTACAGCGGCGGGAAACATCATTTTTATCCTGTACCCGCCCTGCCCGACGGGATGAGGATGATCAGTCTGTGTGCCGGGAACAATAATGATATCTGGGTATTCCCGTATGGCCTCCCCATGATGCGGATCAACAAGGAGACGGGGCAGACAACCGTTTTTCAACTGCTCGACGATCCCGGCTTTTTCGGAGAGATGGGAGAGGTGCACAAGGTTGTCATGGATGATCACAACCTCTTGCTGGCCGCCACATCCAACAAAGGCCTCGTCAGTATCAACATCGACAACCATACCCATCAGATCCTGCTCGATTCGGATGCTACGGGTAAAGCAGTTTTTGCCCGTACGTTCGAAAGAGTCGATAACAGTACCCTCTGGGTCGGATCAGAGTCAGGGATATATATCCTGAACCGGAATGACAACAGCGTGGTGAATCTGCGTCACCATAACTTCAACCCTTTCTCCCTGTCCGACAATGCCATCTACACCATCTACAAGGACCGGGAAGGGGGAATCTGGACGGGTTCCTACTTTGGGGGGGTAGACTATTACTCACGGCAATACAATAACTTCGAACCTTTTTACCCGATCCCCACAGACAACAGCATCAGCGGTTCAAGAGTGAGGGAATTCTGTACGGCTCCCGACGGGAACATATGGATTGGCACGGAGGATAACGGGTTAAACCTGTTCGATCCGGAAACAAGCCGGTTCCTTCCTCTTCCGGTAAAACTGGAAAGTTTGTATACCAATATTCATGCTTTATATGCTGATGGTGATTACCTGTGGATCGGTACCTTCTCCAAAGGATTGAACAGATATCACCTGAAAACAGGAGAGCTGGTAACCTATACCAATTCGATACTTCCAAATTCCCTCTCTCACAACAGTGTTTTCGCACTGTGCAAGGACCGGAAAGAACAGTTGTGGGTGGGTACGATCTCGGGACTGAATATCTTCAACGAAGCCACGAACGATTTCTCGCATATCGATGAACTGGAAGGTATCTTTGTGCAGGACGTATATGAAGACTCTGCCGGGATGATATGGGTCTCAACCTATTCCCGCGGGGTATACAGATATGACCCGGTCGGCGATGCCTGGACACTCTACGAACATACCCCTGCCGATTCTACCGGCTTACCCTACAACAAGATTACCGCTGCTTTCGAGGACAGCCAGAAAAGATTGTGGATTGCCACCCAGGGCGGCGGATTCTGTCTTTATAACAGGACAGATGATACATTTACCACCTTCAACACCACGAATGGCATGCCGAACGACGTGGTATATCAGATTGTGGAAGATCAGGAGCACAACCTCTGGCTTTCTACCAATGCGGGACTGGTACGATACCATCCGCAGACCGGCACCTTTAAAAACTACACTGTAGGAAATGGATTGAAAACCAATCAGTTTAACTATAAGTCGAGTTTTACAACAGCCGACGGCACCCTCTATTTCGGATCGATAGAAGGATTTGTCAGGTTTAATCCCTCTCTGTTCATTGAGCCGGAGAATGAGGTGCCTATTGTCTTTACGGAACTTTTTGTCAATAATAATCTCGTAAGCCCCGATGACAAGAAATCTTTGCTGAATCAGAGTATACTTTACACGGATGAGCTGACATTACCCTATAACAAAAATTCGTTCAGTCTGAGTTATGCCGTCCTCAACTATTCCAATCTGAATGCAAATCATATCGTATACATGCTCGAAGGTTTTGATAAGGAGTGGATCGATCCGGAAGGTAAACAAAACATTTTGTATTCTAATCTGAATCCGGGAAAATATGTGTTGAAAGTCAGGCTGAAAGAGAATGCAGAGGTGGGTCAGTCAGAGAATCTCAAGACACTGACCGTATACATACGTCCTCCCTTTTGGTTAAGCGGTCTGGCCTACTTTATCTATTCAGTATTGCTCATCATCGCTGTCATGATGCTGGCCCGTTTTCTGGAAATGCGGAATCTCAAAAAGCAAAAGGAGAGAATGCAGGTATTTGAACAACAGAAAGAGCGGGAGCTGTATCAATCGAAAATCGAGTTCTTCACCAACGTGGCGCATGAGATCCGTACCCCCCTGTCACTCATCAAAGCGCCCCTCGATCAT
>Ga0209347_1002664_pt1 | contig 22804 bp, 19 predicted proteins | sample AutmiccommuBRH23_FD_187382 | JGI IMG/M metagenome (GOLD analysis project Ga0209347, IMG submission 187382) | Deep subsurface microbial communities from Mt. Terri, Switzerland - Autotrophic microbial communities BRH/23 (SPAdes) (version 2) | ecosystem: Environmental > Aquatic > Deep subsurface >...
AAAGACAAGATCGTCTGGGACGTCGGACACCAGGCGTACACGCATAAACTCCTGACCGGTCGACGGGACCGGTTTCATACGCTTCGCCGCCACGGCGGCATTTCCGGTTTCCCCAGGATATCGGAAAGTGCTTATGACGCCTTTTCCACCGGTCACAGCAGCACGTCGATTTCAGCCGGCCTGGGGATCTGCTGCGCCAAAAGCCTGAAACAGGAGAAAGACAAGGTGATCTGTGTCATCGGGGACGGATCGATGACCGGTGGCCTGGCCTACGAAGGGCTGAATCAGGCGGGGGATCTCAAGAAGGACATGATCGTCATTCTCAATGACAACGAAATGTCGATTTCTCACAACGTGGGCGCCCTCTCCTCTTTGCTGAGCCGGACCTTTTCGGCCAAATACCTCCAGGAATGGCGGAAGGAATTCGGCGAAATGCTCCGTTCGCTCCCCAGGATCGGAAATGACGCCTACCAGTTCGCCAAACGCGTCGAGGAATCCTTCAAGACCCTGGTGACACCGGGAATGCTTTTCGAGGCATTTAACTTTGAGTATTTCGGACCGATTAAGGGACACCGCCTTGATCAGTTAATTGATATCCTCAATAACATACGAGAACTGAACGAACCCGTTCTTCTGCACGTGGCCACCACCAAGGGAAAAGGGTATGCGCCGGCGGAAAAAAACCCGGCCTATTTCCACGGCGTCGGCTGCTTTGAAGTCAAAACCGGTAACGGAAGTACGGTATCCGGACTGGCCCTCCCCACCTATACCCAGGTTTTCGGCGAGACCATGGTGGAACTGGCCGCTGAAAACGAAAAAATCATCGCGGTCACGGCGGCCATGCCGGAAGGGACCGGCCTTATGAAATTTTCGGAAAAGTACCCCGACCGGTTCTTCGACGTGGGTATCGCCGAAGCGCATGGGGTCACCTTTGCGGCGGGAATGGCCACGGAAGGGTTTCGGCCGGTGGTGGCCGTTTATTCAACATTCCTGCAGCGCGCCTACGACCAGATCCTCCACGATGTCTGCCTGGAGTCGCTCCCTGTGGTGTTCGCTATCGACCGGGGCGGTATTGTCGGGGAAGACGGCTCGACCCACCATGGACTTTTCGACCTGAGCTTTCTTCGTTCCATGCCCAACATGGTCATCATGGCACCAAAAGATGAACACGAATTTCGTCGGATGCTCCGGATGGCCGTTGATTACCCCGGTCCCGTTGCCGTGCGCTACCCCCGTGGCGCGGCAACAGGGCTTCCCGAAACCGAATCCGCTTCACTGATGATCGGCAAGGCGGAAGTCCTGACTGATGGTGCCGATATTCTGATCCTGGCACTCGGTTATTCGGTTGGAGAGGCGCTGAAGGCGCATCTCCTTCTCAAGAAAAGAAATATCGGCGCCACGGTCGTCAATGCCCGTTTTGCCAAACCCCTTGACACCGATCTCATCCTGGACCTGGTAAAAAAAATTCCCCGCGTGATCACCGTGGAGGAAAACGTCCGGCATGGCGGATTCGGCAGCGCGGTTCTGGAGGCGCTTGCAGATGCAGGAGCAAACGGTTACACGATCAAACGGATCGGAATAGACGACCGATTTGTCGAACATGGCGAAAAATCCATTCTCCGGGAACGTCATGGGCTGGATGCCGCGGCGATTGTCAGGGCCGCGGAACAGATCCTTTCATGACCGCTTCTCCCCGGAAGAAACGCCTGGATCAACTGGTGGTGGAACAGGGCCTGGCCGGTAGCCGCGAGCGCGCCCGGACGCTGATCATGGCCGGGCAGGTCCTGGTAAACGATATCCTGCTAGATAAGCCCGGGGTCATGGTTGCCGAAGATGCCCGCATTACCTGCAGATCCGAGGATATCGCCTACGTAAGCCGGGGGGGATTGAAGCTCGTCCATGCCCTCCAGGAATTCCGGATCGATCCGACCGGTTGGGATTGCCTGGATGTGGGGGCCTCGACCGGCGGGTTTACGGATTGCCTCCTTCAACACGGGGCGGAAAGTGTCTGCGCTGTTGACGTGGGTTATGGCCAACTCGCCTGGAAACTTCGACAGGATCCGCGCGTTCGTGTCATCGAGCGGAAAAATATCCGGTACATTTCGGAAACCGAACTCCCCTCCCCTTTCGATCTGATCACAATCGATGTCTCCTTTATTTCCCTGCGAATCGTCGTACCGGCAATACAACAATACCTGAAACCGTCTGGACATATCATTGCGCTGATCAAGCCGCAGTTCGAAGCCGGAAAAGATCAGGTTGGAAAAGGCGGTGTGGTCCGTGACGCGTCGATTCATGATATCGTCATCAATCGTCTGACGCACTTTTTTGAGTCCGAATGCGGCCTTTCCGTCGGGCCGGTTGTCCCGTCACCGATCCTCGGACCGAAAGGAAACCGCGAATTTCTTGTGCTTCTGGCGCCCGGCGTTGCGCAATGATTTGAAATGTTAGGGGTTGATTTTTTCGCGGCAAACCTATAAAAACTTAGACTGTTACCCGGAAGATACGCAAACAGTAACGATCAGGATCTTTTCGTTTTTTTGAAATACTTGCATTCTGTTGATATTCAGCGTGTTTGAATAAAGCGTTCGGAAGATTGTCCATTACCGGTTGTATATACAAATCGGATATTTCCCAATCACCATCCGCAGCAGAGAGGAGTTTGATGCAATATGACTGAAAAACTAAGAAACGTCGTGTTTATAGGACACGGCGGTTCCGGAAAAACCTCCCTGGCAGAAGCCCTGCTCTATAACGCAGGGGTAACCAAACGGTTCGGCAGCGTTGACGAAGGGAACGCCGCCATGGATTTCGAACCGGAAGAACTGAAACGGCGAAGCAGTATTTCCACTGCCTTTCACCAGTTCAACTGGAACAAGCACCCGGTAAATATCATCGATACGCCGGGGGACCAGAACTTTTTCTCCGATACCCGTTTGTGCATGCAGGCCGCGGACGGTGCGGTCGTCGTCATTGATGCAATTGACGGTGTCAAGGTTCAGACCGAGCAGGCCTGGGATTTTGCCGATGAATTCGGGTTGCCCCGGGTGATTTTTATAAACAAAATCGACCGGGAACGCGCCGATTTCCAGAAAGCGTTCACCGATGCAATGGATATCTTTTCTCCCAAACCGATTATGCTCCAGCTTCCTATCGGACAAGAAGCCGATTTCAAAGGCGTGGTCGACCTGCTCGACATGAAGGCCTATATCTATAAGGATGGAAAAGCCTTAAAGGGAGAGATCCCCGCGGATCTGCAGGACCAGGCGGAGAGCGAGCGCGAAGCCCTGATCGAAAATATCGCCGAAGCCGACGATGCGCTTGTGGAAAAGTACCTGGAAGGCGAGGAACTTTCCCGCGATGAAATTGTTTCCGCCCTGCGCAAAGGAACGATAGAGCGTATCTTCGTGCCGGTGGTGTGCGGTTCGGCCACCCTCAATATCGGCATTGATCAACTGGCTTCTTTACTAGTCGATACCCTCCCCTCTCCCGCGGAACGCGGCCCGAGGATCGGTTTCGAACCCGGGACCGAAAACCAGCTTGAGCGTGCCCCCTCCCCTGACGCACCGTTTTCCGCATTGGTCTTCAAGACCGTGGCCGACCCCTACGCCGGGCGACTGACCATTTTGCGCGTATTTTCCGGCAAACTCGGCTCCGACGGCATCTTCTACAATGTGAACAAGGAAACAAAGGAGCGTTTCAGCCAGCTCCTCCAGATTCTCGGCAAGGAACAAAAAACCGTCGAAGGGGCTGGACCCGGCGATATCGTGGCAGTGGCCAAACTGAAGGAAACGGTTACCGGCAATACCCTTTGCGACCCTTCCAACCCGATCCAGTATCAGGCGGCGGAACCGCTGCCCGGAGTGGTATCCTTTGCCATCTCCCCGAAGAACAAGGGGGACGAGGACAAGATTTTTTCATCGTTGACCAAGCTGATCGAGGAAGACCCGGGGCTCAGAATCGAGCGGAACGAGGAAACCCGCCAGTCGGTTCTTATCGGAATGGGGCAGGTGCACATCGAGACTACTGTCGAAAAAATGAAGCGGAAATACAATGTCGAGGTGAACCTGGAAATCCCCAAAATTCCTTACAAGGAAACATTCAAGAAGAAAGTCAGCGTCCAGGGCCGGCACAAGAAACAGTCTGGCGGCCACGGACAGTTCGGGGACTGCTGGGTGGAATTCGAGCCCCGGGAACGCGGGGCGGGATATGAATATGTCGACAGGATCGTGGGCGGCGTGATTCCGAAAACCTACATCCCCGCCGTGGACAAGGGGATCCAGGAATCCTCCGAAAGGGGGATCCTCGCCGGGTTCCCCTGCATCGATTTCCGGGCGAGCGTATTCGATGGTTCCTACCATACGGTCGACTCATCGGAAATGGCCTTCAAAATTGCCGGTTCCCTGGCATTCAAAAAAGCAATGGAGCAGGCCAATCCCATCTTGCTCGAGCCGATCATGGAACTCGAGGTCATTACCCCCGACGAATTCATGGGCGATATCATGGGCGATTTGAACAGCCGCCGCGGCCGTGTGCTCGGCATGGACAACCGGGGAAAGAACCAGGTGGTCCGGGCCCTCGTCCCCATGGCGGAAATCCAGACCTATGCGCCCGATCTGCGATCAATGACCGGTGGGCGCGGGGTGTTCAATATGAAATTTGCCCATTACGAGGAAGTTCCCGCCCAGATCGCCCAGAAGGTGATCGAATCGATTAAAAGTCAGCAGGACTGATGTCCTGAAATGAAAACCGGCCGGGGAAGGCAGGCGTGCGCCTTCTCCGGCCGGTTCTTAAAAAACGCCCCCTGCTTCATGTTCCCCGTTTCTGTTTTTTTGCCCGGTAAAGCGCCTGGTCGGATTCCCTAAGGATGGTTTCCAGGTGCGCCTCCTCTTCCAAAACCGCTTTCAACCCCCAACTGATATCGACGCCCATCCCGAGGGACCGCCCCCAGGCGATAAATTCCCGTTCCATCCGTTCCATGACTTTTGCCGCGTTTTCGGGTGTGCTGTCAGTCAGTATGAAAATAAATTCATCACCGCCATAACGTGAGGCAATATCTGTCTTCCGGAAATTGAGGCGGACCAGGTCGGCAAACCCCTTGAGGACCTGATCGCCGGTTTCATGCCCGAGCCGGTCATTGATCGCTTTGAAATCGTCGAGATCCGCATAAATGAAGACCAGCGCCAACCGGGTCCGTTTGTACAGGGAGATCAGGTAGCGGGCGGACTGCATGAAGGCCCGCCGGTTCATCAGCCCGGTCAACTCATCGGTCTGGGCCAGCGCTTCGGCCCGGTTTTTCAGTTCTTCGATCCGTCGGACCAAAGCATGGGCATACAGGGTGGAAATCACCAGAAAACCCAAATAGAAATAAAATTGATAGGGGGGCGGGTGTTTCAGCAAAAGAAAATGGACAGGAATGGCGACAATGATAACAAGAAAAGCGTTTTGCGCAACGATGACAAAATTGGCCAGTCCATGTTGAAAACCGTTCCCCAGGACGGCAATGAACACCAGGAGCAGGGTCGCCGGGACCGGGTAGGGATCGGCAATCACCATGATTCCCCCCGCGGCAAGATCGACCCAGTTGGCCAGGCGGATGCCGCCGGGAGTTACCCCTCGCTTCTTGAAATTGAACCACCAGAGAATGTGAAATAAGAAATAGAAAAGAAGGAGCGCCACAATCTGAACCTGGCCTAACAGGAAAAATGGTTCGGGCAGGAAAAACAGATAGACGGCGCCAAGAGCGCCAAGGATCAAACGGACGGCGAACTGGTATCCCGGCTGGTAAAAGACGGTTTCCGACATACTTTCAAATGAATTGAACATCGAGGGGCGGTCCCGGGCCAAGTTAGTCGGGAACGGCGTTTCGAAAACACTTGCCGTACGTATCGGCAATCCCCTGCTTCAGGGATATCCGGTGTTGCCATCCCAACTGGCTCAACCGTGAGACGTCGAGCAGTTTTCGTGGCGTACCGTCCGGTTTTGTGGTGTCATAAACGATCTTTCCCTCGAAACCGACAATCTCTTTTATGGTTTCGGCAAGTTCGGCAATCGAGAGATCCTTTCCGCAGCCGATATTGACCAGCGGTGTCGCGTAGCGGGTCAGGAGATCGTCAAAGGAGTGATCGGGCATTGTCAGGAGATATACCGTCGCATCGGCAAAATCGTCGGAGTGAAGAAATTCCCTCCGGGGCCGGCCGGTCCCCCAGACCGTGACTTCGTCCTGACCGGAAATCCGGGCTTCATGGAATTTCCGGATCAGGGCCGGCAGGACATGGCTGGTTTCCAGGTCGAAATTGTCGTTCGGTCCGTAAAGGTTTGTCGGCATGACCGCCAGGAACCGGGTCCCGTATTGCCGATTGTAGGATTGGCACATCTTGATTCCGGCGATCTTGGCGACGGCATACGGTTCGTTGGTTGTCTCCAGAGGGCCGGTCAGGAGGTAATCCTCTTTCATCGGCTGAGGACAGTCCCGTGGATAGATGCAGGTCGAACCCAGAAATACGAGCCGCTTCACCCCAGTTTTCCAGGCATTATGGATAATGTTGTTCTGGATGGTCAGGTTGTCATGGATAAATTCCGCCGGATACGTTTCATTCGCAAGTATCCCCCCAACCCGGGCCGCGGCGATGATGACATGCTCCGGCCGTTCGTCCCGGAAGAACGCCTCCACGTCGGCCTGCCGGGTCAGATCGAGTTCCTGGCGGCCGCGGGCCACCAGGCGGGTATACCCCTTCTCGATCAGTTTCCGGGTCAGGGCGGAACCCACCAGTCCCAGGTGCCCGGCAACATAAATTTTAGCATCAGGCGTAATCATGAACGTATCCTACATGGTTGCTTCGAAACTGGCGGGAATCGGAAAGCCGTTCCGCTTGCAGATCGATTCCCGGGTTGCCTCGGCAATATCGTTTTCGACCATTTCCACGACCATATCGTCAAATGAAATTTCCGGTTCCCATCCCAGCCGTTCCCTTGCTTTTGACGGGTCGCCGAGAAGTGTTTCAACTTCCGTAGGGCGAAAATAATTCGGATCCACGGATACAAGGACCTGACCTTCTTCCAAATGATCGAAGCGGCTGGAAAAAGGGAGTGCTTCCAGGAGCGGGACCGTTGGATCGAGCGCCTGGATAATGCCTTTTTCATCGAGCCCCTCACCTTCCCAACGCAGGTGGATGCCCGCACAGGCGAATGCCTTTTCACAAAATTCCCGCACGGAATGCTGTTCGCCCGTGGCAATGACAAAATCATCGGGTTCATCCTGCTGTAATATCAACCACTGTGCCCGGATAAAATCCCGGGCATGCCCCCAGTCGCGAAGAGCGTTCATGTTACCGAGAAAAAGCCGGGATTGCAGGCCGAGTGCGATCCGGGACGCGGCCATGGTAATTTTCCGGGTAACGAACGTTTCACCGCGTATGGGGGATTCATGGTTAAACAGAATCCCGTTGCAGGCGAACATGCCGTAGGCTTCCCGATAATTGACCGTACACCAGAAGGCATACAGTTTCGCGCAGGCATAGGGTGACCGGGGGTAAAACGGTGTGGTTTCCGTCTGGGGGATTTCAAGGACCTTCCCGTACAGTTCCGACGTTGACGCCTGGTAAAACCGGACGCTTTTTTCCATCTTCAGAATGCGGATCGCTTCAAGAAGACGAAGCGTTCCCAAGGCATCGGCATTTCCGGTGTACTCCGGGGATTCAAAGGATACCTTGACATGACTCTGGGCGGCGAGATTATAGATTTCGTCCGGCTGGACTTCCTGTACAATGCGGACAAGATTGGTGGCGTCAGTGAGATCCCCGTAATGCATCTTGAACCGGACGTCCTGCTCGTGGGGATCCCGGTAGAGGTGATCCACCCGATGCGTATTGAACAAAGACGCCCGGCGTTTAATGCCGTGTACGCCCGCATACCCTTTGTCCAGGAGAAATTCCGCCAGGTACGCGCCGTCCTGCCCTGTGATTCCGGTGATTAATGCCGTTTTTCCCATCAGTCCCCTCTTGTTTTCAGATTAACCGTACCGGCATGCGCCGTTTATACGTTGCTCCCACCGATAACAGCCGGCACGGTTTGGTTCAAGACATTTCCGCATGATCCGTCATTGGGTTATTTTATGGCGGCGATCACTTCCCGGGCCACCTCTCTGATCGTTTCGGGAAACGGTCCGTCTTTAACTTCTTCCAGTCGGGGAAGTTGCCCTGGATCATCCAGAACGCCAAACAGGTGAAGGATATCTCCCTGGACCGCGTCACCCAACCCGGTAAACCGATCCCACAGCTGATCTATAATTTTCACCGAAACCCCCGCGTTCGTTTCCGACAGGTATTCGAATGCCACCATGGCACCGAGCCGGGCGGACCATTTTTCCTGGGTGAGCAGGTCGATAAAACCGGGAATGACGATATTTGCTTCGTCCATGAGGCGGGCCACGCCTTCCGCATTACCGTCCGATATCATCTTTTTGAGCGTGTCGGCGCCGAGTTGTGTCGGGTCCCGGTCAACGATCACACTGATGACCTCGTCGAGGTCGAATACCCCTGTCCACCGGAAGTGATCGTCAAGTATCGTGACCGGAACGGAACGGACCCGGTCGGTTTTGGCTTGTTCAGAAAATAACTGCGCATCGATAACAAGGAGATTGATCCGGGAAGGGGCAGCGCCGGCAAGAAACAGCCCCCTGGGTAGGGCCTGGGGGCAGTAAGGGCAGTTAGGAGAAACATACATTTTGAGAGTTGCCGGAAGGATGATGCGCTCATTCACCGCCCCCGCCTCAACGCCCAGGTCCTGGCCCGCAATGGCATCATTGCCGAGCAACGCGAACAGGAATAGTTCCAGCAACTTTCCGGTGGGCACCGCCTGGAAATGGATATTGGACGACACGTGTATGGACGGGGGGTCCCCGTCGGCCGATTCCCGGACCAGCGTTAAAGCCGGGATGAGCGCATGGAGCCGCTCGCAGAAAGCCGCCATCTGTTCTCCAGCATCCGTATCGGCATATGACAGAATGATCCGGGCGGTTGCCGGAACCGAGTCACTGTATCGGGCAACAAGGGTTTCATCAGCCGGAGACAATGACCTTACACGTTCATCCATTGGTACCGCGCTCCTTTCCAGCAGCCGATCCGGTTCTATTATCGGTTTTACTTGCCGGCATAATTATTATATATCTTTTTCATTCTCTGGTTCGATTGAGACATCCCCAATCATAACCTCAGGGAAGTAGTTTTTCAATCATTGGTGTAGATTGTTTATGAAAAAGACGTTTCATAACCTTCCGAAAGACAAGCAGGACCGCATTACAGCGGTCGCCTTGGAGGAGTTCGGCAACAACGGTTATGATGCCGCCAGCATCAATACGATGGTCGAACGGCTGAGAATCGCCAAAGGATCTATTTTTCAGTACTTTGGTGACAAAAAAGGGCTGTTCCGATTTGTCTTCGAACATTCCGTGGAAATGGTCAAGGACCACCTGCGCGATGTCCGGGACCAGAGTGCCGAAGATCCGCTGGCAGAGCGCCTGCACAAAACGCTTCTTTCCGGCATCGACTTCATCCGCCGGCATCCCCTGCTTTACCGGTTATACCTCCGGATGTTCTTCGAATCACGGTTGCCGTTCCGGGAAGAGATCCTGCTCACCCTTCGCCGGAACAGCATCATTTTCCTGAGCGAACTGCTCGACGACGCCCGAGCCAAGGGGGAACTCCGAAGCGATATCCGGATCGATCAGGCTGCCTTCATGCTCGATGCCATCCTGGACCGGTTTCTGCAGGCCCATATGACACCGCATCTGGACGCCGGTCTGGGCATCCACCAGGCGGAACCGGTCGAAATTGCAGGCTGGGTAGATACCCTGGTCGATGTCATCTGCCGGGGGATTTCAGCAAATGGAGCGCCGTCCCCGTATATTTTGGTTACGGCGGCGGTCCGGGCCGAACTGGCTCCGCTTCTCGCCCGATTGAATAATGCCCGAACCATTGCACTGGCCGGTCGACCGGTCACATGCGGGAATTTGGAAGGTATAGCGGTGCGCCTGGTGGAAACGGGACCGGGAATGATCAATGCGGTGCAGGCCATTACGGCCCTGGTGGAAAACCAGCGCCCCGCCGCGGTGATCATGACGGGATGCGGCGGAGCCTTTGAATCATCGGGCCTTGAAATCGGGGATGTCGCCCTGGCCACGGAGGAATATGATGCCCAATCCGGCGTGGAAACCGGCGATGCTTCTCCCCTTGCTCCCCTCCCCTTCCCGGTGTTGGAATTTTTCGGGAACGACTGCACTAATCGATACCCGATGAATAGGCCGATAGTGGATCGGGCGCGGCAAATAGTGACGGACGCCTTTGACGATAAAGCGGGTACCCGGGTTTACGCCGGCCCTTTTTTAACCGTGTCGACGATTACAGCCACACCCATGACCGCAGCACGCTACCAGGAACAGTATGCCTCTTGTCTGGAGCAGATGGAAGGGGCCGGTGCCGCCCACATAGCGCTCCATTACGGGATTCCGTTCCTGGAAATCCGGGGAGTCAGCAACCGGGTAGGCGACCGGAACTACGCCGTCTGGAACCTCCCACTTGCCGCCGATCGGGCGTGCAGTGCGGTTTACGCCGTCATCTGCGGCATGGGCGCTGAATTGTTAACGCAACAAATTAAGGTTTGAACGAATAGGTCCATGAATTCGATATCCCTGGGGTACTCCACCTGCCCCAACGACACCTACATCTTCCATGCCCTGGCCCACGAGTGTATCGACACGGAAGGGGTGAAGTTTCATATCCAGATGGCCGATGTGGAAGAATTGAACCGGCTGGCGAAACATGGCGATCTGGATGTATCGAAACTTTCCATTGCCGCTGTCGGCCACCTGGCCGGCCGGTACCGGCTGCTCGACAGCGGGGGGGCGATGGGGCGTGGCTGCGGACCCTTGATCGTTTCCCGCCCGGGTACTGACCTTACCGGCCAAGGCCGCCTGAAACTGGCCGTCCCGGGGCTTCATACCACCGCCCACCTGCTCCTGGGGCTTTACCTGGGCGGGCGGCCGAATGCCATTCCCATGCGCTTTGATGACATCATGCCTGCGATAAACGCCGGCCGGTGTGATGCCGGTGTCATCATACATGAAGGGCGATTTACCTATTCCGAATACGGGCTTGTTTCCCTGCTTGATCTTGGTGAGTGGTGGGAACGGACCACAGGACTTCCCATCCCCCTGGGGGGAATCGCGGTCCGGGAGGACATTTCCACGGAAATGGCTGAAAAAGTGAACCGGGCCATCCGGGAAAGCATCCGGTATGCCCGGAACCATCCCGGGGCGGCTGCGGAATACATCCGGACTCATGCCATGGAAATGGATGGTGCCGTTATTCGACAGCATATCGATTTGTACGTGAACGATTTCAGTATGGATATGGGCGAGACCGGGCGAACGGCCATTGAAACCCTGCTCGGGATGGGTGCGGAATACGGAATTGTTCCCGGAACATCCGAATCCCTGTTTGCCCTGGATTAATCCCTGCTTGAATTAATTCAGGATATGGGCATACCGGGCACCGATCCGTTCCAGTTCCGCCATCCGGTTGAAATGGTGATGGGGATCGAAGAAATGGAGTTCCGGCCGGTGCGGAATGAGTCCCTTATCATAAAGGGTTGAATAAAACAGGTTCAGACCGGCCCGGTGATTGTTGTTCAGGTTGTAATCCAGACATCGGAAGTACTTCCGGCAGGTGGACACCGGCAAACCGAGTGCGAACGATGCGTTTTTTGCTATCCGGTCGATCTGACCGATCCCCATTTCCTTCGACATGAGAAACAATCCCATCAGGGCCATGACCCGGTCAGCATTCCATTCCGCAAACTCCCGCCGGATCGCCCAGAGCGCAAAGACGAACGGCAGTCCGGTCATCCGCTTCCATTCGGCCCCAAGATCCGACACATGGGGAAATGGTTTTTCCCATGCGGACGACAACGCTGCATTGCCGATGACGAGTACGGCTGCGGCATCTTCGGGAACGTCTTTCGGCTTATGGACCGGCAGGGTCTTGTAGATCGGGGAGCATTTCTTTTCGGCAAGGATCAATTTGAGCAGCATGGCGGCCGATTCGGAATCGGCGGTCAGGATAATATCCCGCTGATCGAGCTGCGCCACCGGATACCGGGAAAACAGGCGGACACTCATTACCGGGCCGTTGCAGGCGATCGACAGGTCCGGCATGATCACCCATTTATCACTTTGGTGCGCATAGGCAGCCGAGGAAACCGGACTGATATCAAGGCTTCCGGCCGCCATCATCCGGTTCAACTCGGCCGGCGGTTTCCGGATATAGGTGATTCCGGGACATGACAGCCCATTTTCCAGGCCGTAATAAACCGGGTCCACGTTGATATACGCGATCCGGCCCACCCGAATCGATATTGCTTCCATCAGGGCTCCATCAAGCGAATCCATTTTCCCTCGATTTGTTTCCAATTATGGTGACCTTTCCCTTCTCATTGACGATCCGTTCCACCACGCCTTTGAGACCGCAACCGTCTGTCGGCATATAGAAGAATCGACCGGACGCTCCGCGAGCGATCCGCCCGTAACGGGAACCGAATCCGAGCGCTCTTGCCCCGTTGAGGGTGGCCATGGCAAGGATTTCCTCCGGAGATACCGACGGAAACGTCCGGGCCATGAAGCGCATTTCATCAAACAGGTTTAACGAAACGTTGCTGGCCAGGCTGTCGGTCCCGAGGCAGGGCCGGATGCCGGCGGCCAGCATCGCCGGAATATCAGCGGTCTTTCCATGCAGCAGCATATTGCTTCGGGGGCAGACGCATACGGAAACCCCTCGTTCGGCAAGCAGGTCCAATTCGGCTCCATTGCACTCGATGAGGTGGACCGCCAGCGTACCGGAATCGAGCAATCCCAAACGATCACAGAGGGGGACCGGACGGCTGCCGGATACGCGCCAGGATCGCCAATCGATTCCGCGTTGGTCCAGAAAATCGACCCAGGTCCCTTTTCCGGTTTCGAGAAATTCGACCTCAACCGCGGATTCGGCAAGATGAATCCCGAACGGCCGATTCACTCGGACGGCCGCCTGTTTGAGCCGGACCAGGAAATCCGGCGCCGTGGTATGGGGCGCATGGCCGGCCACGGAAAACCGTTTTTCCGCCGTGTCGGTCCGATCAACGCCCCGGTTTGCCGGTTCACTCTCAATTCCGGAGCCCAGGTACTCCTGGAACCATACCCCGCCAAGCGCCCGCTCCTCGAACAGCGACCGGGTGATACCGGCCGTGGCGATCTCTCCGATTAAAGCCGTTCCGGTTTCCTCGATTTCCGAAAACCCCGCATCCGCTGCATCGATCATATCTTCGGTTGGCGTTTCCTCCCGTAGCCGGAGGACCGATTCCACCCAGGGAACAACCCCCAAGCCGAGTACGGTTTTCCCTTTCAGGGCCGAGAGCTCCAGGTGGGTATGGGCATTGACCAGCCCGGGCAACAATGCGCCAGGACCATGATCGATGACGGTATCGACGGTTTTCGGCCCCCTCCCCTTTCCTACCGCGACGAGTTCACCTTTGCACACCTGTACGTACCCGTTTTCCAGGACCGTCCAGGGGTCGACGATGACTCGTCCGGCGCGATGAAGCGTATCGCCTGATTCAGGCAGCGGATTGGATGGCACGGTAGAAGCAATCCCTCTGGCGGGCGGCATATCCCGCATCTTCGATCAACCGGACGATTTCCGACCGGGGAAGCCGGAACCGGACCCCGGCCGCGGCGACTACGTTCTCCTCTATCATGGTGCTGCCGAAATCATTGGCGCCGAACGCCAGGGCCACCTGTGCGATCTTTTCCCCTTGGGTCACCCAGGAGGCCTGAATATTGTCGATGTTGTCGAGAAAGATCCGCGAGACCGCCAACACTCGCAGGTATTGAGCAGCACCGGCGGTCGGCACGTCGATCTGAGTATTTGCCGGCTGGAAAGTCCACGGGATGAAAGCGGTAAAACCGCCGGTTTCGTCCTGGAGGGAGCGGATTTTTTCCAGATGATCCACAATATGCCGCTCCGTTTCGACATGGCCGAACATCATGGTGGCTGTGGTCCACAACCCCAGGCGGTGGGCCGTCCGCATCACGTCGAGCCACTGGCCGGCATTGCACTTGCCGGGAGCGATCCGGCTCCGGATGTCATCGCAAAGGATTTCCGCCCCCCCGCCGGGAATGGAACCGAGCCCCGCCTCGATGAACCGGCGAATGACCGCCTCGATCGAAAGTTCGTTCTGTTCGGCGATAAAGACAATTTCCGGCGGGGAAAATCCGTGAATATGGATCGGGAAATTCGATTTAATGAACCGGAGCATGGAAAGGTAATCGTCCAGCTTAAGATCCGGGTTCATCCCGCCCTGGAGGAGGACCTGGGTCCCGCCGAGGGCCAGGGTTTCCTCGATTTTTCCGCGCAATGTTTCCTCGTCGAGGACGTAGGCGTCCGGGTGCCCCGGCGGCCGGTAAAAGGCGCAAAACCGGCACCCCGAAACACAGACGTTCGTATAATTGATGTTCCGGTCGGAAACGAAGGTGACCACCGGTTCCGGGTGGCGCCGGCAGCGGACTTTGCCCGCCAGATCCGCCAGAAAAAGCAAATCGGCATGCCTCATGAGGTTTAAGGCATCCACGGGATCGAGCCGACGGTTTTCCTCGACTTTAATCGCTATGTCCGAAAGTATCTTCATATCATGTCACCGTCCGGAACCGGACTATAAAAGGAATCGCGTTCCACCGGGATATACCCTGCACCGGTAATCATCTCCCGGATGCCGGCCCGGGAAAGTCCCGTGGCCGATTGAGCCCCGGCCATGTGGGTGATTTTTTCCTCGATGATCGTGCCGTCCAGGTCGTCGGCGCCGAAGGAGAGGGCCACCTGGGCGAGTTTTTCCCCGATCATCACCCAGTAAGCCTTGATATGATCGAAATTGTCGAGCATGAGTCGGGCGATGGCGATGGTCTTGAGATCGTCGAACGCGGTGGTCCGGGCGATATGGGAAAGTCCCGTGTTCCGGGAATGAAACGCCAGGGGGATGAACGCGGAAAAGCCGCCGGTCCGGTCCTGGAGGTCGCGCAGCCGGACCAGGTGATCGATCCGTTCCTCTTTTGTTTCCATGTGCCCGTAGAGCATGGTGGCGTTCGATACCAGTCCCGACCGGTGAATCGCCTCGGTCACTTCGAGCCAGCGGTCCCCGTCGATCTTCTCGGGAAACAGGGCGTCATGGACCCGCCGGCTCATCACCTCGGCGCCGCCCCCGGGGACCATGGAAAGTCCGGCGCGCATCAGGTGATCGAGGGTATCGTCAAGGGAAAGCCCGGCGATTCGGGCCAGGTGATCGATCTCGACTGCGGTAAATGCCTTGATGGTGGCCAAGGGCCGCAGAAACCGTATGGTGGCGAGCAGTTCCAGGTAATAATCGAACGAAAGCTCCGGATTGATTCCGCCCACCATGTGAATTTCCCGGATCGGTTCATCCGCACGGGATTTGAGTCGCTCCGCAACATCTTCCGGGGTCAGGGTAAAGGCCCCGTCCTCCCCCTTGTCCCGGGCAAAAGCGCAGAACCTGCAACGGTTTTTGCAGACGTTCGTGTAGTTGATATGCTGATTATAAACAAAAAACGCCTTTTTACCGTGCCGCTTCCGGCGAACGGCGTCGGCAATAGTCCCGATGCCGATTATATCGCTGCTTTCATAGAGCGCCAAGCCGTCCACGGGATCGAGGCGGATGCCGTTTTCCGCCTTCTTCCGGATTTCCGGGAGTTTCGAATCGGTCGGCGCCGAATATTGGTTGAAATTCATCATCATTATTATAGTTAGGTACTTGTGGGTTTTGTTTGCATCCGATGACCAGGTGGTCATAAATATACCGTGTGCCCCCTCTCTGGCAAGTCTTTTTCGAACCGGAGCGGATGGAAAACTTCCGTGGACACGCGGACTGCTGTTCTGGTAGAAATAGCCGGAAACGCGCCGTGCATTATCGATAACCCCTGTCCGGATCAGAGGAGATTAAATGGAAATTGACACCCATCGGAAGATTAATCATCGATTGTGCGGTACGCCGGAACATATCGACCCCGGCTATGCCCGGCTGGAAATGCAAATTACCGCCGAGATGGCCGTCGATGATTCCGGCCTGGCTCACGGGGGGTTTATTTTCGGGCTGGCCGATCACGCCGCCATGCTTGCCGTCAACCACCCGAACGTTGTCCTGGCCGGCGCCGACGTCCGGTTCCTGAAACCGGTCCGCACCGGTGATGCGGTTTTCGCTGAAGCGCGCGTGACGCAGGTCGAGGGAAAAAAGAAAACCGTGTCCGCCGATATTTTTCGCGGTGAGGAAAAAATATTTACCGGGAGGTTTAATTGCTACGTCCCGGATCGGCATGTTCTGGGCGGATCGATCGCATAACGTTGTGCCATCATCAAAGGGAGATGGCAATGGAGAAAAGAATTGAAAACCGGGTCCGGGCGTTCCGAAAACAGCTCGAAGACTCCCAACTGGATGCCCTTCTTGTTCAGATCGATGCAAACCGCCGCTACCTGAGCGGCTTTACCGGGGAGGACACCGGTTTCGACGAATCGGCGGGCGCTCTTCTCATCACCGGAAACGACCTCATCCTGGCCACCGATTCGCGCTACACCCTTCAGGCGGAAAACGAATGCCCCGGTTACACAGTGTATACCTATAAAAAAGGGCTCTCCCGGGAATTGCCCGATATCGCCCGGGATCTCAAAATCAAGCGGCTTGGTTACGAGAACCGGCGGATCTCCTGCGATCAGTTCCGCCTGATGGAAAACCACCTGCGCGAAGCGGATTCCAGGATCGAAATGATTGCAACCGCCGACCTGGTGGAAAAACTCAGGATCATAAAAGATGCGGATGAAATCGAGACCATCCGCAGGGCCGTGGCGCTGGCGGAGGCTGCCTTTGCCGACGTATGGCGCACCCTGCGTCCCGGCGTAACGGAAATTGAAGCCGCCTGGGCGCTGGAACGCCGGATGCGGGAATCCGGGGCCGAAGCCGTTTCCTTTCCCGTCATTGTTGCCGCAGGAACCAATGCTGCCCTACCCCACGCCATCCCCGGCCATCGGCCGATCCAGGAGGGAGAACCGATCCTATTCGACTGGGGGGCTCGGCTCGACGGGTATTGCAGCGATACGTCCCGAACGGTGATCCTCGGGAAACCGGATGCTACGTTCCAAATAGTGTTTACCGCTGTTTACGATGCCCAGCAAAAAGCGATCGAAATGGTCCGGCCGGGGGGTTTCACCCGGGATATCGATGCCGCCGCCCGTAACATATTAAAGGATAAGGGACTCGATACCTTTTTCGGCCATGGTCTGGGGCACGGGGTGGGATTGGCCATTCACGAGCAACCGTCCTTAAGTCCCATGATGGAAAAGAACGTTCCCCTCGAAGAAGGGATGGTCTTTACCGTCGAGCCCGGCGTCTATCTCCCCGACTGGGGCGGCGTCCGGCTGGAGAACATGGTGGTAGTCCGGCGGGACGGGCCGGAAGTGCTGCACACCCTTCCGGTGCGCCTGTAAACGGCCATATGGCGAGCATCCCGGAACTCTCCATTTCCCAACTGATCGACCAGTACCTCAACTACCTTGTGGTGGAAAAAGGACTGGCCGATGCCACCATCGAATCCTACAGCAGCGATCTGGCCCGCTTTCAGGGGTTTCTCAATGCAAACAAGATTCGTCGCGTCGAGGATGCCGACACAATCGTCATTTTAAAATACCTTCTCGATTTGAGGGACGATAGCATCGGCATCCGGTCCCGGGCCCGGCACCTGGTTTCCCTGCGGGGATTTTACCGTTTTCTGACAGCTGAAAAAGTGATTGGCAAGGACCCTGCCCGCCTGGTTGATCTCCCAAAATTCGGTCTCAAGCTTCCCCATGTCCTTTCCGTCGCTGAAATCACGATTCTGCTGGATGCGCCCGATACGGCAAAACCGAAGGGTTCACGGGATGCGGCGATGCTCGAACTCCTGTACGCCGCGGGGTTGCGGGTGAGCGAACTCCTTTCGGTCAGTTTGCAGAATATCAATCTGGAGGCCGGATTTGTCCGGGTGACGGGAAAGGGTTCCAAGGAACGGATCGTCCCGATCGGGGCGCACGCCCGGCGGAGAATCGAGGAATACGTAAAAACCGCCAGGCCGCAACTGCTTAAGGAAAAAGTCAGCCCCTATCTCTTCGTGGCACGGGCCGGCAGGCCGATGACCCGCCAGGGGTTCTGGAAACTGGTGAAGCAGTACGCACTGATCGCCGGGTGCGAAAAAAAAATATCGCCACACACCTTCCGGCACTCATTTGCCAGTCATTTACTCGAAGGAGGCGCGGATTTGAGGGCCGTGCAGATGATGCTGGGGCATGTCGATATTTCGACCACGCAGATTTACACCCATGTGGCGCGGGATCATATGAAGCGGATGCACGAACGGTATCACCCGAGGGGGTGAACGGAGATGGCGGGGAACTGCTGCAAGCCAAGTTACCCGAAGAGGGGAATCATGCTGTCGAAATGAATGCCGATACCGGCATCTTCGATCCGGACGACCTCGCCCTGGGTTTTGATGTGCTTTCCTGTGTCCGGATGTGAGAAGGTCAGGGTGACGCGGTCTCCGGAGTTTATTTTCCTGTTGATATCCATCTCGATAAAGAGACCGCCGGGGCTGATATTCTTTATAAATCCGGAATACAACCGTTCGCCGACCGCGTATTCAACCACCATGAAATAATCTCTTCGGTCGTGCTTCCGTTTTTTATCATCGTAGCGGGTTTCCAGTTCGCTGAGCAGCTGGATGCGCTCATCGCCGGACATTTTTAGAATCATACCGAAGAGCTTGCTGGTAATGGCGGAGATGTTTTCGTTCTGGAGGGTCTTTTTCTTTTTGGCTTCCATCATCACTGCACCCTTTGTTGCGGTCAGGTTCCTTGCACAGGCATAATGTAGCTAAACTAAAGAGTGACAGTAGATTTGTCAAATGTATTTGAAAATGGCGTCAATGATCCGGAAACAAAACGCCTTTGTTTCCACAATGATCGATGGTTTCAATAAAGCATCCGCTCTGACCGCCGAAACCGGCTTCACCTTCCTTTTCAGGCGGTATGGAGCCATTGGCGTTTTCTCCCTCGGGGAAAGGCGCCCCGTTTGATAGGCCAATGGCATCCAGATCGAATCCGGCACTGCCAACTGTCGGATATGGATCGTAAATCACGTTGCCTTCACTGTCGAAACAGGAGCCATCCCCTGTGATATCGATGATTCTTACATGAGATATTCGCAACAGATCCACCAGGCCCGATTGCGCTTCGGATTTCTCCGCAAGAGCTGAAAGATCGAACGGGGTTCCGTATCCCTGCCGGTATTTTCCGGCAAGCCCGTTGATCAATGTCGCATCGACCGTGCCGAATGCGCTGACGGGTCCGGGTGTGAGAGAATTGCTGTCAAACCGGAGAAAGTCGATGCCATTGCTGGATACTTCCACATAGCCAAGTTCCAGGTGATAATTGTTGACGGCATTTTCAAATATCGCAAAGTCCCACCCTTCGCCATTTGCGATGGGGGGATCGAAGGTCATGGTAATGCGGCCACCGCGACCGAGGGAAACGATATCATAGGAGGTGCCGCCGGCCTTACCAAGGGCGTTTTCCGGGGTTTGCCAAACCGCATCCACATGACTGCCGGCCTGATAGTCCGTATACCCATTTGCCCAGCCGATAAACGCGAGATCATCCATATGGATGGCGGAAGAACCCTTCTCGCCTGCCGGGGGGGAGTACGGCCCGGCAAAGGATGGCGGCGCGTTAAAGAAAAACAGAATCAAAGAGATGATGATCCACAGTCGCCGACTTCCCGACGGCCGGATTTTCCGCACGTGAAAACGTATCATAGAAATGTCCACCGGAATCCTCCAAACACATTTCGTTCGGGCATCGGATAATATTGTTCGCTGTATGCCGTTGTCGAATACAATTCGTTGAAAATATTGTTTACGCCCATAAAAACCGTCAGATTCGCATAATCATAGGTGGCTTTCGCATCAAATACGACGTAATCCTCCAGTTTCTCATATCTATTGTTCTCAACATCATTTCCATCGTATCGTGAGCCGGAGTATGTGCCTGAGAAGTCAATCCCGAGATTCCCAATCGGCTGCCATCGGATCCCGGCCGCGGCCCGGTGTTCCGGCACAAGCGGAACGATGGTGTCTTTGCTGTCAAATCGGGCATCGGTGTAAGTATAATTGCCCCATAACCCCACATGCTCGGTTGGGTAGATTTTAATGTCGGCTTCCATGCCCTGGCGAATGGTCTTGTCTTCAAAATTCCGATTGATGTCGGAGTAATAAATTTCATCTTCGATCCGGATATCAAAAAGGGCAAGGGTGACGGCCATCAGGTTCCCGAAGTTTTTCCGGCCGCCGATTTCAAGATGATCGCCCTCCTGCGGGCGCAGGCCGGCTTCGCTTTCGGCAAACTCGTCGACATTCGGGATTCGAAAACTGGTGCTGTAACTGGCAAAAATCGATGTTTCGTCGTTCAGGGAATAGGTGATCCCCAGCGCATATGCGCTGTTGTCCCATTCCTGGCGGGTCGTACCGCCATTTACCCATAAGGGCTCGGTGCCGAAAAACTTTCGTTCATCGGTCCGGAAACGCCCCTGGTATTTGTTATGGCGGGCACCGGCATTCAGCAGCAGACTTTCGGTAAGCGACCAGTGGTTGTTGATGAAAAAACCAATGCTGTCGGTTTCACTGTTTTTCCGGGGACCATTCGGCATTTCCTCCCGGATATACTCGGTTTCAAAATGATCCATTCCAAGCTGGATCATCTGTGCATGGCCGAAAAGGGTGTAATCCTTGGTGTAATTCAGATCGAGCGAACGCGTATCTTCTTCAATTTCATCTTCCTGATCGCCGCGCGGGATCAGGGGGCTGAACCCGATAACATAATGGTTGTCCCGGAAGCGGTATCCCCGTTTCATCATGAGGGTTCCCCACCGGTCCAGATCGATCGCCACCCCTGCCCCGCCCCGAATCTCGGAAGTGTCTCCGGAATCATCCGGCCGATTGGTCAAGACGCGCCGCGTTCCGGAATCGATATCTTCGCGACGCACCGGGCCGGGCAGACCATATTCGTCTTCATAATAGGTTCCCGAAAGCTCGAAGGTGATACGGTCGTTGAAATCGTAGCGCGTCTTTGCGCCAAAATCCCTTGCTTCGAGAAAACCATTATCCCGGTAGCCATCCGAATCATAATAGCCGGCACTCAGGGCCACGTCTAAATTTCGGATCTTATCATCATAGGCGGCCCGGGCATCCACCGTATCGTAACTGCCGTATGAAGAATAGAGGCTTGCAGAACGTTTGCCGCCCGGCGGCCTGGTGATGATATTGATAACGCCGCCCACCGCGCCGCTCCCATATACGACGGACCCCGCGCCCCGGATGATTTCGATCCGTTCGATCTGTTCCACCGGAACGGAAGAAATGGAAGGGCCGGATTGGTCCGGGGCGTTCAGCCGGATGCCGTCGACCATTACAATGACATTGCTTGCGGCGGTATCCCCCATTCCCCTGAGATCAACCACCGCATGCTTGTCTGTCCCCGAATTGCCGCGCACGTTGATGCCGGCTTCTTTCGCCAGCAGATCAATGATGCTTTTACCGGTTGATTCCCGGATTTCATCTCCGGATATGACCGTCACGTGCTTCGGCACCACCCGGATCGCCTCTTCGACTTTGCTGGCCGAAACGACAATCTCATCGAGTGTGAATTGAACCGGGGCGCTTTCAGTTTTGACTTTTTCCTGCGTTTCCAGGGCAATCAAGGGGTCGGCCCCGAAGAAGAATGGGCTGATAAAAAGGACACACAGAAGAATGGATTTAAATCTCTGCATAATATTTATTTTCCCTTGGTCTTGGAAAGAAGACCAGATCCTGCGGCATTGATAAAGCACGTGCTGCTGTCATCATCGGAAGGAGCCGTGCCGTTGAAATCGTCCAAGGCGAAATAGGTCGGGGTGTTCAGGTATCCATATGTTGGATCTTTATCCGTCGAGTCCATGGAAAACTCTATCCGTTCCACCGGCCCCAGGCTGCTGAGATCGACCCATTTCCATTTATTGAGGATGTTCCCGTTTTGCGCCAGAAATACTTCGAGCTGACCCGTTTCCAGCCCATTCCGGTCATAACCCGTTATCATGATTTTAAAGGCATCGCTTTGATCGAATGGATGGATGTTGAATGCTTCATCGCCGTCTTTCATGATATAATATGCATAATTAGTATTCGTAATGTAGGCGCCGGTAATGACCTGCTCGGTTTCCATTGTAATTGTCGGAGGTTCCCCCGAATAATCACTCCAATAAGCGATTGCGTAATTACTGCTGTTGTTTACACCACGGCCGGGAATTGCGTTGAACTGATGCTCCAGACCGCCATCTGTTTTATTCGTAAGGTTCGAATAGGCAAACCCGTACCAGGATTCATAGGTGACTCCGTCATAAATGATAACTTCATATTTATTGCTGAAATGTGTGTCTCCGCTTGTAAACCCTCCAGTTAGCGGATCGTCTTTTCCATTCCAATAGGTATTGGGATTTAAATTTTTGTCCTCGAAATCAACCATCTGAGCGCTTGCCGAACCGGTGAAGGCCAATACGATTACTATCGTGATCATGAGGCGTTTCATCTTTTCTTCTTCTCCTTTGCGCTGTTAATAAAAAAAAGGGAAACCACGGGTTTGATCCCGGGATTTCCCTTTCT
>Ga0209347_1002665_pt1 | contig 22799 bp, 22 predicted proteins | sample AutmiccommuBRH23_FD_187382 | JGI IMG/M metagenome (GOLD analysis project Ga0209347, IMG submission 187382) | Deep subsurface microbial communities from Mt. Terri, Switzerland - Autotrophic microbial communities BRH/23 (SPAdes) (version 2) | ecosystem: Environmental > Aquatic > Deep subsurface >...
TTTAATGAAAAGGACAAGGAACTTTTTATCCGTAGATATTTTTACAACGAGAAAATTAGCGATATCATGCAATCTTTGGGGTTGAGCCGTTCGGCGCTGGACAACAGGCTCTTAAGAGGCAGAAAAAGAATCAAGGAGGTTTTATCCTGTGACTGAAAAGCAAATTCAAACGCTAATGCAAAATCTTGATAACGATTTGTTGGCTAAGGAACTGGATGATTTAATGAGTGACTTGGAAGTCGATCAGGACTCTATTACCCAAAAGGCATTCAAAAAGCTAAATAAGGAGCAGTTAAAAGTAAAAAGAAATAGAAATAGAATTTATCCAATTGTGGCAGCGTGTTTAATTATGTTTATCGGTGTCTCAAACGCCTATGCCGGAGAGATCTCGGATTTTGTCAGATCATTTTTCAATCAAAGAGCAATTTATTCAACTGTGATAGACGGAAGTGCCTACTATCTGGAATCCCCCTTGCAGTTGGATAAGGAAAGCAAACTGGAGAACGTTATTTTTTCAAAGGACAAGTTGGAAATGAATTTAACTTTTTCTTCAAAAGTAACAGAAGATCCGGAAATATCAGTCGCTGCGGAAAACGGCATAATATATAAACCGGGCGGTTACGGTTACGACAATGATCGTTTGTTCCTCAGTTTTTGGAATGAAGCAGAGCGGAACTACGTGTTCTCGCCATCGAAAGAATTGAAATTGATGATTGGAGATAAAAATTATAGTATTCATTTAGCGGAAGGTGCGTCTGTGGTTAGCAGCGGCGAAATTAAACCTGCTGAACAAACGGATATTGGTTGGGTAAACATTGGTTATCAAAAAACTAACCAGGGTGTGCAGATTTTAACAAGCTTTACAGACCAGGACTTGAAACTGAGAGGCATCGGTGAACTGGCCCAAAAAACTGTGACAAACTCGTTTAAAAATGAAAAGTACATCATAAACAGCGGGACTTCCTCAATGACCAATCCCCTCCTTGGTTATGACAAAGATAAAAACGTTTATACCTACAATCAGGCTGAAAATGCTGTGGGAAGACCCATCACCCAATATGAATCCCAGGCTCCTGCCGACAAAGAAATTGAACTGCAAATACCAAGTTTGCTTGTTGGTTATGAAATGAACTTTGGTGATATTGATGTGGCAATTCCGGGGTTGAATGAAGAAAAAGGAATCGGCCAGGATATCGACCTGAACATGCAAAAAATCACCTTGGAAAGTATTAAAAGAACCTCCGCAACAACAGCCGAGTTAAAATTTGCTTTGAACACGGGAGACACAGCAGGGGTTGTTGTTCGAGAGGTTAACCTTTACAGTAAAGATGTGCAAAGTGGTGACAGCACTTGGCAAGGTGACGTAGGCACAATGCGTATCAGTTTTGACGAAAAATTAAAAGATGCTAAGTTTAACGTTAGCTGGCCGGAGTTTGTGGTAAACGGTAATTGGACTCTGAAGATTAAATAATAGTTCATTGTAGAAGCCGGTTGCTTTTGGCAATTGGCTTCTTGCGTACGAGAGGCAGTCGCACCGCCCCGTTTAACTTCCTGTGCCTATACGCCATCATTTCAGTTGACTATCGGGTGAATTCACTCAGATCAACTCAGTGTCGACAATGGGCAACCGGAGTATAGTGCTTGGAATGTGACTTTTCACCATGCTGAGTTATGCTGCTTATAATATGACTTGATGGTGTCATATTACAAGTGTAGACTGAAACAGGGTGATAAAATGCAAATTAACCGATTATTCGAGATTGTATATAGCCTACTTAATAAGAAATCAGTAACCTCTAAGGAGCTTGCAGAGCGATTTGAGGTTTCAACAAGAACTATTTATCGTGATATTGAAACGCTATCCTCTGCTGGTATTCCTGTTTATATGAGCAAAGGTAAGGGCGGTGGTATTTCACTGCTACCTGATTTTGTGCTGAATAAAGCTGTTATAACGGATGAAGAGAAAGAGGATATTCTATCTTCATTAAAAGCTGTAAACGCTGTTAATCTCAGTAAAACAGATACCGCACTTAAAAAGCTCAGCAGCTTGTTTGGTGAATCAAACACAGATTGGATTGAAGTGGATTTTTCTTCTTGGGCTAACGCACAGAACGAAACTGAAACATTCAATACAATTAAGTCTACAATATTAGGCAAGAGAGTTATTTCTTTTTCCTATGCCAGTGCAAAAGGGCAGCAGACGGCACGTGAAGTAGAGCCTTTAAAACTTTGCTTCAAAAGCGGTGCATGGTATTTATATGGATATTGTAAGTCACGATGTGATTTCCGTTTCTTTAAGTTAAGGCGAATCAGGGAGCTTTGTGTATCAGAGCAAAATTTTCAGAGGAAATCCCCAAAGCAAATTTTTTCTAACGAAAATGTGTTTGAGGAAGAGTATGTTAAATTAAAACTAAAGCTGTCTGCACAAGTTGCTTACAGGGTATATGATGAATTCGATAGCTATGAGCAACAAGAGGACGGAAGTTTTATTGCCGAAATTAACTATCCAAAGGGTCAATGGATAGTATACTACATCACAACTTTCGGTAGGGATTGTGAAGTTTTAGAACCGGAGGACGTGAGAGATGATGTGAAAGCAGAACTGCAGAACACATTAAAGCATTATCTTTAATATGACACACAGTTGTCGTATTAGACAAAGTATAATAGCCTATATCAAATAGATGGAGGTTATTTTAAAATGAATTATGAAATCGTAAATTTAGACCAAAAAACAGTTGTAGGTGTTAGTGCAATTACCGACAATGCTGATCCTAAAATGGGTGCAGTTATCGGTGGACTTTGGGAAAAGTTATATCAAGGTGGAGTAAATGCTGCAATAAAAAATAAGATTAACGAATATGCCATTGGGCTTTATTCTGATTACTCAAAAGACCAATACTGCGTTACTGCCGGCAATGAGGTTTCAAAACCAGAGAATGATGAACTGACTGTAAAAATTATTCCTGCAGGAAGATATGCGAAGTTCTCTGTGCATGGACATATGGAAAAAGCAGTTGCCGAGGCTTGGGGCGAAATCTGGAAAATGGACTTGAACAGAAGCTTTACCGGAGATTTTGAGGAATATCTCAATAGTGATTGGGAGAATGCAGACATTGATATTTACATTGCGTTAAAATAAAATCCAACTTCAAGGGTGAATTTCTGACAAATGAAATACTGTCAGAAAAAAAGTTTATCTGTCATTGCGAGGCGGTATCTTGCCGAGGGAATTTCAGTAGAAGAAACTGCAAAAATCATTCAACATCCAGGTGGAGTTTGTTGAGATGTGCAAAGGAAATTGATGGAGCATAAACGGTCGTTTGTGAAACTGAAAGAGATAGTAACTTTTCTTTACGAGGATTAGTGCAGATGCTTTAGAGTTCATAAACCACCCATTATTTCCCTAATTTGTTATACACGGTGTAAGCGTCATCAAGGTTGTATTGCTCTGATTCGTGATTACCCTTAGCTCCTGCTGTCACGAGTATATACTCCCTGCCATTTTTTTGAGCGAGGCTGGCAAGGCATAACCCGGCTTCAACAGTGTATCCAGTCTTGCCACCCAAAATTTTTCCGCCGTTAACCACAGGATTTGTTATATTTTTAAACATTGTGTTTTGAAAGGTAATCCCGTTTGGATGTTTGTTTGTCGGTGCGATAGAGTAGCGAGAAGCAGTAAAAATATCCCGAAACGTGGGGTTTTGCAACGCATAGCTCAGAAGTATGGATAAATCCTTGACGGTCGTGTAGTGGTTATCGTCTTGAAGTCCGGTGGAATTGGTAAAATGTGTATTGCTCATGTCGAGCACTACTGCTTTTTTATTCATCATCTCGACGAATTTTTGCTCTGATCCCGCTATATGGTCGGCTAGTCCAATGCAGCATTCCGCTCCACTCGGCAACATTACGCCATAAAGTAAATCTATGGCTCGGACTTTTTCATCTGGCTTGAACCCTGCCATGGATGCATCCGATTTGTACAATTTCTGAAACATGGAATTAGGAAGATCTACTTTTTTCTGTAAATCCTGTAACCTCTCAATTGCCACGATTGCGGTCATAATTTTGGTCAAAGACGCTGGGTAAATCCTTTGCTTACTGTTTTTCTGCATCAAAACGCTGTGATTATCCAGCCGAATGAGGATCGCATTAGAACTGTACAGATTGTCTAAGGGTACGGAAACATCAGAATTAGAGGCTACCCTTACTAAGGGAAGCGACCCGGCATTATCATCACTGATTTTGCTAAGCAATGATTTGGCGTTAAGAGCAATCTTAGAATTGTAAGCGAATAGAATAACAACAATCATTAACAGGAGAACCCAAAACTTCGATTTTCTCTTTTTTGTTTTTCGCATCTCTAAAAAACTCCTTATTCTATGCTATTTCTATTTAAGCACTGAATAAGGAGCTATGTTGTACTTTCCTCTTATGAACATCTTAAGATTTACTTAAGATGGAAGCTTTACAGTAAATTGAGGACTTGCTGAAAGAAGCTGTATCCGATGCCCGTCCCCATTGATTTGCTTCTATTTGCATACTAGAATTATTTGTGATTACATGGTAACTTTTTGGTGAAGCGCGAGTCTATATTTACAGAATGATCATTCACTTCAGGAAGGAGGGAGAGAACGTGTGAAAACGCGATTTAACCGTATCTATGAAAAGCAAAGAGATGCCATATACGCATACTTGCTCTACATGACTAAAGATGCCGAAACTGCAGAGGATCTGAGCCAGGATACTTTTTTGAGGATATACCTGAATCTGTTCCGCTTTCGTGGAGATTGCAGTGAAAAAACATGGGCATTGAAAATCGCTCGTAATATGTTTCTCTCCTATGCGAGAAAGAAAAAACCCATCTTGCTGGAAGAACAGGAGTGGGCTAATCTGCAATCCGTACCGTGTATTGATCCGGAAAATAACATCCTGTTGCGCGAGCATGAACAAATGATCAGAAGTGTTTTGCTTGCGCTGCGGGAGGATGACCGATCTTAGACTTAGGAGGGAAAAAATGCAAATATGCTGTACAAAAAAACTAAATGACGAGATGGGGATAGTGCCTGGGAAAGGACCTCCGATGAAAATCATCCTCTAAAAAAGCCTTGTCTGACTAACAAACGACTTGTCGTCAAATAGTATAAGTTAATAATCGAATTAAATCTCGATTTTTGCCCCCAGCAGTTCAACAAATTTCCGCAACCATTCTGGATGGCCGGGCCATGCAGCTGCAGTTACTAGGTTACCGTCTACGTAGGCATTAGAGAAAGTGTCGTTTATTTCTCCCCATAAAGCTCCGGCACGAAGCACATCAGGTTTTACTGCCGGGTAGGCGGTACAAAGCTTTCCTTCCAATACCCCGGCTGCTGCCAGTACCTGCTGACCGTGGCAAACTGCGGCTATGGGTTTATTATTTGCGGTAAACTCCCGTACAATGTTTAAAACATTATCATTGAGTCGAATGTATTCTGGTGCTCTCCCACCGGGAATTACCAAACCAACATAGTCATCCACTGTTACTTTTTCAAAATCGTAGGTTATCGCGAAATTATGCCCTGGCTTTTCACTATAGGTTTGGTCACCTTCGAAGTCGTGAATGGCAGTACGTACCGTATTACCGCTGTTTTTACCTGGGCAAACGGTATGAACGACATAACCTAACATGGTAAGACATTGAAAAGGTACCATTGCTTCATAATCTTCTACAAAGTCGCCTACCAGCATGAGTATCTTTTTACCCGACATATGGGATCCCTCCTTAAATATAGTTAGCTATAGATTCTCCATATACCAAATAATAACCTGCATAATTTTGCCATAATTGAAATTTCCTTACATTCCCTTAAAACGCCGCTCTATTGGATATTTTGAGCGTTTCCTGTTTCCTGTCAAATTCGATAGCTGACGTTTCTTGGTCTGAATTCCGGTCAATGCTGGAATATAAAGGGGAATGGTATGGAAGAGAAATAATTATCATCGGTAAAACGTTCCCATCCAGTCAGCTTTGTTTTGCATGTGGTTATCGCAATAAGGATGTAAAAAACATGAACCTACGAGAATGGATATGCCCAATTTGTGGCTTGCACCATGATCGAGATGAAAACGCCGCCAAAAATATCCTTAGAGAAGGATTAAGGCTGGCAGGATAAATTTCTTTGCCGTGGGACACACGGTTTAAGCTTGGGGAGTACACGGCATCAGTCGGTATGATGAACCTGGAATCCCCTGGATTCATCCAAGGGGAGTGTCAATGACTCCAAACCCTTGTTCTTTTTAAAAACGCTATAAAGGACTGGGAAGCCAGAGAAACCGGAATATTCCTTTTCTGTGCAATACCTATTGTGCGTGGCGGTAGGGCAGGGGAGATTGGAATTTCCTTCAGTATACCTAGTGCTAGTTCCTCAGTTACAAAATTTTTGATTACTGTGGCAATCCCCAACCCGATTTTTGCAAATTCAATTAAGATATCCATACTGCTGATCTCTATTTCTGGGGTAAAGCTGAGATGATTGGCCATAAAATAGTCATCGATATGGATTCTTGACAGATTCCCGGCCTCCATCATGAGGAGTGGGTAACTTACAAGTTTCTTAAGGGAGAGGGCGCAAGCAGGGATGTCATATTTACTGCCTGCCACAAAGATGTCCTGGATGGTCATCAACTCGATATATTCCAGGTCTCCCTTGTCCCTGGGAATGCTGATAATCCCAAAATCAAGCTGCCCTTGCTCCAAAAGCTTCAAGGTATCCGGTGAAGGTCGGTTGATGATTTGAATGTGTATGCCTGGGTACTGATAATGAAATGATTCTAAATAAGGCAAAAAGAAGTATCTGCACAGCGTATCGCTTATGCCCACTTTGACAATACCCTCGGTCCTCTGTTTTAGCTTTTCAAGCATCAGCTCTCCATTGTGCAGAGTTTCAAAGGCACTTTTGACATAATCATAGAGAATCTGTCCTTCTGTTGTGAGGGTGACACCCTTAGAATTTCTGATGAAAAGCGTACAACCAGTTAAGGTTTCCAGCTTTTTAATAGATTTACTGATGGCTGGCTGACTAATATAGAGTCTTTCTGCAGCTTCAGAAAGGCTTCGGCACATAGCAGCGAAATAGAAAACCTTATAAAGCTCTGTATGCAACATGGCATAACCTCCAGTTATGAGTCCTATGAAAAACAGGCATTTTAATTATAACAAAAAATGGAGTAGGATGAAATAAATGAAAAGGGGGATTGCTTATGAACGCGATTGAAAAAATTATTGCAACCCATGCAGGTCTCAAGACCGTTAAACCGGGACAGATCGTTGATGTGAAGCTTGATTATGTGATGGCCAATGATGCTACAACTACTCTATCGATTGATGTATTCCAAAAAGAGTTAAAAGGTAAAAAGGTTTTTGATCGGGAAAAGGTGATCTTGGTTATGGATCACTATACTCCTTGCTGTTCGGTTGATGCAGCGGAAACCCACAAAAAGATGCGGCAGTTTGGGAGGGATCAGGAGTTGAACTACGTTTACGATGGTGTGGGGGTATGCCATCAGCTCATGTTGGAGCATCATGCCAAACCGGGCGATTTTATCATTGGTGCCGATTCCCATACCTGTTCCTATGGGGCCATTGGAACTCTGTCCACAGGGATGGGATCAACGGATGTGGCGGTTGGTTGGATGGAGGGTAAGGTCTGGATCAAGGTCCCTTTCGCCATCAAGATCCGGGTCAGCGGAAAATGGCCTCAGGGTGTCTACGCCAAGGATCTCGCCCTAAAGGTGATCAGTGACCTGACTGCCAAGGGTGCTACCTATAAGGCCTTGGTTTTTGAAGGAGAGGCCATTAGGGATTTGACGGTTTCAGAGCGGGTGACTCTTTGCAACATGGGCATTGAAGCAGGAGCAAAATTTGCCTATATGCAACCTGATGAAAAAGTTAAAACCTTTATGAAGGAGATGGGAAGAGAGGGTTATCCGCTCATTGAGGACGATGAGGATGCTTCATATGAACGGGTATTAACTTACAATGTAGAGGACTTGGTACCCCAGATCGCCTATCCCCATAGCGTGGATCAAGTCAAACCCCTGTCCGACTTTGAAGGTCTTGAGATTGATGAAGTGTTTTTGGGTGCCTGTACCAATGGCAGGTTTGAGGATCTTGAAACAGCGGCGGCTATTCTGAAGGGGAAAAAGATCTCCGACAAGGTGCGGATGCTGGTCACACCGGCCAGCAACGCGGTATACATGAAGGCCCTGGAACGAGGTCTGATCGGGACTTTTATGGAAAGCGGAGCTATGGTATCCCCCCCTGGCTGCAGTGCCTGCTTTGGCGGTACGATTGGCCTTATTGGGCCTGGTGAGCGGCTCCTTACAACGGCTAATCGGAATTTCAAAGGCCGCGTGGGTAGCCCAGATGGAGAAATCTATCTTGCAAGCCCAGCAACGGCTGCAGCTTCTGCACTCTATGGAAGAATAACCGATCCAAGGAAGGTGATCTAAGATGATCAAAGGTAGAACGATCAAATTTGGAGATAATGTGGATACCGATCAGATCATTCCTGCCCAATACCTGAGTCTGTCTACAATCCAGCAAATAGCTACCCATACCTTTGAATTCTATGGAAACTTTGCGAACGATTTTAAACCGGGGGATATGATTAGCGGCAATGATAACTTTGGGTGCGGATCTTCAAGGGAACAGGCTCCTGCCGTGCTAAAGGAAAGAGGTGTCAGTGCGGTCATCGCCAGAAGCTTTGCCAGGATTTTTTATCGCAACGCCATCAATATTGGCCTACTGTTGGTGGAATGTGAAAAAGCGGATGAGATCAGACAGGGTGATGTACTGGAGATCGACACTCAAAAGGGGGTCATCAGAAATATCACCTCCGACAGTAACCTCGAAATCACTCCTTTGCCAGCCTTCATGCAAGATATATTGAATTGTGGTGGGATCGTAAAGTATATTGATAATAGGAGGGGAGATCATGACGGATTGGAGTGCAGGGACAGAACCCAACTGGCTATCATAGCGCAGAAAAACATGACCTAAGATAGAGATAAACTATATCTTAAGTATGATGTGCAGCACCTCCTTCACCTTTAGTATTAAGGTGAGGGGTTTTTATTTTTAAAGGGGTGTGCACAAATGAGGAAGCTATCTATAACATTAATTTTATTGTTGTTTACGCTAGTGGGGTGTAGTAAAGAAAACATCAATGATGATGAGTCCAAAAAGTTATTGAATAGCCAAAAATACGAGGAAGAATTACTTAAGAAAGCCGAGGCAGATTTGGCAAATATAGGCGAGGTGTTATATAAGGAAAGGGTTATTTCCAAAGTTCAATTGGCTGAATACGCTGACTCCGTTAAGAAAGAAAGGAATAAAGTTGAAGAAATTAAGCTTTCTTTGAACAGTCTATCACTGGCAGTGTTGCGTTCGGTTGGGATGAGTAAGCAACAGATTATTAAAATGATCTTTATAAAATCTTTGACAGGGGGATTAATTGGAGGAATTATAGGCGTTATAGGTGGAATTTTGAAGAAACCGTATATTTTTTGGATGTGCCTGGCCGTGACGGAATTGACCACTGTAAGTAGGTTGTATTTCAACTTGTGCTTGTTGAAATGGTAGATCGCCTGCATTACAGTCTAAGTGTAAAAGTAAAAGTCGTGAACTCATCCTCCATACTTTTGACATGTATCTCGCCGCCTAAGCTGTCTAGGATTGTTTTCGCAATGGATAAACCTAAACCATAACCGCCGATCTCCTGTGTTCTGGAGGGGTCAGCTCTATAAAATCTATCAAAAACTTTCGGCAAATCTTGTTTTGCAATCCCTTTGCCACTATTTTTTATCGAATAGATTACTTGTCGTTTTGATTTTAGGAGTGAAATATCAATCTGCCCATTTTCATTGGTGTATTTGATCGCATTATCTAATAAGATCGTGACAACCTGCTTAACTCTATCTGAGTCGCCTTTAACCATTATGTCAGGTTCTATCGAAGCGGAGAGCTTAATACCTTTTTCAATCATTACTGCATCCATTGACAACAGCACATCATGAATAGAGTTGCTAAGATTAAAGGGTACTTTTCGCGTTTCTAGATTTACATCCTCTAATTTAGCCATAGACAAAAGGTCATTGATAAGCTTGGTCATTCAATTCGCCCCGGATTGTAATTTTCTTCAATATATTCCTGCGCAAGTTCTGGCACCTTGTCAAGCTGAATATGCTGTTCCTTTTATTCAATTTGCCTGCAGTGATAGTGATGCCTCTGGTTGCACAGTTTTTTCTGCCGATGCTGAATAAAAGCACAGTTATGACAGGCAATAGCATTTATGAATTGATGGTTTACTTTGCAGCCGGTGCTATCCTGGTATGTATACCGGTTGTGACAGTCGGCCCTGCATATCTATCCGATGCTGATTACATTCAGGCTTTCAGTCAAACAGATATATAAAAACGCTTTTATATTTTCTATAATCAGGTTCTTTCCAAATCTGGGGATACTCGCCCTTTGCTCTGTATTGGCTCTATTGCCGCTCTTACTGCTCCCTGCGGTGGGAATTTTGATGTTCCTGTTCATAACAATGAGCTTAATAGGCTTGATTACCAACTTCTATGTATACCCGGTGCTGAAAAAATACTTGCGAGACAAGCTGCCTGATATGAGCTAAGGAATGCCGGATAATGGACGTTTTCTATGAAAGAATTGCATTTCATATGGTAGGCCTTTATATTAGTATGGGAAATAGATTAAAGCCTATATTAATAAAACCTTAAGGTTTTCATAAGAAAATTATTATGTTATAGATTTTTGTTTTGCGGTACTATAATAATGAGTGTTTAATCAGGAAGAAGGGATAGAACTTATGAGTATCAATATTTTGGTTGTAGACGATGAGCAGTCCATAGCGGACCTAATTGAAGTTTATTTAAAAAATGAAGGTTTTACAATATACAAATTTTATAACGGTCAAGATGCGTTCCGGTGTGTTGAGTCGGAACAGTTAGATCTTGCGATACTTGATGTCATGCTGCCGGATATTGATGGCTTTACTCTCTGCCAGAAAATTAGGGAAAATCATAATTTCCCTGTTATTATGCTGACTGCTAAAGAAGAAGAAATTGATAAAATTACCGGATTGACACTAGGTGCGGATGATTATGTAACAAAACCGTTCCGTCCATTGGAGCTGATTGCTCGTGTCAAGGCGCAGCTCCGGAGGTTTACCAAGTATAATTCCGCGGAGCCAAACCAGGAAGAACACCAGATCGCTTTTTCCGGCGTGGTATTGGACATGGACACCCATGAATGTACGCTGAATGATAAAAAACTATCTCTCACACCTACGGAATTTTCAATTCTTTGGGTCCTTTGCTCTAATCGCGGACGGGTGGTCAGTTCGGAAGAATTGTTCCATGAGGTATGGGGAGCTAAGTATTTCACCAATAGCAATAATACGGTAATGGTTCATATCAGGCATTTAAGAGAAAAAATGCATGACAACGCGGAACATCCCAAATATATCAAAACGGTATGGGGAGTTGGCTATAAAATTGAAAAGTAAGAGAGATAAAAGAAGGAATGATTATACAAAATTAAAAAGAAAAGTATTTTTTCGAATGCTCCTTTTTATAGTCGCCGCCGCTGTGACTGTTTATCTATTGCGCAATATCCTGCGTGGAGAGATCGGAGATCGTATCGTTCGATTTTTAGTCAATGCTTTTCATTTTAGAAATTCGGACGCACAGACAATCTATCAGTTGGTGATTCGCAACAATATGTACATGATCCTTTTTGGTGTAATCCTAATATTTTTAGTTATTTTTTCTGTTTCTTGGTTCACAAAATATTTTGATGAAGTCAGTGCTGGAATGGATAAACTTGCTGAGGAATCCGATGCAGAAATTACCTTATCGCCAGAATTGGATTTTATGGAAAATAAGCTAAATCAGATAAAAAACTACTTGGAAAAACAAAAAAAAGCTACTCTTGATGCCGAGCAACGCAAAAATGATTTGGTAGTTTACTTGGCTCATGATATAAAGACACCTCTGACCTCCGTTATAGGATACTTAAGTCTTCTCGATGAAGCTCCTGATATGCCTCCTGAACAGAAGGCAAAATATGTCGGTATTACCTTGGAAAAAGCTTATCGATTAGAGCAGCTTATCAATGAGTTTTTTGAGATCACAAGATTTAATCTTCAAACGATTGTTTTGAATAAAGAAAAAATCAATTTACTATTCATGCTCCAGCAGATGGCGGACGAATTTTATCCAATGCTGACTCCACAAGGAAAGCAGATGTCCGTCAATGTACCAGACGGCCTTACACTGTGGGGAGACGCAGACAAACTGGCCCGTGTATTCAATAACATCCTGAAAAACGCGATAGCCTACAGTTATGAAAACAGCGTCATTGATATTTCCGCTCAGCAGCAAGATAAAAATATTATTATAACTTTTACGAATCAAGGTAATCCTATTCCACGAGAAAAACTGGAAACGATATTTGAGAAATTTTTTCGGCTGGACACATCCCGTTCTACCAATACAGGCGGTGCCGGGCTTGGACTGGCTATTGCCAAAGAAATCGCAAACGCGCATGGAGGCAATATTTTCGTGCAAAGTAATACAGAAAAGACAGTCTTTACTGCCGTGCTTCCACAAAAGTAAGAAAAGGACAAGTTATCTGCTTAAGTCAGTAGCATCACACCCAGTTCAAGATTTCTCGCTAAAAAAACGCTTGAACCCATTGACTGGAATACTGCCCGTGCTATCGCGGAACTTGGTGCAGGCACCGGTGCCTAACCTCCATTATTACCTATGTTGATTTGTTGAAAAACGAAAAGGATCTAACCAGGGCTGCAGGGACGGGGAAGGGGGAGAAGACCAATGCACATGGTGATGATTTTCGTAGATGGTTTTGGCCTTGGAGGACAAGACCATAATCCCATCGTGGCGGCGAAAACCCCTGTTCTGGATGAACTACTGGGAGGCCATCTCCTCTGGGGAAAGCGCTTCATCACCCATAATATGACAGTGCTTAGAGCGTTAGATCCCACGCTAGGAGTGTCGGGCAAGCCTCAGAGTGCAACAGGTCAGACGACACTCTGGACGGGCATCAATGCAGCCAAAGCGCTTGGATTTCATCTTCGTGCCTATCCCAATCAACTCTTGGCTGAAATCATTGCTGAAAAGAGTATCTTTAAGCAATTAGCGGACGCTGGGAAGACGGTTATGTTTGCTAATACCTTTACTGATGCTTATGATCAAGCGGTTGGGACCAGGAAACGAAAACACACGGCGTCCACCCTATCAGCCTTAGCGGGCGGCGTACGCTTAAGACGTGTTCCCGATTTAATGGAGGGATTAGCCGTATATCAAGATATGACCAATGCCATTCTCGTTCAACTGGGGGAGCAGGTTCCGATTATTTCTGCGTTTGAGGCTGGTCGACATTTAGGAAACTTGACTTTAAATTATGATTTCACGTTATATGAATTTTTTCAGACGGACGTTTTAGGGCACAAGCAACTATGGAATGAAGCGATCGGATTAGTTGAAAGCCTTGATAGCTTTATTGGTGGCTTTCTCTCAGTGGTTGAGGAAGAAAATGTGGCCTGGATACTGACCAGTGACCATGGCAACATCGAAGATTTTTCTGTCAAAGGGCATACCATAAATCCGGTTCCTGCACTATGTTGTTCTAATCAACCATTACAATGGCCGGAATGGGATACACTTGAAGAGGTGACTCCGGGTATTATCAAGTTATTAACTTAAGCTGAGAAACACATTGAGTTAAGGCACTATGCGATATCAATAGGTCGCTTTAACAAGTGAAAGATTAAGTACATAATGTGATTGAGAAAGAACCATGTTCTGGGCTGGTTAATCTTGCATTATTCCAAGATAAACCGTTGTCTGTACTAATCTGGACATTAATGATCGTTGCTTTTTATCGCGTGGTGGGTATGAGTGGAAATCAAAAGATCCAGATCAGGTGATCTGGATCTTTTGATTTTAGTTAAATTCACTAGCGTGCATCATAATAATTTGTCTGTCATACGGTACTCATTCGGCTAAGCACATCCAATTTAGTTATAAAATAATATTTTGTACATACTATTCTTCTAAAAACTCCATAAACGGTTTTTCCATACTCACTAGGGCATTGACCATTAGTTCTACTAAACCACCATATTGAAGATTGAATTTTTCTGTCGCTTCGTAGAACTCCAGTAAGTCTCGAATAGCTCCTTTACAATTCGAACAAGGTGCACAAACATATTTAGGTAGGGTAGTATTCTCCATACTATCCTGAAAGGCTCCCAGGATCTGATTAAACTTCATACGAGAACTTACTTTGTTTCTCCATTCAGAGAAGTTAATGGAATTCGTAATAGCGAACCCCCCACCACCACCACAGCAGTAATTATCGACTCCATGGGGTGTCATTTCCCTAAACTGAGGACTAATTGCCTTTAAGACCTTCCGTTGAGGTTCAACAATCCCCATTCCCCGTACATAATTACAAGGATCATGAAGCGTCACAGGAAAATTGTTTTTACTAGGATCTAACTTTAGTTGTTTGCTCTTGACCAGATCCCAGAGCAGAGGGAGGCAACTCTCGACTGGTACTTTAGCATCTCCATTCACCATGCGATCCCCTATGAGGGCAGCAGCCTTATGGGCATGCCCACACTCTGCGATGACTATTCGGTTGACTCCTAATTCTTTGGCTACTTTCATCTGTAGTGTGGCTAGGGTTTTTGCTTGGAAGTCATCATACCAGATGCCGTAGTTTACATTGTCATATCCCGCGATTTCACTACTGAGTGTATAATTTAAACCAGCTTCTTCAAAGAGAATGGCAAAAGCAATGGGGTTTTCAGGCCAAGCCATATACTCGCCCGCATTATGTATAAGAAGAATATCGGCTCCTTTCTTGTCCATCGGAAATTTAATCTTTCGGCCATACTTCTCTTCGATATCTTCTTCTAAAAACTCTATCGTATCTAAGAAAGCAGGTTTATTAACCCCTGTAGATGAACCTGTTTTTATTTGAAGCACCGTACCTTTGGTATGCAGGGGAAGAGGTGCAATGCCCAGCTCTTGACTGAACACCTTACGGATTTCTTTGGTGAGAATGGAGTTATCTAAGCCTAACGGGCAGGTCTGAGCACAACGACGGCAAAGATTACAGCGATAGGCCAATTCTCCAAGTCGAGCAATCGTTTCCCAGTTCACATCAATATCTGCTCCGACAAAACTGCCTAGGAGCCTTCCGCTTTTGGTAAAGTACTTTTTGACAATTTTTCGAAGAGTTTCGGAACGGAAAATAGGGCGGTATAACTCATTTTTTCCAGACGCTTCGTAGATATGGCAGGCAGCAGAACACGTATCACATTTTGCACAGTATTCAAAGGATAATAAAAACGGTTGAAGAGCTCCATTATTGGCATCTGAAAAGCTTTTTTCTAAGCCATTGAGGAACTTTCGAACGAATTCGTCTTCTTCCTCTTTAGTTTTGGGGCGATTTAAAGTATCGACACCAACGTAGCCATCTAAAGTAGTACAGAATTTTTCTTTCCAGGCGGGCTTTGGGTCAGTTAAAGGCGGTTCCATTCCGGGTTTATCATAGGGTGGAAATAAAGGCATTAGCTGTTCGGGTTCTAGTTTGATCAGCTGCTCATCCGTTCGTCCCATATCTCTTGGACGTAAATCTCTTTGATTGATCATATTAACTCTCCTCTTTCCACAAGTTAACTCTCGAAAATTCGTAGTTATTTCTTGGGGTATCTTGGTTGCCTAATTATGATATAAATAAATAAAAGATGGAGTTAATTATTGGCATATGCCCATTTATTTTCATTATACTTGATATTAAACATATGTCAATAATTGTTTTCGGCAACGATATGTCCCAAAATTGAGAAATTTGAGGGGGATTTATGCATCAGGAATTTCTAAACTTCTCGCTAACTGAACAACTGAACTTTTACTATCATGGAATGAGTTAATACCTTTCTCGCTTTAGATGCCAATTGTACAAATTAAAATTAAACAATTATAATATAGTTGTGTCCGGTCCTGAGCAGAGGATGGATATCAAATATTGGCTAATGTAGAAACAGGGGAATAAACTAAATGAATGAAATAAAAACCCAAGAAACCCTACCGTTGGAGCTTTTGGCTCCTGCAGGAAGTTTTGAGGCTTTCAAAGCGGCAGTAGAAAATGGCGCAGATGCAGTTTACCTCGGAGGAAAGAACTTTAGTGCCAGGGCAAGCGCTGCAAATTTCGATTTAGAAGAGTTACAAAAGGCGGTTCGTTATGCCCATGCACGACAGGTTAAGGTGTATGTGACAGTAAATATTCTTATTGCAGACCAAGAATTCCAGGAATTGTTAGACTATCTCTTTGCCTTACATGAAATCGGTGTCGATGCTCTGATTTTGCAAGATGTGGGGGTAGCAGAGTTAATTCATAGTATACTTCCAGAAATAGGGATCCATGCCAGTACACAAATGACGGTGAATACTAGTTGGGGTGTTCAACATTTGGAAGCGCTGGGCTTTTGCCGAGTTGTGTTGGCTAGGGAAACCTCAGCAGCTGAAATGAAAGAGATTGCGGAAAACACGCCGTTAGATCTTGAAGTCTTCGTGCATGGCGCACTTTGTATAGGTTATTCCGGGCAATGTCTCATGTCGAGTTTTATCGGGGGGCGAAGCGGCAACCGTGGTACATGTGCGCAACCTTGTCGGATGACGTACCAACTAGTGAATGAAGAGAAAGAGAACCTATTAGTCCAGAAAAAACCGGGGGATCACTTATTAAGCCCACGAGATTTAAATTTAGCGGAGGAATTGGCTGAGTTAAAGCAAATTGGCATTTGTTCCTTTAAAGTGGAGGGAAGAATGAAGCGGCCTGAATATGTGGCAACTGTAATTCGGCTCTATCGGCAAGCAATAGACCGGATTGGAAATCAGCAAGAAGGCTGCGCAGATGCTCCCTTGCTAACCTCAGGGGAGCATCAAGAATTACTGCAAGTTTTTAATCGGGATTTTACAAGCGGTTATTTCAGAGAAAACCTCGGTGCAGAACTTATGAGCTATAGCCGCCCGAACAACCGAGGGACTCGTCTTGGGCGGGTGGTAAGGTTAGATTTTGGGCGATTATCTCTCAAGCTGGAGGCCGCTTTGCACCCTGGTGATGGGATTGAATTTTGGACAGGTCGTGGACGAGAAGGGATTACGGTCGGGAAAATTTGGAGGGACGAAACAGAGGTTGGAGAAGGATTACAGGGTGAAACCGTGCAGATCGAGTTTTTGGGGATGGCTCAGCCCGGAGACCGTGTTTTTAAGACTAATGATGCGTTATTGATGGAAAAGGCCCGAGTAAGCTTCCAAGAGGGACGGGAGCAACGCAAAAGCCCACTGACCATTCGCCTATCGGGACATGTTGGGGGAAAGTTGCAAATGGATGTCATGGAGAGCGAGCGTAGAGTCACCGTTTATTCAGCTAGCGCAGCACAAATGGCTTTGAAAAGACCTCTAACGTGGGACTATGCCTTCCAACAGTTAGGGCGATTAGGGACAACGCCCTTTTGGCTAGACAAGTTGGAGTTGGAAGTCGATGAGGGCATCATGCTGCCGGTAAGCGATCTAAATGAAATGCGCCGCCTAGCAGTTGAAAGGTTGCTAGAAGAAGCGAATCGAGCAAAGGTCGATCGGCACACATATGGTCAGAGAATAGAGCGCTGGAAAAAGCGTCAGATCGAAGAACGGACAGGCTTGCAAACTTTTAATAGCGTCATGCCCCGGATTTCGGTGGCTGTGAGTGAACCGGAAACGCTGCGAGCTGCTATTCAAGCAGGAGCCAAACGGATCCTCATTGGTGGGGAGCATTGGCGTTCTCGGCGAGGGTTTTCTCTGGAAGAAATTCGTAGAAGTTTCGAGAGGTGTCATAAGCAGGGAATCGATTGTGTTTGGCGTTTACCCCGCGTCTTAAATCAGGCTCAGAGCGCTAGTCTTTTGTCGGATCTTAATAAGGCGGCGGGGTGGCCGGATAAACCAAAACTAATGGTTTCCAATCTTGGAGAGTTGGAGCTCATGAGGGCCGTTGCAGTGGATTGGCCGTTTGAAATTGATTATTCTTTGAATGTTTTTAATGAAGCTAGCCTTGCTTACTTTTTGCGTCTGGGAGCAAGAGGAGTGACTCTTTCGCCCGAACTGCATCATGAACAACTCACCCATTTAGCGAGATGGCAGGGAGTAGAGTTACTGGCATTTGGAGACCTGGAGATGATGGTCAGCGAATACTGTCCGGTTGGGGCAACTTTAGGCGGAAAAAAGGGGCAACACTGTTCAGGAACCTGTATGCAAGAACCTCATTACTTACGCGATCGGATGCGTTATGATTTTCCGGTCGAGACAGATCAGGAGTGCCGGATGCATCTCTTTAATGTGAAGGTCCTCAACCTCTATGAAGAGCTTGCTCAAATCCGACGCATGGGATTTTCAACTGTTCGTTTGCAATTGACTCGACAGACTCCCGGGCAAGTTCAGCGGATTGTTCAGTTGTTTGTTGAGGCTTGGGATAAAGTATCTGAAGGCAAGAAGACAGCATGGACGTCGGTGGAAGGGATGGCTGATTTAGCTTCTCTTTTCCCAGATGGATTTACTAAGGGGCATTTCTTCCGTGGCGTACTATAAGAGGAGGAACGAATGGGGTTTGATGATAAAGTTTTATTAATAAACTTTGGAATTGGGCTGGTGAACGCTACCTTCCAACGGGTATCGTGGTCATGCCAGAATAGGGCAACGAATGAATTGATTTGGTGACTTTGCTTAAAAGGGTGGATTTACATATGAAGAAGAAACTGCGCATCCTATTAGTTTGGATATTTGTTGCACTCTGTTTTCAACTTGGAGGGTACACCCTTCTGGAAAATAAAATACAGAAAGTTATGGGACCAATGGATGGGGATAGTGAACCCCCTATCGCGCCTCAACTCAAAGCGACCATTCCTGGATCTGAGCTTACGAATATTCAAGTCTCTTATGCTAAGGATTACTTGGCTTATTCCGACCATGGAACACTTAAAATCTTCAACCTAAAAAAGGGAAAGCTGGTTTTTGAGAAGAAATCTCCCTCAACTACTGATCAAACATTAGGCGTCCAAATGTATCAATGGCTACCCGATCGAAATATCTTACTCTATTTTTATGCCAAGAAAAACCCTAATCAGGTGACAACTGTTAAAGTGCCCGCTAAGTCTATACCCTCAACCCCTTTAATTGAGCCGAAAACAGAAGATCCAAACCATGCGAAAATTGTGACCAAAGAGGTTCCGGAAGAGCCTAGGTATGAAAAACGGTATGGAAGTCCACAACTTACAGAACTATATTCACTGGAACTCCCGAATAGTGATGAAGATATCGCTCCGGATGATCGTATAAATCCATTTGACCCCCTGAGTGGCAGTGAAGAGATTTCGACAGCAGGAAGGATTGAAAAATTTGTAGTTGCAACCTCTACCAACCTGATGTACTTAACTGTCACTAAGGACATGAAACAGCAATTCATGGAAATTGACATTAATAAAACGGTAAGTACCCTAAGTAAAGCCAAAGAGCATATCGATAATATGGTGATCTCTGATCGCTTCGCAACACTTTATATTGACAGTAAAGTGGGGACTGTCCAAGAAGTTGTCGCCTTAAGTAATGGAAAGCGTCAAGTCATTTCTAAAAATGCCAACGATAGGATTTTAGGAGTCAGAAAGGGAAGAGTATATATCGGAGAAGTAGTCAATCATCAACTCGTAAAGATTAAGACCACAGCCGACCAAGAATTGATCAAGGAGAATCCTTCACTGAAAACCGAATGGAAAGGATCTATCCCCTTTAACGAAAAAGCAAAAGCACTGATTGGAGCTAACGGGCAAATCGTCGTCTATGATAATCAAACAGTCAGTATCATTACAGACGGTCATCTTGCAGAGGTCAAATTCCAGGGCGATGAAAATTACGTCTCAGCCGATGGTTCTGAATTAATTCAACTTACCAAGCAAGGAACATTCACCCTTTTAGATTTGCAGCCCCTCAAGCCATAATATTTCCTTGCGCATTTGTAGGATTATACACCTTATAAAGGGGATGGAGATGGGAAAGTGAAAAGCAAAGAGCGAATCATATGGATCGGCTCATTGGTCGTGATTTTATTCGTCTCCTTATTCATTGTTTTTCAATATCAAAGTAAGTTTAACAACTTGGAGCAAGAGGAGACTAGTTTATCTAACCACAATACCCAACTGCAGCAACAAAATAGTGATTATGCCACTCAGATAGTGGAATTGAAGAGCAAGATTGAGAAATTTGAAGTAGCTAATTATGATAAAACGACAATGTTGGAGTTACAGCGTAAAGGATTTACTGGTCAACTGCAAGATATCGTTGTAGACCTCAAGATGCATCCCGAGTTGATTCCCTTCAAGGGTGTTTTGGGTGGCACAATGGGGTTTTATGGTGACAACGACATACATATTCTTACGAATAGGTGGGTATTTGCATATTTCCAAGATGGACATATTTCAGGACACCTGCTATTAAGGTACAATATAAATAGTGGAAGTATCTCATGGGAAGTGATTGATTCATACCTAGACGTTTAAGGGTAAAGGTGTTGGGAGTTGTACAAAGTGCTTGCTTGTAAAATTTTCTTTGTAGACGGCAGCTTTCTTAAGACAAATATCATTTGCCCAAACAGGGCGGAACATATCTTTTAAACCATAAGCAACTAAGCCGCTTCCTGCAAAAAATTCATGCATTGTCCATGGAGCAGACGCCAATCGGACTTTATGATACTTTTCCCCTGATTGCATCACGTCTACCTCCGTTCATTTGCAGTAAAATAACTAAATAACCCAAAGTAATTTTATTTTCACAAAGGCTACGGATGTCAACTTGTTAATCATATAGTATCAAACATATGTTCTTGATACAATGTTTTTTCTTGATAATCATACCTTGCAATTCACCTCAAAAAAGCTATAATTAGGAATAGGTGGAAATTAAAAAGTCGCCGTGACCTGAAAGTGTTAGAGCACTTCCAGGCACGAGCAGGTGAGTTGGCACCTACACGTAACAGACTGTCCACGACGACATTTTTATTATACAATGCTGCCCGTTTATGCACAAGCAAGGTGCCTGCGCTGCGGGTGAAGCGAGTGTAATGGGATGACGTCGGCAGGGAGCAGACTGTGCGGCTTCACGCAGCAGGAGATTCAGCCTATTCCTGACCCTGGCAGCGGAAAGGAACTGTTCGCGTACCGGTTATGCGGACCGCTTTTCTGTTCACAGCCGGTTTGTTTCCGGTTGATTGAGGTTAGGCGTTTAGGATTCAGCAAGTAACGAAGCATAGCGCATGTGTAGGGTGAAAAAACCTCGCATGCGCTTTTTAATTTCCCCTATAAAAGCAGACGGCAGGACCGGGTCATGACCCGGAGCCTTGCCGCTGCTTGAAATAGGGGGGGATATTAGGATGCCGGATTATAAAATGATGTATTTTCAGCTTGCGGCTAAAGTTGCAGATGCCATGGATATCCTTTTAAAAGCACAGCAGGAGGGAGAAGTGGAATTTATGGAAGGAGAGCCGTTTCCTGGGCTCAAAGTCATGACCATTCAAGATGGAAACCGTGATTCTGAATAGGGAAAGAGGATTTGGACTGCCGGCCCAGGGATCTAGCCGGCAGTCCAATGTTCTTCACTTTAAGACGGAAGCACAATTCAACATTCACCGCGAAAACATGATCAAAGCCTACGATGAGCTGCTGAAGATGCTCACCGCATTGGACAGAACGGATTCGGAGGTGAAAGAAAAATACAGGGAGACGGCGAGTATGATTGTTGAAAACATGGCGAAGAGCCTGAAAGTATGCAGGACAAATTTATCAATTGATACGACCCAGTCCGAGAGGGGTTAAATCCAGCGGCCACCTGGTTGTAATCCCCCTAGGGAACAGAAGAGTTCATTGTGGAGAATATTATTATTGATAGAGAAACTCTAAAATGACCCAACTGAAATAGTCTTCTTTAAAGAGTACAAGGATAAAGAGGCCTTCAAAGCCCATGGGAGTTCAGCTTATTTTCAGGAAGCAGCCCAAAAGTTTGAAGACCTACTAGAGGGTAAGATCCAGGTTGAATTTCTTGAAGAAGTTTAATAGGCAGGGATCTAATGAAGAAAGCTTAGATTTGTGGCTTAGTGTTGTAGGGTGAAACGGAAAGTTTTTGTATTTCTGCTGATGTGCTGAAGATAGTACTGGAGAGAGTTTCAGTTGAACGGATAAAAATAAGGGAGCGAAACTAAGGAAATCTTAGGCTTCGTTCCTTTTTCACATAGAATTGTCTGAGCTGAGTGTTATGCTTTACTGGTAAAGATAGCAGGGAGTTTACGATGTTTACGGTGACGAGGAATCTTCTTAATTGCTAAATTAATATCAAAGGTGATACCATACAAAAAGCGAAGGGCGCTGTTGTAGGTGTTTACCGATCCGGAAGCTAGCTTTTTTTCTTTGGTTAGATAGTGGAGATACTGTCTTATATCCTCTATGTCTAGCTCGGTTGCAGGTTTATTAAAGTGATCCTGAAAACTTTTAACTCTGGAATAGTATTCATCCTGGGTATTCTTGCTTAATCCTCGTAGTTCCACATCGAATACTAGCTTGGCTAAAACCTCATCCTTTGTCATAAAACAACACATCTCCTTTAGAATAAATATCTAATATTCTACAGGA
>Ga0209347_1002666_pt1 | contig 22799 bp, 21 predicted proteins | sample AutmiccommuBRH23_FD_187382 | JGI IMG/M metagenome (GOLD analysis project Ga0209347, IMG submission 187382) | Deep subsurface microbial communities from Mt. Terri, Switzerland - Autotrophic microbial communities BRH/23 (SPAdes) (version 2) | ecosystem: Environmental > Aquatic > Deep subsurface >...
CTGTTATTTCATAAAAAGTGAAATAAAACTTTATAAAGAGATTTCCAATCATTAGAATGCCAAATAAGAATAATGATATAGATACTATTTTTTTCTTATTCATTATTTTTCTCCATACCGAAATCGAACATCAGATAAAGGATAATTCCAAACCCTGCAGTAATAAAAGTAATAAGTACAAAAAATGTTCTTATAATTTCGGGTTTCAGATCAAAATAATCTGCGAGACCGCTGCATACTCCTCTAAAGTATTTATTTGAAATAGATTTTTTAAGACGTGTTTTTTCTTCAGGAAAAGTTATCTCTTCACCGCGATTATTCCTACTTACTAAAAGTGCAATTGCTATTGCGGCAAATGGTATAAAAATATTCCAAGAATATGAATTAGGATTTATAACAAAGCTAATATGCAATTTATTAAGAAGTGAATAAAGCCCTAAAAATATAAGAACACCCGAAGAAAGCGATTTTATTTTCCCTTCATTAATTTCATTTATTTCTGCCATATCGGAAGGAATAAAATTTCTATTGATTGGGAGGATTAATGCAGAGATTAAATATATTATCAATCCCCATCCACCTAAGAATACTGAAATTATTGCCGATAACCGTACTATTAATGGAGAGATATTTAGATAAGCCGCAAATCCGGAACAGGTTCCTGAAATAATAATATCTTTATTTGATCTTGCCAGTACCTTTTGGGGAGGTAGATTAAATTGATTTTTATATTGATTGTTGCTCTCGGTCGAATCATCAAGCGAATTAAAATCTATAAAAGAATTATTGTTATCTTCCATTGGAAAACTTAGAGAAGCTCCAAAGCTCTTTTTTGTGGTTCACGTGAATTTATTATTCTTCTTTCGGTTACAATCCGATCTATTCTTACATCATGCACGTCGGTTTCAATATTCTCGAAAACTTGGAATTCGAAAGCGAGTGCTATTTTTGGAGCACGAATATTCTTAAGCATTTTATCATAATATCCGCCACCATATCCCACACGCTGTCCAAGTACGGAAATCGCTAATGCAGGGACGATAAATAGGTCTATATCGGTGAGCTCTTCATCGATACCAACTATCGGTTCATAGTATCCTTCATTATTTTTAACTATATGATCCCATCCCATAAAATTTGAGCGTTTGAATTTTTTAATCGATTTACTCAATTTTGGAATAATAATGGTTTTACCCCACCCTTCCATATTATCAATTAATTTCCTCGTATCCACTTCACCACTTCTGCTTGCAAGATAGATAAAAACAGTTTTTGCATGAACAAAGTCGTCTAATTTTAATAATCTTTCAATTATATAATTAGTTTTTGTTTTTATTTCGGCAGGAGATAATTCACTCCTTCTTTTAACTGCCATTTTTCTGGCTTCCGATTTTGGTATTAGTGGCTTTAGTTTCATCGCTCTATTATTTTATTAAACGAATATAAAAATTAATCTGAATAATAAAAACTAAATATCCTTTTTCTGAATCTTTTTGTAATTATTTCTATCTTATTGGTAATAAAACAAAGGAAATATCAATGAGCACGAAAAAAGCTTTTGTAAAACAAGTACAAGGAATTACCTTCGCAGGTAAAGCAGATTCCAATAATTGGGTGATGATGGATGGACCGGAGAATTTTGGCGGCAGTAATGGTGCAACAAGACCAAAAGAACTTTTATTAATTGCACTCGGCGGATGCACGGGCAGTGACGTTACGGCAATTCTTCAGAAAAAAAGAATTAAAATTGATGGATTTGAAATGAATCTTGAAGCAGATGTAGCTGAAACTCATCCACAGGTTTTTACTAAAATTCATATTGAGTATGTTTTTTATGGTAAAGGGATAAACGAGAAAGATGTAGAAAGAGCAATTGAACTTTCGCAAACAAAATATTGCAGCGTTACTGCTATGCTCGATAAAGCAATGTCTATTACACATTCATTTAAAGTAGTAGAAACTGAATAACGGGTGGAACTATCTTTTCCTCCCGATGTAATAAAAATAATTATATCGTATATTTTTATTTTCATTAAGTAAAAAATTATGATAATTTAGTCTGTTTATTTTATTAAAAGGGGTATAAATGAAAACAAAGTTCTTAATATTATTTTTATTCGCTGCAATTTTGGTAAATGCGCAATCAAAAAATTTCAGCTTTAGTCCAGCTAATCCTGCTCAAAATCAAAAAATTACAGTTACCTTTGATACAAAAGGGACATCATTAGAAAATGCAAAGGATGTAAAAGCATTTGTTTATGAATATGGGAAAGACCTTTATTCAACTTCGCAGTATGAAGTTAAATCAAATCAATTTTCCGTTACACCATCAGATTCTACTCAAGGATTATTTATTGTTTTTAAAGATGGAGAGAAACAAGATAATAATGGCGGCAGCGGATATGTAATTCAACTTTCAGGAAAAGATGGTAAACTTTTACCAGGAACAGATGCTGCTTTAGCTAATGCCTATGCTTTTTGGGTTGCTTATCTTGATCTGACAAGAGATAATGATAAAGCAATATTATTATTTGAAAAAGATTTTGCCGCTAATCCTAGTATAAAGAATGATTTCCTTAGCGGATATTTTTATGCACTCAATAATATAGACCCCGTAAAAGCAAAAGAAATTATAAAACCCGAATTGGATAAAATTGCTTCATTGCCAAATCCTACTGAAGAACAATATTCATTAATGGCTACTTGGTATGAAAGAATTAAAGATTCTGAAAATGCCGCAAAATATAAAAAGCTATATAACGAGAAATTTCCTACCAACGAAACTGTTTTTATGGAGAAATTTCAATTATTAAGAAAAACTAACGACCTCCAAGAAAAGACAAAGCTTATTAACGAAATTCAAAAAGATTTCGCTAACAGTAAAAATTTCCCATATTCTTTGAGCGACTATGCAAGAGCACTATTAGCAAATAAAAAATATCAAGAAACTTTCGATTACTTGGAAGAAAATTATAGACCTGAGATCACCAATTTATACAACTCATTAGCTAATACACTAATTAAAAAAGATACCTTGTTAAATCTTGCGCAGAAATCATTGGAATTAGGTATAAAAAAGGCTAAAGCCAATTCAAAATATATTAGTCCGACTAAACCACCGTACATGACTAATGAAGAATGGTATCAAAATAATGATTACTCTACTGCCCTTCTCCTCAACACACAAGGTGAACTATATGAAAAACTTGGTCAAAAAGAAGATGCATTAAAAGCCTTTAATGAAGCCGTAACTTTAAATAAAGAAGAAGATCCTGAAGTAAACGAAGCTTTTGTAAAATTATTGGTTGACTTAAATAAATTCGATAAAGCTAAAGAATCACTCGAAAAATATATTAAAGAGGGTCATAGCACACCGGCAATGAAAGAACTGCTCTCACAAGCATATACAAAAACAGGCGGTTCTGCAGATAAATTCGATTCCTATTATTCATCATTAAAAGAGATTGCAAATAAGAAGATGAGAGATGAATTAAAGGAAAAATTATTGAACGATCCTGCTCCTCTATTTACATTGAAAGATTTAGATGGCAATGAAGTTTCTTTGGCATCATTAAAAGGGAAAACAGTTATAGTAGATTTTTGGGCTACATGGTGCGGACCGTGTCTCGCCTCCTTCCCTGCTATGCAAAAAGCTGTCGAAAAATATGCCGATAACGATAAAGTAAAATTCTTATTCGTTAATACATGGGAAAGAGTAGAGGATAAGATTCAGAATGCCAAAGATTTTATTGCTAAAAATAAATATCCATTCCAAGTATTAATGGATTTAGATAATAGTGTAATTACTTCATATAAAGTATCAGGGATTCCAACTAAATTTATCATCGATAAGTCCGGCAATATCCGTTTCAAGAGTGTTGGATATAACGGGGATCTAGATGCAATGGTTGAAGAAATTTCTACAATGATTTCATTGATTGAGTAATAAATATTGCCTGAATACGACTAATAAAACGAAATGGCTGATGTTATTTAAGCCGTCCAAAATCAAATTTTTGGGCGGCTTTTTTATTAAAATCGTACTGAACTAGCCACTCTAAATTTTACATTCAGATATTAAAACCCTATTTTACTTATAACTATTAAAAACAATTATAGGTGAATAATGGCTGTAATTAGACCTTTTAGAGCAGTCAGACCGGCTCCGGAAGTGGTGCGTCTTGTAGCAAGCGTGCCTTACGATGTATTGAACAAAGATGAAGCAGCAGATCTAGCAAAAGGAAATCCTCTTTCCTTTTTACGTGTAACTCGTTCCGAAATTGAATGCAAGAACAAAGTCGATGTTTATTCATCAGCGGTTTATGACAAGGCAAAAGAAAATTTCGAGCGACTTAAAAATGAAGCTCCACTAATTCAAGAAGAAGAACCGCATCTTTATGTTTACCAATTAATTATGGGTTCGCAAACTCAAACAGGTATTGCGGCTACTTTTTCGGTTGAAGATTATAATAATGATGTAATCAAAAAACATGAAAAAACCCGTAAAGTAAAAGAAGATGACAGAACAAATCATATCATTACAACAAATGCACAGACCGGCGCAGTATTTCTTACTTATCATGGCACCGAAGAAGTAAACCAAATAGTAGAAGAGACGAAAAAGAATGATCCACTTTATGATTTCACATCGGCAGATGGAATTCGTCATACAGTATGGATTATGTCCAAAGAATACTCTGCTAAAGTTACATCCTCAATTGCGAAAGTACCTTATCTTTATATTGCCGATGGACATCATAGAGCAGCGAGTGCAAGCCGCGCTCAAAAAGAAAAATCAAAAATGAATCCGGCTCATACCGGCAAAGAAGAATATAATTTCTTTTTAGCTGTTCTATTCCCTGCCGAGCAATTAGCAATTCTTCCTTATAATAGAGTAGTACTCGACTTGAATGATATTACTAAAGATGAACTATTCAATAAGATTCAAGAAAATTTCAGAATCGTAAAAGCAGATTCCCCGACTCCGGCGCAGTCAAGAACATTCTGTTTTTATTATGATAATGAGTGGTATGAAATTACACCTAACGAGAACGTAAAGCCCGGAGAAACTCTTGGTGATAATCTTGACGTAAGTATTCTTCAAAATTATTTACTTCATCCCATGCTCGGAATCGGAGACCCAAGAACCGATAATAATATTGATTTTATTGGAGGTATCAGAGGTACGGCTGAATTGGAAAAACTTGTAAATGAAGGTAAAGCACAGATCGCTTTTTCATTATATCCTGTTTCAATTGAAGATTTAATTAAGATTTCTGATGCAGGAGAGATAATGCCTCCTAAATCAACATGGTTTGAACCAAAATTAAGAGATGGATTATTAATACATACTATTTAATAAAGGAATAAAAAAATGGAAAAGAGAATTTATAATGTAAGTGCCGGACCTGCAATATTGCCGGAGGAAGTATTATTAGAAGCTCAAAAAGATCTGTTTTCTTATAAGGGAAGCGGAATGTCGGTAATGGAAATGAGCCACCGCGGAAAAATATTCGATGGAATTATTAATGCTGCAAAAGCTGATATGAGAACTCTTCTCGGAATACCCGATAACTATTCGATATTGTTTTTACAGGGTGGAGCTACTTTGCAATTTTCAATGGTACCGCTTAATTTAATGCCTCCAAAAAATAAGGCAGACTATATCTCGACAGGTTCATGGGCAAAGAAAGCTGCAAAGGAAGCCAAGAGAGTTGGAAAAGTTAATATTGCTGCTTCAACCGAAGCAGATAATTTTTCACGCATACCAAAACAATCTGAACTAAATCTTGACCCCGATGCTTCGTATGTTCACTATACATCTAACAATACAATCTATGGAACTGAATGGCATACTGAACCGGAAGTTGGAAACGTACCCTTAGTTTGCGATGCTTCATCAGATTTTATGCACAAGAAACTCGACATAAATAAATATGCATTAATTTATGCGGGAGCACAAAAAAACTTAGGACCATCAGGCGTTACTTGCGTTATTCTTCGTAACGATCTATTAGAAAGATCTTCGGATGAATTGCATACTTATATGAATTATAAAATTCATGTGGATAATGATTCGATGTATAATACACCTACAACATATACCATTTATATAATGGGATTAGTATTTAAATGGTTATTAGGTATGGGCGGATTAGATGTAATGTATAAGAAAAATGTTGAAAAAGCAGGAATACTTTATTCTGCAATCGATGGAAGCGACGGTTACTATCGAGGTACTACAGCGTTAGAAGATCGCTCCTTGATGAACGTTACTTATCGTCTCCCAAGTGAGGAATTAGAGAAAAAATTTATTGAAGAAGCAAAGAAAGTCGGTTTCGAAGGTCTTAAAGGACATAGATCAGTCGGTGGTATCCGCGCATCTATTTATAATGCTTTCCCACAGCACGGTGTAGAGGCATTAGTAGATTTTATGAATCAATTCAAAAAGAATAATTAATTAACATTATCCCGCTTCTTCGGAAGCGGGATATCTTTTATGGAGATACTATGAAAAAATTAATCTCTTTTTTGTTCATTACACTTATTATTGTTGGCTGCTCAAAAGAAAAAAAAGAACTTAATCTTTCTTCTGCTGAAGCATTTACATTTACCTTGGATAAGGGCGCGGAATTAAATGCCTCTGTTATGGCAAAGGATTTTACTAATGCAGAATCGAATGGTATTTATAGCATTTATCTTCTCTATAGCGTCAACTTACAAAAACCGACCGGAGAAGTTATTGTTGATTTTAAAAAAGGTGAATTAAACCAGCCAACTCCCGAAATATTAAAAGATATTAGAATTGATGTCCAAGCGGAATTGGATTCTACTTATGCGAAAGGAACCTACAAAATAATTTTCAATGTAATTGACAAATACTCGAATAAAACTGCACATGCCGAGAAAGAATTTGAGTTAGATTAATTAGAATTAATAAACAACCGCCGAGAGGTAACCAACCACTTCGGAAAAATCTCCGGTTATATCGCCAGAATTTGTTCGGGATAATATTTTCACGTTTTTAAAATTTTCTTTTTTAGCCGCTTTAAGAAGAGCCACTACTGCGCCTCCGCCGCATGCTTCGCACTTCCCCTCTTCAAGTGCTTTTTGCAAACCATCGGGATCATAGTCTTCAATATATTTTTCAATCCTCGAATCTAATTTCTCGGCTTCATCATGAGTATAAAAATGCGATAGGTCTGTACTTGCTAATATTAATATTCCGCCATCGGAAACTTCGGATAATTTTTCTGCTAGCTCATCTAAATAATTTTTACTTTGATCTCCGATAGTGATCGGGACAATTGTAAACTCACCTAAGACCATCTGCAAAAAAGGGATATGCACTTCGATGGCATGTTCTGATTTATGACCGTTTGTTCCTGCAAAAATAGACTTAGAATTTTCTAATAATTTCGATCTAATTTCTTCATTAATTTTTACAGTGCCAAGAGGAGTTTCATAAGCATCGCCGTTAAATACACAAATACCCGGAAAGTATTCTCGATGACTCGGAGAAAGAATTATTACAGTGGATATATTTTTATCTTTGATAAGATTATAAGCAGCAGCGGCTGTTTTGCCCGAATAAACATATCCAGCGTGAGGTACAATAATTCCAAATACTCTTTTGGGAATATTAATATCGTTCTTAGCAAGATCCAGTATTAATTTTATTTCGCTCTGAAGTTGCACTTTTTCGCGCGGATAGAATGTCCCCGCCACCGCCGGTTTTCTAATTGAACTCAATTGATCCTCCTTTCATTTAAGAGAATAATTCATTTTCAGAAAAAACTTCCGCAGTAAAAAGATCGATATTCAGTTGTTTATCATGCCAGTAATTATTAGGAAGACCCGCCTTTTGGCAAATGGCGTCAAGATATTCATCCCTATTCATATTATGTTCTATCGGGACTTGAGGCAGCAATAATCCCCGCCTCCCCTTCTCGTTCAATATTAAACCATGCTTTCCTAATTCTATTTCATCATAGTTCTTCATAGGAAATGGAAGCGAAAGAACTGATATCTCTAGATTAATATCTTTCAACTCATTTAAAGTAATAGCCGGAAATCGTGGATCTCCGAAAGCTGCTTCGATAGCTGCCTCATGAATTGTCTTATATAATTCTTGATCCGAGAGAATGAATCCAATACATCCGCGCAATTGATGATTAATTGTAAGTGTAACAAAGGCACCTGCTTTAAGTGAAAAATTTGGATATATACTTAAATCGGGGTATTGATGTTTAGTCCTCGTTATTTCCGATTCTATCGATTTACGCGCGATGTCTAATAATATTTTCTTCTCTTCAATTGAAAATGTCATACTATTTTTTTTACTATCAACTCCGTCTTTTCTTTTAATAGATAGAGATAATCGCGATGAACGAAGAATGAACCGGGAACATTTGCCTTAGCATTCGCATTTAGAATCTCTTCATAAATTATTTTGTTTTTCTCTCTGCTATATGCTATGAATTTATTTTGTAAAAATCCATTATCATTTTTTTTATGAAAGTTTAGCAGTATCAGATCATCATAAAGCAAGTATTCTATATCTCCTTCTATCTCTTCTTCATGTGTTATACTAACATAAAAAGTTTCGGGGATACCAATTCCTGTAAAGATATCAGGGAATTTGAATTCATTAGAATATTTTTCTTTTTCTGATTTTTCGTACCGCTCATTAATAATACTATAATCGCTTCCGAAATTTTCTTTTATCTCTCCCGTTAAATGATCAAGGGCAACGAACTCTCTTTCTTCAAATTTTTGGAGATAACAATAAATCATATTTTCATAAGCGAATAGGAATGAATATTTTAATTCAGTCCATAAAGTTTTCTGGCTCATGATATCGATGGCAATGATCTCTTTATGACCGGGCATATCGGGTTTGGCAAATTTATGGAGATAAATAATATCTCCAATCATTGCTTCAATACCAATCCAATATTTTTCTTCTAGCTGAAAATCCTTAAAGATATTTTTCTTTGTACCAGGATCGATGCAAGAGAAAAAGGCTTCTTTAGTATTTAAGTCTCTCGAATCGATTATTAATTTACCGAGGGGCGTAATCAATACTCGGAATATTTGCCGCCCCGGTTTTATGCTAAAATGCTTTTTTATCTTCATTCTTATAATGGTTTGAACTGCGCCGTGAAATGTCTTAGCATTGGCGCTTCATAAGTTATCTCCATTCCTTTCATTTTACTTCTATTTTTAAATGATTCAATACATACTTCTGCTACATAATCGATATGGCTTTGGGTATAAACTCTTCTTGGAATTGCCAAGCGAACAAGCTCCATCATTGCGGGAATAAATTCCCCCGTTAATTTATCTTTTTTTCCAAACATAACACTTCCGATTTCGCATGCACGAATTCCACCCTCCAAATAAAGATCGCAAGCAATTGCCTGTCCCGGATAATGATGTGCAGGTACTTCGGGTAAAAATCTTTTTGCATCGATATAGATCGCATGTCCTCCCGGCGGCTCGATAATTGGAATACCATTATCAATTAATTTTTCACCGAGATAAGCAGTACTTCTTATTCTATATTGAAGGTAGCTTTCTTCGACTACTTCCTCTAATCCTTGTGCCACTGCTTCTAAATCTCTTCCGGCTAATCCGCCGTAAGTAGGGAATCCTTCTGTTACTATCAATAGATTTCTACATTTCGTTGCTAATTCTTCATTATTAAGAGATAAAAAACCACCGATATTTACTAATGCATCTTTCTTTGCAGACATTGTAGCACCATCTGAATATGAAAACATCTCTTGGCATATTTCTAATACCGATTTATTCTCATATCCCTTTTCTCTTGTCTTAATAAAGTATGCGTTCTCTGCAAATCGGCATGCATCAAGGAATAAAGGTAGATCATATTTTTTACACACAGATTTTACGTCTTTAATATTCTGCATTGAAACCGGCTGACCGCCGCCCGAATTATTGGTAACCGTAATCATTACGAAAGGAATATTATCTCTTCCTTTTTCTTTAATGAATTCTTCTAATGCTTCAACATCCATATTACCTTTAAAATCGGCTCTTATTTCAGGATGTTTACCTGTTTCATTCAATAAATCAAATGCTTCGGCACCTGTAAATTCAATATTAGCTCGCGTGGTATCGAAGTGGGTATTGTTTGGATAAAACTTTCCTTCACCCCCTGTAACTGAAAAGATTATCTTCTCGGCTGCACGTCCCTGATGTGTCGGGATAATAAATTCATGTCCGGTAATTTTTTTTACTGCTGCTTCGAACCGGAAAAAACTTTTTGATCCGGCATAAGCTTCATCTCCATCCATAATACCGGCCCATTGACGTGAACTCATTGCCGAGGTGCCGCTATCTGTTAATAAATCGATCAATACATCATCACCATGAATCATAAAAGGATTAAATCCTGCTTGCTTTAAAATTGCTTCTCTTTCTCCCCTTGTTGTAAATTTAATCGGCTCCACCGATTTAATTTTGAAAGGTTCAATAATAGTCTTCATTTTCTCTCCATTAAGAATTTCTTTAACAAAATTTACAATATATATTTCAATTTTTCTTAACTTAGTGAAATAAAACCAATCAATATTAGGAGTAGTAAATGAGCGACCTCGAAAATCCTAAATTCTCGGATGTTGAAGATGTAATGGAAGAAACGGACGAGACTTTGAATCACACAGATAAGCTAGTAGGAGTATTTACAGAACCGGGCAATACGTTTCAAAGAATGTCCACAATGCCATCAAAAACTACCGATTGGATAATTCCTCTGCTGATTTTAATAGTAGCCGCTGCATTATCTAATTTTATAATGATGAGTAATCCGATTATTAAGCACAATATGGTTGAAAAACAGATGACTGAAATCGAAAATCAATTCGATCAAATGGTTAAAGAAGGGAAGATGACCGAAGAAGTAAAAAATCAGCAACTTGATGCAATTCAAGAAAGAATGGATCAAGGAGCAGGTATGCAAGCTGTATTTACTGTGATAGGAATTTTTATTATCTCCTTTGTATCATTCTTTATCATTTCCGGTGTCTTCTTCCTAATAATAAAATTTTTGCTCGGCGGAGATGGTACTTACAAAAATGCTTTATCTGCATTTGGGCTTCCATATTATATTATAGTTGTTCAGATTGTGGCAATGGTTATCCTTGCCCTTGTAACCGACCGCTATTTTATGTCAACAAGTGTTGCCTCTATTATGGGTCTTGATGTTAATTCAATTCCTAATTGGTTATTATCTAAGTTAGACGTTTTTTCAATCTGGTATTATGCAATTATCAGTATCGGATTTGCAAAAATGTTTAAAGCAAAAAGTGTTGTTCCATATTTTGCAACTGTATATGGATTATGGATTGGTTTTGGATTAGTAATGTATTTCTTAGCTCAATCATTCCCATTCTTAAAAGCTTTTGCAGGAAGTTAATTTTTCTATAAATGGTATCAAGTAATTTTTTTACTTGATACCATTTCTTTAATAAAAATCTTCTCTCTTTAATTCCTTTACTTCACCCAATTTCATATCACCAAGTAAAATATTTCCAATCCTTACTCTAATTAATCGGAGCGTAGGAGATCCAATTGCGGCGGTCATTTTCCTTACTTGTCTATTTCGACCTTCAATTAGCGTTACACTGAGCCAACAATCCGGTATCGTTTTACGCACTCTTATTGGAGGGGTTCGGGGTTCAAATTGTGGATCATCTATTATTTTTATTTTTGCAGGTAAAGTTCGCTTCTCCTCTATAATCAATCCTTTGCTGAACTTAATTAATTTTTCTGGTGTGGGGATATTTTCTACTTGAACAAAATATTCTTTTTCTTCCTTACTCCGAGGGTTGAGCATCCTATCATTAAGTTTTTTATCATCGGATAAAATTAAAAGTCCTTCGCTATCCATATCTAATCTTCCGATCGGATAAACCTCTTTAGGAAAATGATATAAATCGGCTAAAGTTTTTCTCCTTTCTTTATCGCTGAATTGAGAAAGGACTCCATAAGGTTTATATATTTTGTAATAGTGCATATCAGATAATCGATTGTGGGTCGATATCGATCGTCAACCGTGAATCTTTGAATTTAGTTTTTTGATTAAAAATAATAAAAGTATTCATCACTGCTTCCCTTAATACTTTCCCACTTGGGTCTTTAGTCCTAAGACTTTTAACAAGAATTTGAAAACGGTAGAATCCTTTTATTTTATAAATGATTGCCTCGGCTGGAGGAGAAATATTTAATTTATTCTCATATTTTTTTAAGTAGCTATGAAATTCTCCGATAGCCGATTTTGCTCTTCGTTCGTCCTCATCTTTTATTTCGATTAAGGCAAGACGCGAGAATGGGGGATAATCTCCTTTACTCCTTAATTCAATCTCTTTTTCATAAAAACCTTCATAATCATTTTCTAAAACTTTCTGAAGCACGAAATGCTTATGATTAACGGTTTGAATTAGAACTTGACCGCTGATGGCACTTCTCCCAGCACGTCCTGATACCTGAGTTAATAATTGAAATGTTCTTTCATCTGCCCTAAAATCAGGAAGCCATAAAGAAGTTTCCGCCGATACCACTCCCACCAAAGTAACATTCGAAAAATCGAGACCTTTAGAAACCATCTGAGTTCCCACGAGTATATCGACATTCCCTTTCCTAAACTCATTTAGAATTTCACTAAGCGATCCTTTTTTGCTAATCGAATCGGAATCGATCCTTTGAATCTTAGCATTCGGGAAATAGTATTCCAATTCATCTTCCACCCTTTGAGTACCGGTGCCGGAGAACTTAATATTTATTGAGCCGCAAGTAGGGCATGCCTGAGGAGCTTGCTGCGCCGAACCGCAGTAATGACATTGCAAAGTATTAGTGCGAATATGATAAACCATTGCCACCGAGCAATCCCTGCATTGAACAATCTCACCGCAATCATTACAGAAAATTTGAGTGGCGAATCCACGCCTGTTTTGTAGAATTATTACATTCTCTTTTTTCTTAAGCTTATCGCCAATGGCATCCAAAAATGTAGTAGAAAAGATCCCTTCGACTCGTTTATGCTTTTTCTCGATAGTTAAATCTATTAAACTTATCTTAGGAAGTTTAGCATTGTCAACTCTTTCGGGTAACTCTATTAATTTATATTTCCCTGTTTTTGCATTATACATGCTCTCGACCGATGGAGTGGCAGAGCCTAGCAAAACCGGACATGAAGAAAATTTCCCTCTTACAATTGCAGCATCGCGTGCATTATATTTAGGGATTACATCCTGTTGTTTATAACTTTGGTCATGTTCTTCGTCTATTATAATAATTCCGGGATTTTTGAGGGGTGCAAAAAGAGCCGAACGAGGTCCAATTACAATTTTATATTTCCCGCTTATGATTCCGCGCCATGAATCATATCGCTCGCCAAGTCCTAGGCGGCTATGAATAACTGTAACTAGTTCCTTAAAGACATTAAAAAAGCGTGAAGTAATTTGCGGCGTAAGAGAAATTTCAGGTACTAAAATTATTACATCCTGCCCTTGCTCAATCGCTTTTTTCGTTAAATCGATATAAACTTGTGTCTTTCCGCTTCCCGTGATTCCATGGAGCAGATAGACTTCAAATTCTTTCTTCTCAATTTTGCTTCCCACTTCCTCTACAATTTTTTTCTGGTCGGTGGTGAGAACTATATCTTTTAGTTCTTCGTTGTATGATTCAAAAAATACACGATCAATTTCTTTATCAAATATCTTTACTAAGCCTTTCTTTTCGAGAGACGAGATAGATGAGTGATTGCTTTTGGTTTTTTCAATCAGCTCCGTCATCATTATTTCATTCTGCTTAGATGATACAAGCTCCATAATTATTGCAAGTTGCTTAGGCGAACGGCTTTCAATCTCCGGAATAAAATCGAAAGATTCATCTTTTGATTTTGCCAGTGAAACAAATTTCTGTGTTTTTACTTTTACCTTTGCGTTCTCTACTTCATCGACAATTGTTACTGCACCAATTTTTTGGAGCGAGCGAAGAGCAAAATAGATATTTTTATTCTTTAGTTCTTTTTGCAATTGCGAAATCGTGTGGACTTCCTTTTCGGCGAGTTTTGCTAATAGTTTCGCTTGTTTACTGCTCTTCTTTTTATGTTCTGTGTATAATTTATAACAATAGTCTTGGTCGGAGGCGATCTTCTTTTTAGATTCTACATCGCTTCCATAAGGGACAGAGTTTTTAAGTGCTTCGCCGAGTGAGCTAATATAATATTCTGAAATCCATTCATAAAACTTAAGCGACTCGCTATCGAATATGGGAAGTTCATCTAGGACATCTCTAATCGGTTTAATTGTTTCCGCAATATCGGTAGTTTTAGTAATGGAAACAACAAATCCCGTAAGCACCCTTTTACCAAAAGGGACTACTACTCTAACGCCTACTTTAACCAATTCTTTAAGCTCCGGCGGTATCGAATAAGTGAAACTATTTCTAAAACTTAGGGGGAAAACTACTTGTGCAAACATAATCCAAACTATTTTTAGCAAATATAAGAAAAGCTTTTTTATTGAATTTGATTATTTTGTGAGATAACTTATAGAATAGAATAATATCAAAAAACCAAAAGAGGGAAAAATATGACCAAACGTCTTTTATTCGTTTTATTATCAGTTATTTTCACTGCTTCAATTATATATGCCGAAGGTGAAGAAAATTACGGCAAACCGCTCACACTCAAAGAGCAAACCAAAATCATGAAGATTCTTCATCATGCAAAAGATTTTGAAGGTAAAACAGTTCAGATTACAGGAAAAATCGTAAAAGTATGCGAACATGCAGGTTGCTGGATTGACGTACAAGGAGATAAAGAAGACCAGATCATAAAAGTGAAAGTGGATGATGGTGTGATAGTATTTCCGAAAGATGCAATCGGCAAAACAGTAGTAGCCGAAGGTGTAGTTTATAAAGTAGAAGCTGCCCCCACCGAAGAAATGGAACATAGTGAAGCTGAACATAAAGATTCGGATAAAAAAGAGATGAAAGAAACTTCGGAGAAAGAAGAACATGCTCATGCCGAGGGTGAAACTTGCTCACCGGCTGGCGGTTATCAAATTAAAGGCACCGGGGCAATAATTAAATAAAGGAGCGTTATGAAATTAAAAGTATTTGCAGCACTATTTGTTTTCTTATTATCGACTCAATTATTTTCTCAGAAACTTAATCAAGTAGAGATTAAGTACCAAAAATTCGTACTCGACAATGGACTTACTCTTATCGTTCACGAAGATAGCAAAGCACCTATTGTAGCACTCAATATCTGGTATCATGTAGGTTCAAAAAATGAAAAATCGGGCAAGACCGGTTTCGCTCACCTTTTCGAGCATCTTATGTTCAATGGCAGCGAAAATTATGATGACGATTATTTCCAGATTATGGAGCAGGTTGGATCAACCGACTTGAACGGTACTACCAATAATGACCGAACAAATTATTTTGAAAACGTTCCTACCTCTGCATTCGATTTAGCTCTATGGATGGAAAGCGATCGTATGGGACATCTAATCGGAGCAATTACTCAAGGTAAATTAGACGAACAGCGTGGTGTGGTTCAAAATGAAAAACGTCAAGGAGAAAATGATCCTTATGCTATTGCAGAAGAGATAATCACTACAAATTGTTATCCAAAAGGACATCCTTATTCATGGACAGTAATCGGCTCTATGGAAGACCTTAATGCTGCATCATTAGATGACGTTAAAGAATGGTTTAAGACCTATTACGGAGCTGCCAATGCGGTTCTCGTGGTTGCAGGTGACGTTAAAGCAGATGATGTTAAGACAAGAGTAGAAAAATATTTCGGTGATATTCCTCCCGGTCCACCTCTCATTAAACCGGAAGTAAATATATCAAAAATGACGGGTAGCAAAAGAGTAATTGCAGAAGACCGCGTCCCTCAATCAAAACTTTATAAAATCTGGAACATCCCACAATGGGGCAGTAAAGAATTAGCTCATCTCGATCTATTGACCGATATTCTTTCGAGCGGAAAAATTTCCCGTTTGAATAAAAGATTAGTTTATACGGATCAGATATGTACTAACGTTTCAGTTTATTACAGCTCCGGTGAAATCGGAAGTCAATTTAATATCGTTGCTGACGTTAAACCGGGGATACCCGTTTCAGCGGTTGAAAAAGTAATTGACGAAGAGATGGCAAAAATACTTAAAGATGGCGTTACTCAAAAGGAATTAGATAGAGTAAAAACAACTTACTTTGCTAATTTTATTCGTGGTGTAGAAAGAATCGGCGGGTTCGGCGGTAAGTCCGATATCTTAGCTCAAAGCCAAGTTTATGGCGGAAGCCCTGATTACTATAATACATATAATGGTTATATCGAAAGTACAACTCCCGCGGATATTAAAACAGCAGCTAATAAATGGCTCTCAGATGGTGTATTCATTCTTGAAATAAATCCATATCCAAATTTTAAACCACTCGCTACGGGAGCGGATAGATCAAAACTTCCTGATACCGGAACTCCTCCCGATGCAAAATTCCCGACAGTTCAGAAAACTGAACTCTCTAACGGTCTTAAGGTATATGTAGCAGAAAGAAAATCAGTACCGGTAGTTAATTTTTCATTATTAGTCGATGCGGGATTCGCAGCCGATCAAAGCGGCATTCCGGGTACGGCAAGCCTAGCAATGTCAATGATGGATGAAGGAACAAAAACTAAAGATGCTCTTCAGATTACAGAAGAACTCCAAAATCTTGGTGCTACACTAAATACTTCTGCCAATCTTGATATGGCTACTGTATCTTTATCCGCATTGAAAAGCAATCTCGATCCATCTCTTGCAATATTTTCGGATGTTATATTAAATCCTTCATTCCCCGAAAATGAATTAGAGAGACTTCGCAAACAAAAGATGATTCAGATCCAACAGGAAAAGGCTTCTCCTCTTCAAATGGGATTACGTGTAGTGCCTCGTTTGATTTATGGAGAAAACCACGCTTACGGACTTCCATTCAGCGGTTCGGGATATGAATCTACTATTATGAAGATTACTAAAAACGATTTAGAAAAATTCCATAATACTTGGTTTAAACCGAATAATTCAGCTATGGTTGTAGTTGGAGATATTACTTTAGACGAAGCAAAAGCAAAACTCGAAAAATTATTCAAAGGTTGGAAATCGGGCGATGTACCCGGAAAGAATATCGGAGAAGTATCGCTTCCATTAAAATCGGTAATTTATTTGATGGATCGACCCGGTTCGCAGTCATCAATTATCTTTGGTGCTCAAGTAGCTCCTCCTTCAGGTGATAAAGATAATATTGCAATCGAGGCAATGAATGATATTATCGGCGGTACTTTTACTTCAAGAATTAATATGAATCTTCGCGAAGCTAAACATTGGTCTTATGGATCAGGCAGTTTTATTAGCGGTGCTAAAGGACAGAGACCATATTTCTTTTATGGTTTAGTTCAAACCGATAAAACGAGCGAATCGGTAGCGGAAATACTTCGTGAAACCACGGAATATATTACCACAAAACCGGCAACCGAAGAAGAATATGAAAAGACTATTAAGCAAAGTGTATTATCACTCCCCGGTTCATGGGAAACAAATGCAGCCGTTTCTGCATCTCTTTCTAATGTTGTAAGATATAATCTTGACGATAATTATTATGTTACTTATCCGGCACAGATAAAAAATCTTACACTTGATGAAATTCGTACTACTGCCGCAAGAGTTATTAAACCGAATAATCTGGTTTGGGTTGTTGTAGGCGATAAATCAAAATATGAAGAAGGTATCAAAAAACTCGGCTACGATGTAAAATATATCGATGGCGATGGAAAAGTGATAAATTAAGATTTGTCCGTAAAATAGATTTTTTCTTTTCATGATTTGAGTTGTATTAATATATTTATTACTCAAAAAGAGAAACCCCGCAGAAGCGGGGTTTCTTCATTATAATAATTATTTAATTAGGATCATCTTTTTCACTTGAGAAAAGCTATTCGTTTTAATCTGGTAGAAATATATTCCGCTCGATACAGAGTTTCCAAACGAGTCTTTTCCATTCCAAGTTACTCTTTGTCTTCCGGCACTTTGGTTTTTTTCAACTAATATATTAACCAATTGTCCGATTGAATTATATACCTCAAGTTTTACATTTCCCTCCGTTGGCAAATTGTACTCAATAGTTGTTTCCGGGTTAAAAGGGTTAGGATAATTTTGATATACTTCAAATGTTGTTGGAAGTTCCTTCGGTATTTCTACATTTGTAGGAAAATCAATTCGTTATTCTTTGTAATTACCGGCGAAGCTCCTAATCTTTCTTTATCCTCTAAATTTAGTTTTCAATTTAATTCTCCTTTGGAATTCGGGCAAATAAGTGTTTTGTTTGGTACATTTCGATATGCCCCGGGGATAAAATATATATTGCCCTCCATATTGTTACTTACAAAATCATAATTAGGGTTCTTAAAAAATATGCAAAAATCATTACCTTTCTTTTTATTTCGATAGCTATTGATATAATAAAACTAAAGGGAAGTAAGGATCTTTTCTCGCCAAATTTTGAGTTTAGTTTCAAAGGACATCCCTGCGTGTGCGGGACTCGTACTCGGAAGTTTTGTATATACTATATTTCCTTGTCTTAGTACATGTCTGTTAAATAATTTTTCTACCGTGCCTCCATTAAAAAATATGTGGGTAATATTATTATGTTCATAAAGAAATGAAGAAAAATCGTTCGGAATTTCCGCTTTGATATTCTGATCTAAACTCCCCTTCCTTTCACAATTCTCCAATACATCCCAAAGAGCAACATGATTTTTTTGAAGCACTTCCAATCGCTTTGAGTATGCAAGCATTTGAGATTCGCCGAAGATAGTCATCATTATCTTCCAAAATTTGTTTTGCGGATGAGCATAATATTCATTCGCCTGTAGAGATCGCTCACCGGGCATTGAACCAAGAATTAATATTTTTGAATTCTTATCCACTATGGGTGGAAATGAATATTTTTTCATCTTTTGCTCTTTTCTTAATGTATTGTCAAAAATAATGAATTACCTTATTAGTAAAAACTCCGGCATCACAATAATAAGACCAACGGTCTGAATATAATCAGACTTTTTGCTCTTGTTTCTTTGAAAAGATACCCATATTTTAAGTGATGATTTTTATTAATTATTAATTGGAGATGTAATAATGGTTGTAATTACTGACGAATGCATTAATTGCTCTGCATGCGTTGACGAATGTGAAAATTCCGCAATCTATAATGCAGGTGAAGAATTTCAGTTAAACGGAACAACAAATGCCCCTCTTTCAGAAGACTATACTTTTATCGTTCCTGAATTATGTACCGACTGTAAATCTTGCATAGATGTATGCGCTGTTAGTGCTATTGTTGAACAATAATATAAATTGTTTCCACGAAAAAGCCGGTTTATCTACCGGCTTTTTTTATTTTAAATAGTGCCATCGTATAATAAGTTGACCAAGTTAATCAAAGAAAATATGTGCCCAAAGGATTTTAGAAATCAATGAGATATTCTCCTGCCATAGAGATTATAATCCTAAATAAAGAATCTCTTCAAAAATAATAATGTTATCCTTACATTACTTAGTTTAGCAGTGAAACTACTTTCGGATGTAAAATTTTATTCGATGCGATAATACTATTTCCTTTAACAGGATCGCTGCCGGTATAATCTGTTATCACTCCGCCAGCGCCTTTAATAATTGGAATAAGAGCCATTAAATCCCACACACTCATAATCGGATCGAGCATTATATCTGCATATCCTGTGGCAACGAGATAATATCCATAGCAATCGCCCCAATTGCGATAAAGCTTGCATCTATTAATTAATTCATCAAATTTTTCTTTATCCTGATACTTCTCAATATTCTTATGGTCGGTGGTTAGCAATACTGCATCTGATAAATTTTCGCATTCTCTTACTTTTACCTTTACATCATTAAGCAGCGCAGTATCATTATCGCCAATCAGAAATTCATTAAGTATCGGTTGATTAATAACGCCAAGAATCGGTTCACCTTTTTTTGTAAGTGCTATCATTGTACCAAAAGTTACCGTACCGCAAATAAAACTTTTTGTTCCATCGATTGGATCGAGCACCCACTGGTATTCGGCTTCCGGATTATGTTTCCCAAATTCTTCCCCAATTATTCCATGTTCCGGAAATTCTTTCATTATCAATTCCCGCATTCTTTCTTCCGACTTTTTATCGGCAATCGTAACGGGTGATTCATCGCTTTTACTTTCAAATCCAATATGCGTTCTGAAATATTTCCTAATTATCGCTCCGCTTTCGTCTGATAACAGACGTGAAAATTTCTTAAACTCATTTAATTCATTCATTCTATTCTCTATGCAAGTTTATAAATTACGATTGGGTTTTCGTGCCCCTTAACTACAACAGGACCAATATCTTCGATTGAAAGCGAGGTAGTATCTATTTCTTTTAGAACTTGTTCCGATACTAATAGCTGTGCCTTATACTGCTTTGTTAACCCTTCAATTCTGGAAGCAAGAATTACAGTAACACCTGAGATGGAATACTGTTTACGAATTGAAGTGCCGACATTCCCCGCTACTACTTCGCCCGCATGAAGCCCGATTCCTATACCAGTAAACGGTATTTCACCAATATCATTTTTTCCCTTTATCGTGGAGATTATTTCTAAAGCTGAATTAACGGCATTTTGGCAGTCATTGCCTCTGCTAAGAGGTGCTCCGAAAGTTGCCATATAACCATCACCAAGAAATTGATTTATCACTCCTCCATTTCGGGTAATAATTTCTATCATAAAACCAAATACTTGATTCTGATATCTAATTATCTCTTCAGGTTCTTTATTCTCTGCAAATTGCGTAAATCCTCTTATATCTAGAAACATAATACAAACAAATTTTCTTTTACTTTCTAGTTCACCCGAATTATTGACCAACTCTTCGACAATCTCTTTTGATATCTGCTGATCAAATAAGTTTACTACTCTATTTCTCTCTAAAAGAGTAAGAAATGTATTTCTTATTTGTCTTTTAAGCTGCTCTCCGACAAAACCGGCAGCAACACCCGATACTAAGAGCATGATGGCTTTACCTATATACATTAAACTATTTGTAAAAATCGGATCGGTTACAGGAAGTGTATTGTAATTAATAGCATAAGCTGAGAAAGCGAGATATTCGACAGCGGATACGGCTCCTGCAAATAACGAGATGCGATAATCCAAGCTCAATGTTGTAAGTGCAATAAAAATAAAATATAGCAAAATAAGTGGCGATATATTCAGATAAAATGATTTAGTATAGAAAGAAAAAACAATAATTAAAAGTGTCGGTATGCTTGTTTCAAAAAGGACTGAACTATACCGTGCAACTAATGCTTTTTTTCGATTAAGTTTTTCAAATTGGTTGCCTGATCTTTTTAATACTTTGCTTATGGTTACTTCGCGTGCAATAAATATTGATATAATTACTACGGTTAGATAATAGGGCGTAAAATCTGTTACGAAAGTAAGAAGTGAATTATAAGAAAATGCAGCAACAACTAGAAAGAATATTAGAAGAAGAGAAGCAACTATCACAAAAAGCTTTGCTCTAATAGATTCGCTTTTGATAATCTCTTTTGTCAAGAGTTCATCCAGCAATTTCGCTTCTTCGATATTTAGTGAATCTAGTTTTACTTCCATATTTTTATATATTGGATTTTAAAAATTATCTAAATCAGGATTTATAAAATAATGAATATTTTTCCCGTTACGGAAAAAAACTTGCAATCTGCAGCAAAATTAATAAATTTGGGTGAACTTGTAATCTTCCCGACCGAAACTGTTTATGGAATTGGAGCAAATGGTTTCAACTCAATTGCAGTTTCGAAAATATTTGAAGCAAAAAAACGCCCTACTTTCAATCCGCTTATTCTACATATATCTGATTATAAGATGCTGGACTTAATTTCAAATGATAATAATGATCTGATAAGACGAATCACAAAGAAATACTGGCCGGGAGCGCTAACGATCGTATTAAAGAAAAATTCGGTAGTGCCTGATATCGTAACGGCAGGAAATCAAACCGTAGCCGTTAGAATGCCAAGCCATCCGGCGGCTTTAAGACTAATAGAATTAGCGGGAGTTCCAATAGCCGCACCGAGTGCTAATTCTTTCAATAGATTAAGTCCTACTAAAGCCAAACATATCTCCGAGGAACTTTCTTCTAAAGTTAAAATGATTCTGGATGGAGGGCAATCAGAAATTGGTGTGGAATCTACAATTATAAGAATTGAAAATGATGGGATTACATTATTACGTCCCGGTGGTGTAACTTTAGAAGACCTCAAATCCGAAATAAATAACGTAAAAGTGGATACTTCTGTAAAATTTAAACCCGATTCTCCCGGTCAACTTGAATTTCATTATGCCCCCGATAAACCGATTTTTTTTATCACTAAAGACTTTTTAAATAAATCCGATAATAAACGAACAGGCGGACTCCTTTTTTCTGAAAACAAATTCGATTATCCATTTGTCAAAGAATATATTTTATCACCTAAAGGAGATTTAAGAGAAGCTGCAGCTAATTTATTTTCAATGCTATATAAATTAGAAAATGACCCCGAGATAGATATTATTGCCGCCGAAAAGATTGAGGAAAAAGGTCTCGGAATTGCAATTATGGATCGGCTTAAAAAGGCAGTAAATAAATTTAAATTTTACCAAATATGATTAATAATAAGATTACAGATCTAAATGTTTTATTGC
>Ga0209347_1002667_pt1 | contig 22794 bp, 22 predicted proteins | sample AutmiccommuBRH23_FD_187382 | JGI IMG/M metagenome (GOLD analysis project Ga0209347, IMG submission 187382) | Deep subsurface microbial communities from Mt. Terri, Switzerland - Autotrophic microbial communities BRH/23 (SPAdes) (version 2) | ecosystem: Environmental > Aquatic > Deep subsurface >...
GAGGCTGCCTTGGGCGAGCCGATTCCCGTAGAGGACCGGCAGGGCGACCCCGCCGCCTGGGAGCGCTTTGCGCAGTGGCGCAACAAGGCCGTGGCGCAACAGGTGGAGGGCTATTACCGCTACCTGCAAGGACTCCAAGAGGGTATTTTCTTCACGGCAGAGTTGGCCGGTCCCGCCAGTCCGGAGTGGGCGGAGGCTGCCGGGCAGCATCTGCCCGCGCTGTCGCGCTTTTTTAGCCAGCTTTCGCTGGCGGGCGCGGGCGTCAGTTCGGCGCGACAGTGGCACTGGTGGACGGGGCTGGCCGCTGAGCAGGCGCGCGCTCTGCGGCGCAAGCGCCCGCCGCTGATCCACGTGGCCGCGCAGATGCGCGATCTCAAAATGCCCAGGGCGCTCATGCCCCCCGCCGAGTTGGCCTTCTCCTGTTATCAGGCCCTCGCCCACGGGGCCGGTGTGCAGCTTGCCACCTGCGGCCTGCCGGTGAACCAGGAAGATCCGCGTACCATGCCCGCCGTGGCCGGGGTGCTGAGCTTGATGCGGCAGCAGGAAAAGGTGCTGGACACGATGGTCCCGATTGCGTCCGTGGCGCTGATCTGGCCCGCCGACGTGCTGGGGCGCTATGCCTTGCAGGATGAAGCGGGCTGGCGGCTGCGGCAAGAGTTCTTGGGGCTATACGAGGGGCTGCGGGCCAGGCATATCCTGTTCGAGCTGGTGAACAACGGCAGTCTGGCGGAAAAGACTCTGGAGCGGTACGATACGGTGGTCCTGCCCGGCGCGTCCTGGTTGGATGGCGCGCAGGCGGAGGCGCTGGCAGCCTTTGTGCAGCAGGGTGGTCGCCTGGTGCTGAGCGATACCCCCGCCCTTTGTGAGGGAAACAGCTTCCCGCCGCTGCCGGTGGCATTGGCCGAGTGCGTGGGAGGCCATTGGCTCGAAGAGGTCCGATTGAGCCAGTATGCCCTGCCGTCTACCTCGCAGTCCATTCCCGGCCTGTTGCAGAATATCGGCCCGTTGGCCGTGGGGCAGTGCTACCGCCGGGTGATCGTTGACGAGGGCACTACAGTGTGGCTGTACAGCGCCCCCTATAGCGGTCAGGCAGTGTCGGAGGATTTGGGGCCGCTGCGACCTGGCGATGATCCGCTGGTCTGGACGACGCCGGTGGGCGAGGGGCTGGTGGTCAGCGCCGCGACGGGCATCGGCGAGCTGATCCAGAACGTGGGTCACACCGATTACGCCAGTCTGTTGGAGGCGATGATCACGCACGGCTCGATTATTCCGCCGCACTTGTTGACGGACGCGCCCAGTTCGGTAGAGGTTACGCTGACTCATTGGGAATATGGCGTAGTGGTGCATCTGGTAAACGGTTCCGGCCCGGCTCCTCTGGATAAGCCGGTGCCTGTGGGGCCGATTTCCCTCAGTCTGGCGTGGGATGGCCCGGCGCTGGCGGACCTGTGTGTGCCCGATGCGCCTCTCCAGCGGTTGGCGTGTGAGGAGATGTGGAACCGGGTACGGGTCGTGGTCCCGCGATTGGATGCCTATGCTCAGGTCGTCGTGCGGTCCGCGTAAGAAAGTAAACCACGAATGACACGAAATACGTATTCGTCAAGGGATGATACACAGCCCCACCTGGGACTGAAGGTCCCAGGCTGCGAGTTACAGTGAGGGGATAGTCTCGTAGGCGCGGTTGCGTCGGAACCGCAGGTTCCGCTACCGCGTTCTGCGCTATATTACCGTTATTTCGCGGTATGGAAACCGCGCCTACGATCACCCGAAGTCGCCGCTTTGGCGCAGGTGTGTAGCTTGATCCTGACCAATGCAGAAATACACGAAATCATAAACCACAGAATAACTTGGGGCAGAATACACAGAAAAAGGAATCGGCCAGCGTAGGGTGTTATCTGGCTGGGTTCGATCCATATACTCCGGCCTCTTGGTGATATTCGCGTCTTGCATTTTGACGTACATTCTGTCTCAACGCTTGCTCATTATGGAGGCAATATGTCCTTTGTAAAAGTGCGGGGCCTCGGCAAACAATATGCGCCCGACGGCCCCAAGGCCGTGGATGATCTGTCTTTCGACATTCGCGAGGGGGAGATTTTCAGCTTGCTGGGTCCCAACGGAGCGGGCAAGACGACGACCATCTCGATCATCAGCACGCTGCTCCCGCCCACCGCCGGGGAGGCGTTCGTCGGCGGCCATTCGGTGCAGCGCGAGCCGATGGCTGTGCGCCGCCTGATCGGCGTGGTGCCGCAAGAGCTGGCGCTGTACAATGACCTGTCGGCGCGGGAGAACCTGCGTTTCTGGGGCGAGATGCGCGGATTGGGTGGCGAGCAACTCAAGCGCGAGATAGAGGAAAAGCTGGCGCTCACCGACCTGACGGAGCGGGCCAAGGACCGGGTCAGCACCTTCTCCGGGGGGATGAAGCGCCGCCTGAATCTGGCAATCGGCCTGCTGGGCAATCCTGCGCTGGTGATCCTCGATGAACCCACCGTAGCCATCGACCCCCAGAGCCGACGCTACATCCTCGACTGGGTGAAAGGGATGAACGCCAAGGGGACGACGGTGCTCTACACTACCCACTATATGGAGGAAGCCCAGGAATTGAGCCATCGCATCGGTATCATGGATCATGGCAAGCTGATCGCGCTGGGCACCCTGGCAGAGCTGACCCAACTGGTGGGCGAGCACGAGACGCTGATCTTGCGGCTTCAGGAGGAGGGCGGGGAGGCGCTCGCGGCGGCCCTGGGCGATGCCAGGGGAGTCACCCAGGCCAGCTCTACCGACGGCGAGGTCGTGTTGAACGTCGCATCCGCCGAGGAAGTGCTGCCTATTGCTCTGCGCCGGGCGACGGACCTGGGGCTGACCATCCGCACGGTAGAGATTCGCGAGCCGAACCTGGAGACGGTCTTCCTGCACCTGACGGGCCGGGCGCTGCGGGATTAAGGGCGCTACTTGGTGTGATTTTATGAGGAGAAGACCTTGCGCAAACTGAGGGTTTTAGCGTTAAAAGAAGTACGCCTCGCGTTCCGCGATGTGGGCGCCATCCTGACCATGTTAGCGACCCCGCTCGCTCTGACGCTGGCCATCGCGGCGGCGTTTGGTGGGGGAGGCAGCGCGCCCATCGCGGACATTCCGGTGCTGGTGCTGAACCAGGACGCAGGGGAGATGTCTAGCACGTTGGTGGAGGCGCTGCTGTCGGACCAACTGGCCGATTTGCTGGAGCCGGAGGTCGTTACCGACGAGGCGGCGGCCCGCGCGCGGGTGGAGGCCGATCAGGTAGCCGCCCTGGTGGTCATTCCGCCCGATTTCAGCGCCCGCCTGCTGCCGATGGGGGGCACCGAACTGCGTGTGGAGAGCGAAGGAGCGCCGTTCCAACTGACCGCCGCGCAAATGCAAGCGTGGGCGAGCAACCCGCAGGACGGTGATACGGAGGAATCGCCCGCTGTGGTCGAGATTTACGCCTCCCCCCAGTGGCGCATCAGCGCGGCGGTGGTCAAGGCGGTAGTGGCTGAAGTTCTCGAACGGATGCACTTGGTGGTGCGCGGGGTCGGCTCGACGGTGGGCCGCCTGATCCTGGCGGGTGGGATGGACATCACGAACCAGGAGCAACTGTTGCAGGTGGGGCAGAGCATCGGCGAGCAGTTGGTCCTGGGAGCCGGAAACGGCGAGGCGTTGCTGCGGCTGGAGGTTGTGTCCACGCGGCGGGCCTTTAGCTGGCTGGACTATTCTGCGGCCAGCATGGCGATCCTGTTCCTGATGTTCTCGGCCACCTCCGGCGGGCGCACGCTGCTGATCGAGCGGGAGGGGGGCACGCTGCCGCGATTGCTGGTCAGCCCCACCCCGGCGGTTACCATCCTGGTGGGCAAGATGGCGGGCGTTGCGCTGACCGGCATTTTGCAGGTGATGATCTTGTGGGGAGCCAGCAGCCTGATCGGGGCCTATTGGGGGGAGCCGCTGGCGGTGGTAGTGACCATCGTGGCCCTGGTGCTCGCCGCCACGGGAGTGGGGGCGCTGATCGCCGCCTGGGCGAAAAGCCCTCAGCAGGCGGGAGCCATCGGCACGGCGGTAACGCTGGTGGCGGCGGCCCTGTCCGGCAGCTTTTTCCCGCGCATGAATCTGCCTGTCTGGGTGCGGCAGGTCAGCCTGCTGACCCCGAACGCCTGGGGGATCGAGCTGTTTGCCGATTTGCAGGCTGGTGACGCGCTGGTGAACGTGCTGCCCATGCTGGGCGGCTTATTGTTGCTCACAGTAGCGTATTACGTCGTGGCCCTGATCGGGTTCCGGCGGCAGTTCGAATAGGAGGCGGGGGATGCGCAGATTACTGGCCTGTGTACGCATCGAGTTTCTGCGAGAGTTCACCTCGCCGATGAGTGCAGTGTTCTTTTTGATCTTGCCCCTGGTGTTCACCGCGGCGGTGAGCGCCGGGCTGCGCGGCATGGGTGGTAGCGACTCGCAAGAGCCGCCGAGAGAGGTCGAGATCAGCCTGCCGATTTGGAGTGAGGATAGCGGCCCGCTGACGCAAGCGCTGGTAGACACCCTGGAAACCGCGCATGTGACTGTGGAGCGAGTGGAGGCGCTGTCGAAGGAGCAGTTTGGCCTGATCGTCCCCGGAGCGATGAGCGCCGAGTTGCTGGCGGGTAGCCCCGTCACACTGACGTTACAGGTGCCGGGGGCAGTTAGCAGCGTGGACGTGGTGCGCGAGGCCCTGCGGCCCGCCACCGAGCGCCTGAACACCGCCGTCCAGGTGGTAAGGGGCGGGTTACAGCAGGCGCGGGAGATGCAAGTGCTGGCCCCGGAGGATGAGCAGGCTTTTGTGGATGGACTGCTCGATGACATCATGAAGGCGGCCCAGCATCCGCCCGTGGTGCCCCAAGTGAATTGGGGCGAGGGGGTGGAGGTGGAGGAGCCCACGTCCCTGACGATGGCGACCAATACCGAGCAGGCTTCGGCGGGGCAGTTGGTGACCTGGGTGCAGATTACCCTGCTGGGGGCGGCAGAAGTGTTGGTAGGTGAGCGGCTGCTGGGGACACTGCGGCGGCTGTTCGTTATGCCGACTGCCCGCGTGAGCATTTTGAGCGGTAAGCTGGTGGCCCGCCTGCTGTTGGGGCTGACCCAGATGGCGATCTTGCTCGTGGGGGGCGCGCTGTTGTTCGGCGTGGAGTGGGGCAGCGACCCGCTGGCCGTAGCCGTGGTCTCGCTGGCTTTTGCCCTGGCGACGGTTGGGCTGGGCATCCTGCTGGCGACCATTGTGCGGACGCGGGGGCAGGCGCAGAGCGCCGTGGTCGGCGTGTCGATGGCTATGGCGGCGTTGGGCGGCGCGTGGTACCCCATCGAGATTACCCCGCCGGTGTATCGGCAGGTGGTACAGGTGCTGCCGTCCACCTGGGCCATGCGGGCCTATACCGACTTGCTGGCTCGCGGCGCGGACGTGATGGGAGTGTTGCCAGAGGTGGGGGTGCTACTGCTGTTCGCCGCCGTCTTTACCGCCGTCGGGCTGATCCGATTTCAGCGATACCGATAGGCAGGATCAAGCTTTCCCCTCATCCGCCCCAGCGGCTCTGTGAGCCAGCGGACTTGCAGTCCGGGGCACCTCTTCCCCAGGGAGAAGGCTTCTTCTGTGGGAGAAGGCGGCAGAGCCGGGACTGCGAGGTACAGCACGCCGGTGGGGCAATATTCGTCCTTTGACCATTTGCGTATAATATCAGGGTCCGGCCGGACGCTGCCTGGTCAGAAGGCGCAACGGGCGAAACGTAGCCGGGTTGTACACAGTAGTTAACATCGCGCATTATCTATGGAGCAAGTACTATGGCCCGAATCGTGACAGATACCACGGCTGCCCTACCGGCCGAGATCGTACAGCGGTACGACATTCCCGTCCTGCCCCAGGTAGTGAACTTTGGGGCCGAGTCCTATCTAGAGGGTGTCGACCTGGACATCCTGACGTTTATGGACAAGCTCACCAGTTCCCGCGACCTACCCAAGACGGCGGCCCCTCCGCCCGAGTTGTTCGTGGAGGTATTCCGCAAGCTGGTGCCGATGGGGGAGCCGATTTTGTGCATTCACCCTTCGGCGGAGATCAGCGGGACGGTGCGCTCGGCAACACTGGCCAAGGCCGAGTTCCCCGATGCGGATATTCGCGTAATAGACACGCGCATGGTTGCGGGGCCACTGGCAACGCTGGTCACGCTGGCCGCGGGCTGGGCCGATGCCGGAGTGGACGCAGACACTATCGAGCAGCGGATACGGGGGCTTGTTCCCCGCTGTCGGATCTACTTTGTCGTCCAGACGTTGGAATACCTCGCCAAAGGGGGCAGAATTGGCGGGGCGTCGGCCCTGTTGGGCAGCCTGCTCCAGGTCAAGCCGATCCTCACTCTGCGCGACGGGCGAGTAGAGGCGTTGGAGAAGGTTCGCACGCGCCAGCGGGCGCTGGCCCGCATGGAGGAGTTGATCCTCGCGGATTTCCCCCGTGATGAGGAGGGCCACCTGTGCGTGATGCACGGCGGAGCGCAGGCGGAAGGGCGCGCCCTGGCAGAGCACCTGCGCGATCAACTGGGAGTGGGAGAGGTGCCCCTGTATCATCTACCGCCCGCCATCGTAACCCACGCCGGGCCAGGCGTACTGGCCGTGGCGTTTCTCGTCGCAGCAGACAAGGAGCAGTAGACCGGCATGCAGGTGCGCAGAATTGATCTCAACAAACGCCAGGATGTGGAGCAGTTTGTCCAGTTCCCCTTTGACCTTTATCGGGACTGCCCGCAGTGGGTACCCCCGCTCAAGTCGGACGAGCGCTTGATGTTGAACCCGAACAAGTACCACTTTTACCGGCACTCGGTGGCCGACTTTTTTGTGGTGGAATCGGGTAAGGGCGCGGGGGGCGAGATGTTGGGCCGGATTGCGGCTATTGATAACCGTATGTACAACATGCACAACCATTCCCGTGTGGCCCAGTTTTACTTTTTCGATGCCATTGACGATGCCCAGGTGGCGGGTTCCTTGTTCGATGCGGTGCTGGATTGGGCCGCCTGTCGGGGATTGAACAAGTTAATTGGCCCACGGGGGCTGCTGGAAGCTGATGGGCTGGGGCTACTGGTGGATGGATTCGAGCATACCCCGGCCCCAGGCATGCCCTACAACTATGCCTACTATGATGCACTGGTGACCGGCGCTGGCCTAGAGAAGGAGCGCGATTACGTCTCGGCCTATCTTTCTGCCGGGTACACCCCTCCGGAGCGGATTTTCGCGCTGGCCGAGAAGGTCAAGGAGCGCAGCGGCTTCTGGATTCGGACCTTTCGTAGCAAGCGGGAATTGCGCGTGATGGTATCTGGCATCAAACGCATCTACAACGAGGCGTTTTCCGCTCTGTCCGGCTCTTACCCGATCGATGACGGCGAAGCGGCCATTATTGCTGACAGGTTCCTTGCCATCGCTGATCCCCGCCTGATCAAGTTGGTGATGAAAGGTGACAAAGTGGTCGGGTTCCTGTTCGCTTTCCCGGATATTACCAGGGGCCTGCAAAAGGCGCGGGGGCAACTCTGGCCCACGGGCTGGTATCACCTATTGCGGGCGTTCAAGCAGACCAACGGGATCAGCGTGAACGGGATGGGGCTGTTGCCGCAGTACCAGGGGTTGGGCGCTCCGGCGATCCTGTATGCCGAGATGTTCAAGACCATCCAGGATATGCACTTTCACTTTGAGCATGTGGACCTGGCCCAGATCGACGAGCATAATGCGAAAAGCCTGGCCGAGATACACGGGATGGGGGGCAAGCTCTACAAGCGGCATCGCATCTACGAGCGGGCCGTGTAGCCACCGGACCGGCAGGCAACGAACAAAAAGCAGGGCGACACATGCGTCGCCCTGTTCTGCTGTTACAGGCTTTGGCGCGGAGGCAAGTGCTCAGAACTCGGCGTATACCGTGTCTGTCTTGGCGGCCATCAAGAAATCGTCCGGGTGTAGGCCGCGGATTTCGTGGGTCCACCAGGTCACGGTTACCGTGCCCCACTCGATCACCAGCCTGGGGTGATGGTTCTGTTCCTCGGCCATCTCGCCCACGCGGATGGCAAAGTCCAGCGCCTCGATAAAGTTACTGAACTGGAAGGTGCGCTCAATGCGCTTTTCTGCGCCCGGCGGGCTGACGACCGTCCATTGAGGCACCTGATTCCGGTAATCGTCTATTTCTTGATCTGTAAGAGCTTCTTTTACCGCTTCCATCACAACCTCCTCTACCTGCTAAACTCACGGGATCGGAAGGCATCGCGTGGGATGGAAAGCGTGCGGGGTGGGCGATACGAACGCGCAAGGGGTAGATGCCGGGGCGTGATGTCACAGGTGGCAGTATTCCGACTCCCTGTTGCGACGATGATAACATAAAGGGGTCGGGGAATCAATCGGTTGCGGATTTGTTCCACTCAAAACACATGCGGTAGTCTACCAGGTGCGAGTGGTATCAGGCTGGTGACAGATTGGCGCACAAGATGACCATCGAAACATCAATGAATCACGACACTATCCACGTATAGATCCACATCCCCAACCGTTTCGGGCACGTGTCGAAGCCGCACTTCCTGAACCTCGTCCAGGTCCAGTTTGCCATTCCCTGGCGTATCGTACGGATCGAGTCGTAGGCGGCTAAAGGGCACATCCGCCATGCGCCAGTCCTCGGAGGCATCCACGGACGCCCACCACACCTCGCCATCCTTGTCCTTCACACCAAGCGCCCACTCCTGATTCCCAGCGGCCGTGCGGTAGACGAGCCGCAGGCTGGCATGGGCACGCCAATCGGCTCCTCCCAGATGCTTGAATGCGAACCACCAGGAAGATGAAGAAGTCGTGCTGGCCTGGAGGCGCATGCCTCTCCCATGCAGTCCCAGGCACCGCGCAACCGTGCAGGTGGCCTCGTTCCCGCTATGAGCAGACCAAAGGTTGCCCTCAAAATCGTCGATGATCTCTACCATGTCGTCGCTGTTCAACATGTCTGCGATCACTGCAAGCAATGGGCTGACACATGCGGATTCGTCAGCAGCATGGCCGATGAAATCAACGTACTGGGTAAGGCGCAGGTGTCGTGGTATTCGACATGTCTGGTGCAAGATAGGTACGATCGGTTTGGCCTCGTCCAAGGCGGTACGCAGTTCTGCGCGGACTTCGCTGGATTCCACGGAGGCGGGCGAGAGAACAATCAGAAAACGTGCGCAATCGTAGATGGCATTGTCGATGCAGATATCCCAGTCCGCTCCAGTCGGGATATTCCATTGGTCCAGCCAGACGTTCACGCCCCGCGCTCGCAGGGCTGCGGAGAGTTTGAGCACAAACTCTCCATCCTCTCGGGCGTAACAAACGAACACGTGATCGGCCATAAAACCTCCTGCAATGATACCCGTGTCGTGCTATCTGGGCCGACTATGCCTTTATTCCACCCGCTCAAGGCACGGGTGGCTGGGTTATGCTCTGCGCCTGGCGGGCCAAGCGCCCGCTATTCTTCCGCCCCGTCCTTGCCGGAGGTCTTGTTCCCCGCCTGCTCCTCTTCCTGGTCTCCGGCGATCTCGCGGATGTAGACCGTGATGTCGCGGTTCATGATCTCTTCCACCCGCCCGGCGAATCTCTCATAGGCGTCGGCATGGGATTTGCGACGGCCATACGGTCCGGTCAGTTGGAAGAACTGCCACCCCTCGATCTTGAGCGTTTCCACGGTGCTGCGGTAATGCCGCCAGCGCTCACCATAGTGGAAAAACTCTTCCACCGCCGAGGCGATGGCGACGAGCACGCCCAGCACCAGACCGACCCATACGAACCCCTCCAGCGTGCCGATGCGGCTGATAGTAACGCTCGTGGGGATCAGGATAGCGCCGACGATGGTCGTGAGGCGCAGTGCATAATACCAGTTTTTCGTGGTTTGGGCTCTCTTGCCCATCCAGATGACCGAATCCAGCCAGCGGGCCTTGAGCGCGCGCTTGCGTAGCTCGCTGAGGTTGAGGGCGTCGATCACCTGCTGCAATTCGTTGTTCAGATACTGGTCGTACGCCTTATCCGTCTTGTACTGGGCTGCTGTCGTCATGCTGATCTCTCCTTGACGGGAACAATACGCGCTGGGTCTGTTCATACAGATCGATAGGAGATTGGGTCAGGTCGAAGGGGATGATATTGCCCCTGTTGCGAACGTTGGTTTGCTCGACGAGGCGGGCCAAACGCTGCGCTTCGGCGGTGGCTGGCGGTTCCAAGCCCAACACGATGTCCGTGACCCGTCCGCTACCGGCCAGCAGAATCATGGGGCGGTCCTGGTCCGCGTTGGCCTGCATCTCGCGCAGCGTGATCTCGCCGCCACCGGCGAACACGGCGACGGAAGGGCAGGCGCGCGACAGGGAGGCGGCCAGGGCATACATGGTGGGGGTCTCGTCCCCCCAGTCCTTGCCGTCCACCAGCGCGAAATGGGTATGATGTGGCTCCAGTGGCGCAGGCTCGCCGTCGGCGGGGGACGGGTTTTCGGCTGCGGCGCGGCCCGGCCAGGTGACCAGGGGACCCACGGCAACTCCGATGCAGGTAGCCCGGTTGCCCCAGCGGGACAGACCCTCGGCGAAGGAGGCGAACAGGTTGACATCCGTGCCGCCGGTGAGGGCGGTTAACCCCTCTTTGGCAGCGAGGCGGGCCAGCCCCTCGCTCAGCAGCTCTTCTACGCGGGACTGGGAGGTGCTGGTGTTGTTGGCCGTGCCGCCATTCACGATCAGCAAGGCCCGCGCAGGGCTTAACGAGAGGCAGCGTAGGATTTCCTCCGCGCTGGTTCCCGGCGAAACGGCGAGAGCGCGGGCCGTGTGGCCGCCGGGGAAGCGGATGATGTGGCTTGTCGGACAGTTCGCGCTCAATCCAGTCTACCTCTGCCGTCGATAGGATGCTGTGCCCATTTTAGAGCCGTGAGGCGCTATGTCAAGCAGGGGAAAGCGATGCCCCTGCATCATCATTGACGCGAGGGGAACCAGGTGTTAAGATTGTGGTTAACACTGCCGTTCGTCGCCGGGTCGGCTGGCTATTTGCTGCCTCCTATGGCTGCTCCAACGCAACCCTCTTGATACTCCCCAGAGCGGCAACGCATCCTATTCCCTTGCCAGCCTCACCTGCTCGCCAACCATTGTCGAACTCACGCGGGTAGACCAAGCTCCGCGCATAGCCGGGTCGCTGTAGCCTTGTTGCCTGGAGGATGGGAGAGCTATGGAGGGAAACGGGATGGCGACGCGAGAATGGATGGCGCATGTCCGAGAGGAAATGCGTGTGAATGTCACGGATTGGGGAGATGCCACGCGGGTGGATGTAAACCAACTAGGGACACGCTTCCAGGTGGCGGTATTGCCGGAAGGGGAGCGCCAGGGCTGGGTGCAGGCGCAGAATGCCGCTCTGTATGAGACGCTGGCCGAGACGGCGGCCCGGTATGGGGGCGGGGCGGGTTCGTTTGGCGAGTGGAGCGTGGATGTGGGTCTGTGCTTCGAGGATGTAGGTTTCCCGGTTGATAAAGGGCTGCCCGAACGATCCGGCGATATCTCGGAGCCGAGCCTGTTTTGGACCGCCCCGGAGAGCGGCTGGGGTGTGCGCATGCACGCCGCCGCATATGTGCCCCAAGGCACACAGTCCTCCTTCCAGCAGATGATCTGGCAGCCTGAAAGCTTGCCCTACCACGTGGAGCGGGCCTGCGGGCTGGCCCCGGCCATGATTACGGCGTTCGGGGGGGCACGCCAGGTGTTCGTGGCGGGGCTGGGTTCCTGGGATGAGAAGTATCGGCTGGTGTACGCAGAGAACTCTCGCGGGCAGGCCCGGTATGTGTTCAGGATGCTGGCTGACCTTTGTGCGGAAATGGGGGGAGACTGTACGGATATAGTGCGAATGCGGGTGCATGTGCCTTCCCCAGAGGCCGTGCCCATTCTGCAGGAGGAGGTGCGCCAGGTCTGGCAAGGGGATGTCCGCCCGGTAGTGCAGGCTATCGTGCGAGAGCAAGAGTTCACCGATGTCCAGGTGTTGGCGATTGTCTCGGATGGGGCGCACCCGGTCACCCACCGGATGGAAGAACTGGCGGCCCCTGATGGTGCTGGACCCACGGTGCACCTCGCCGATGCGCGCGATTGGGAGGTGATCGAAGCGGGAGGGCTGCGAGGCGAGCCGGGAGCGCCCGCGGACCGCCAAGTAGAGCAAGTGCTGGGGCAGATCGAGACCCTGCAACGCCAGACAGAGACCGAGCCTGAGGATGTGTGCGTGGTGCGGACCTGGACGAATTCGCCCGAACTGGAACACCTGTTTGTGGAACGGGTTGGGGAGGTGGCAAATCCCAATGCGCTGCACCTGATCCCCTGCATCGATGGAGTGCGGAGTCAGCGGCCCCGGCTGGAGGTGGGGCTGACTGTGCGGCGGCTACACCTGTGGCGCGCTACGCTGGCCTGAGGGGTGTGATCGCGTTGAGGACGCTTCTAGTCACACGGAAGAAGGAGGATGGCAATGACGTGGGTACGGTCCATTCCGGCGGTGCTCAAGCTGGGGCGTTTGCACATGATCGTGGCCGGATTCGTGCTATTCTTGTTGGGCGCCTGTATCGCGTTGTACGATGGCGCGCCGTTTGATACTGGCAGGTTCTTGCTGGGCTTCCTGATCCTGCTGCCCGCCCATCTGGCCCTGCACTATAGCAACGACTATTGGGATACCGAGGCGGACCGTTTCGGAGAGCCGACCATGTTCACCGGCGGCAGCGGGGTGCTGGTACACAGCCCGCAACTGCGGCCCGTTGCCAGGTGGCTGGCCGTGGCGCTGATGGTGTGCTCGCTGGCGTTCAGCGTGATTTTCGTCCTGGCGTTCGCCTTTCCTGCCTGGTTGCTGGGTTATGCGCTGCTGGGGAACTTGTTGGGGTGGTTCTATGCCGCCCCGCCGATTCGCCTGTCCTACCGGGGGCTGGGGGAGATCTCTACGGCGATTACCGTCGGCTTACTCATGCCTGGGCTGGGCTATCTCACGACCAGAGGGGGCATCGCGTCCAGCTTTTGGCTGCTGACGGTGCCCATGCTCTGTTATGGGGTGGCCTTTATCTTTAGCGTACAGATTCCCGATGTGGAGGCGGACCGGCTGGGGGGCAAGCACACGCTGGTCACGCGGATTGGGCGCCGGGCGGGCTTTGTGTGGGCGGGCGCGGCTTACATGGCGGCGACGGCCAGCCTGCTGCTGGTATCCCTGGTGGTGCGCGGGGAAAACCCACCGTGGCTGCCCGCGCTGACGCTGTTTTCGCTGGTGCCGTCGGCTATCGGGCTGGTGGGGTTGGTGCGGCGGCCAGAGGACAGGCAAGCGGCCGTCGGTCTGGTGAATGCCATGCTCACCGGCCTGATTGCGTTCGTCGTCTTGTCAGATGTCTATCTGATCTATCTGCTGTCGCGTTAGCCATCGGCAGTTGAGACTGCACCAAGGAGTGGCCGATGGTGAGGGGATTCGCGCCCCTATACATAACATTCGCCAATAATATCATGGAAACCGCCGCCATGCATGCCGCATCATCCCTGGCGGCCAAAACGCGGTTATCCCTCGTCTTGGAGCGAGGTTAAGAACTTGAGATCGGTCGAGCTGAGGTCGGCGTTTGCCATCAAGTCGGGGCGGCGCTCCAGCGTGCGACGCAGGGCTTGTTCCCGCCGCCAGCGCTCGACCTGGGCGTGATGGCCGGATACCAGGATGTCGGGCACGCGCAGGCCCCGAAACTCGGCGGGGCGCGTGTAGTGGGGATATTCTAGCAGGCCGTGGGCGTGCGAGTCCTCTATCACGGCGCGCATGTCTCCCAGTACGCCGGGCACCAGGCGGGTGACTGCTTCGACGATCACCATCGCGGGTATCTCGCCGCCGGACAGGACATAATCCCCGATAGAGATTTCGTCCGTCACGACCAGCTCGCTGACACGCTCATCCACGCCCTCGTAGCGGCCACAGATCATCACCATCTGGTCGTAGCGCTCAAATTCGCGGGCCATTGCCTGGCTGAACAGGCGGCCCGCTGGCGTGAGCAGGATCACCGGCACCTCCACCTGGCCGGTTTCCTTCTGACGCCTTACCAGGTCTGCCCCCAGGACGTCCTCGACGGCGGAGACGATGGGTTCGGGTTTCATCACCATGCCGCCGCCGCCGCCATAGGGCGTGTCGTCGGTGACGTGGTGCTTGTCTGTGGCGTAATCCCGAATGTTGTGCAGGTTGACGCTGACCTGGCCAGCGTCGATGGCCCGCCGGACGATGCTCTCGTTAAAGACGCCATCGAACAGCCCAGGAAAGAGCGTCAAGATATCAAAACGCATGATTATTCCCCCTTTTATTCCTGGTTATTCTAGTCGTGGGAAGGGGCGGGTGCAAATTGGCGCTCCCCGACCTTCATGCTATACTAGCTATCAAGACTCGAAAGGGGAGCATCGTGTTCGATCAGGAACCTGCACCACGTTTCTCACGACAGATTTGGTTCGTTGTGATAATGGTCCTGCTCCTGTTGGGGTTGGCGGCGGCCATCCTGCTGGATTGGCAGCCCGACATCCGGTGGTCGCTGACCCTACCTGCCCGCACGCCCAGGCCCACGGCAGTCCAGCCTACGCCCACGGCCCAGCAAGCGGCGGCGCTGCCCACCTCCGAGGCGATGGCTACAGCGCAATCGCGCCAGACGGCAGAGGCCAGGCAGCGTGCCATTGCGCCCACGCCTACCCCCAGTTGGCGGTTCTTTGTCCGTTCTCCCCTGGAAGAGGCTCCCCACGAAGATCATTACCTCCTGGGTCGGCCCATTGCCCCGGATGGAACAGACTATATCGCCTACACGTACCCCTATGGCTCGCGCGGCGATGGCACGTATCCCATCCATCACGGAGTCGAGTTTGTCAATCCCATCGGGACCGAGATTCTCGCAGTGGGAAGCGGGACCATCGTGGCGGCGGGCGAGGACAAAACCGAGGTGTACGGGGCGCGCACTGACTTTTATGGGCGCGCGATCATCCTCAAATTGGACCAGACCTTTCGGGACGAGCCGGTCTATGTGCTCTATGGGCACCTCTCCCAGATCATGGTGGAGGAAGGCCAAAAGGTGGAAGCGGGCGAGGTGATTGGACTGGTGGGGATGGCAGGTATCGCCGAGGGCCCCCACGTGCATCTCGAAGTGCGCTACCGAGAGAACGAGTATTATTATACTGCCAACCCCGTGCTCTGGATCCGCCCCTTTGAGAATCACGGGACGCTGGCAGGCGCAGTGGTCACGAACGATGGACTGCCGGTTCCCGATGCGCGTATCATCCTGTACCAGGGCAGCAGTACGCAGCCCGTGCGGTACATGACGAGCTATCCCGATCGAAGCGTGAATCCCGATCCTTCCTGGGGCGAGAATTTTGCCGCGCCCGACCTGCCCGCAGGCCAGTGGACCGTGGAGGTGCAACATGCCGGGCGGTCCTACTCCAGCAGCGTGACGGTCACACCGGGCAAAACTACCTGGCTGACCGTTTATGTGGCTGGTTAACGGCCCAGCGTACAAGTGACGTTGGACGATCCCTTGCCCTATGCGTATCCCAAACTACTGCCTGCTTTCCAGGCCCTTGTACACCTCTGCCATGATTTCCACCAACGCGTTATGATGCTCCCTGGCCTGGTTGATGCGTACCCATTGCAGCAGGATGATTGCCGCGCCGATGACCGCCAGGCCGGGCAGCCCGATGAAGAATGTCAGGATGACCCCAATAACTGCCAATATCGCTGCTACCGATACCATGATCGTCTCCTCTTGATAGCTCTTGAACTCGTTCTCCTGGCCACCTCGCGGGGTATTCTAGCTGCCCTGGTGCAACCCGTGCAAATAGCCTTTCAGCAATTCCCCAGCAGACTCATCGGCGTACCTCCTCGAAATCGCTGTGCTGTGCAACGCCTGAAGCCAACCCACCAAGCAATCGAGTGTTCTCTGCCATATGCTACGTTCAGATGGCAGCATACGTCAAGTAGATTTGCACAACTGGGTGCATCCAAGGTGTTGGGGTGGATGCCTCTCTGGACCGCCGCCATCCTTGGCGGCATCCGGGAAAGGCCAGCAGGGATGCAGCGGCATGTATGCCGAGCGGTCCAACTTTGGCGCAGCCCTGGGATGGCAGCGGTCCGGGTTGCGGACCCGTTTCGGTTGGGCTATAATCACGTCAAATGCGGGCCGCACAGCTGCAATGGCCCGATTCCCGTTGTCCTTTCCGGCCAGATCGGTCTCGCCCCTGAAGATAAAAGGAGCAGCGTGATGAGTACGGAAGTGGAATCCAAGTACCTCTTGCCCGATGCGGCTACCCTGCACGCCATCCTGGCTGTGCGGGAACTGGCGGGGTATGAGGTGCATCCGCAAGGCAAGGTCAGGATGGTTGACCATTACCTGGACACGGCGGACCGCACGTTATTGCGTCAGGGGTGGGCCTGCCGCCTCAGGCGCCAAGGGGAGACCTGGATCGCGGGCCTTAAACACAATCATCAAGTGCGCGGGGCCATTGTGTCCCGCGCAGAACTAGAGGTCACCGTGCCTTCAGGGGAAGCGGACCCCCGCTGCTGGCCGGAGGGAGAGGTGCGGACAAGCATCCTGCGGCTGACCGGCGGTCGGGAGTTGGAGCAACTGGTGACGCTCAAGCAGGTGCGCCATCGAGCCATACTGCTCAGAGCAGGCTGCCCCGTCGCCGAGTTGTCTCTGGATCGGGTGGATGTCGTCGGCCTGGGGAAACGCTACCGCCGGTACATGCTGGAATGTGAGTTGAAGGACGGAGGCGAACCGGCTGATCTGGAGCGCGTGGACGCCTTTCTCTCTCAGAATTACGTGCTGAGCCCCGAACCGCGGTCCAAGCTACAGCTTGCCTTTGAACTGTTGGGGCTGCCGTTTGCCTCGCTGGTAGCAGGCGGGGAATCCGGAGTGCCGACGCCTCCGCAGTCCGACGAGGCCAAGTCGCCGGGCATCCGCCGCTCCGATACGGTGGAGGTCGCGGCCCGCAAGATACTGCGCTTTCACCTGGAGCGCATGTTGGCCCACGAGGAGGGGACCAGGTTGGGGCAGGACCCTGAGGAGCTACACGACATGCGGGTTGCCATCCGGCGAATGCGGTCGGCGCTACGGCTGTTCGGGTTGTATCTGGACATGCCGCTGCTGCGCGAATGCCAGGAGCAACTCCGCGAGGCGGGTACCATCCTGGGGGATGTGCGGGATATGGATGTGGCGCTGGAACGCGCCCACGCTTATCTGGCCGAACTGCCTGCCGAGGCGCAGCATGATCTCGATCCCTTGTTGGAGACCTGGCGGGCCAGGCGCCGAGAGCGCCGCCAGCACATGAACGACTATTTGCAGAGTATCGCGTATGTGGGGCTGGTGCAGGCCCTGCGCAGTCTGGTAACCACGCTGGGGGCGACTGGCGAGCAATCCGGGGACGCGCCTGTCGTCAAGCGGATTGCGCCGCAGCATATCTATCTGGGTTGGGAGTTTGTGCGGGCCTATGACCGGGTGGTGGATCAGGCCCCGCTGGAAATCTGGCACGCGTTGCGGATTGACTGCAAGCGATTGCGCTATACCCTGGAGGCTTTTCAGGAGATACTGCCCGCCAGGGTCAGCGCCGCCATCCCCAGGGTCACCGCAGTGCAGGACTATTTGGGGAACTTGCGTGACGCGCAACTGGCCGTAGGCAGGGTGGACGAGTTCTTGCTAGGCAAGCCAGATCAAGCCGAGTGGCGGGGAATCGTGGTCTATCGGGAAAAAGAGCGGGCCACGATGATCAAGTTGCAGCAGGGCTTTCCCGCTGTGTGGAGACGCTTTTCTCGCCGCAAGATGAGGCGGCGCATGTCCGGGGTGCTTGCCAAACGCTAGACGAGTGGGGCGGCGTTGGCAGGTTGAGAGATAGATGGCAACAGCCCGACGGGTCGCCTTAGCGCCCGTCGGGCTGTTATCGTTGATGCAGTCTGGGGTCTAGCCGGGATTGCCGGACGAAGAGGTCGTACCTGTCTCCGTAGACCCCTCCTGCGGCGGGTGTGTCTTGAGTTCGGACACGACCTCGACGATGCGTCCACATAGCTCCCGGAAAACCTTGTGGATGCTCTGCGAGGCATCTACATCGTGGAAACCGTATTCCTGCCCCAGTTCGTTGAATGCCGCCAACATGCGCTTCTGGTAGGCCACAAAGCTCGTGTAGTAGTCAGAGTAGCCGAGAAAGTCCATCCCCGACTCCCAGTAATCGAACGGGCGCGTGCTGAGCACGCGGGGGACCAGGCTATCCAGATCAGAGCGCAGGTAAAAGATGGCGTCGGGCACCAGGGCAAAGCCCATGACCGAGCGAATCCAGTCAGCGCTAACCCCGCGCACCACCGAGCGGGCGATCAGGGAATACAGGTAGCGGTCTGTCAGCACGACGAAACCGGCCCGCAGAGCGGGGATGATCTCGCGCTCCAGCCGGTCTGCCAGGTCGGCGGCGTAGAACAGGGCCATCGTATGATTGCCCAGGGTGTGGCCTTGCTTGGCCTCCAGGATTCCCACGCTGGCCAGTTCCGAGCGCCGGAGGCCGCTGGAATAGACCGCATAGCCGTTAGCTTCCAGCCATTCGCGCAAGAGCGCAATCTGAGTAGAACGGCCTACGCCGTCCGGTCCTTCGAGGACAATCAGCTTGCCCGGAAAATGCGTATCTGCGACATTGGGTAGTCCTCTGCCGTACCATCTGGCTCTGGTCATCGTCCCGATCCCCCCTGTAGATTGCTCAGGTAGCGTCCTGAGAGTTGCTCAGCGGACAGGACGTGCCGCCAGGGGTTGGTTTCGGCGTGCAAAGCGCCCACCAGGTGCGGCTGGATGATGTTGCGGACAATCTCCTGCTGGTTGACGATGGGCAGTCGAGCATCCACAATCGAAAGGCCGAATTCCTCCACCAGACGCTCGTATTCGCGCAGGATGCGCCCCTGGAAGATGCGATAGCTCTCATAGGGGTCGTCGCTCAGGCCCAGGTCCAGCCCCGCCTCGTAGTACTTGAGACTGGGGCGGCCCGACATGATGCGGCGCAAGGATTCATCCAGAGGAACCCGGAAATAGAGGGCTACCGTCGGTTTGACGGCGAAGGAATAGACCTCGCGGACCCATGCGGGGTCGACGCCGCGCGCGACATCCCTACCAAAGGCCGTGTAAATATAGCGGTCGGCCAGAACGATTGCGCCCGCCTCGAGGGCGGGCAACATTTGCTGCTGCATTCGGTGGGCAAAGTCAACGGCGTGGAGCAGGCTGAACGTTGTTGGGGTGAGGAGCTGCTTTTTCTTCCCCCGTTTGGTGGTGGCTTTTACCAGTGGGGAAGAGTTCCACTCGCTGAATGCCACGCAATAGCCGGAGGCGATCAGCCATTTGCGTAACAGGTCGAGCTGAGTGCTCTTGCCCGAACCGTCGATGCCTTCAACTACGAACAATTTACCAGGAAGCGGTGTGCCATCGGGCAACGTAGCCATGGAACCCCTTTCACATACAAGACTCTGATCAGATTGTAAGCAGGGGGCCAATTATCGTCAAATGGTTGGCGAACAGGCTCCAGCAGGTATTTGTCGGGGAATGGCCCGGTTGCTACAATGGATGGACGACAGATCAACACAGTCAGGAGAGCGCACGCGATGGAACTCAATGCGGATGGAAGTCTCCCGCGCCCGAAAGTGGGGATGGGAGTGCTGGTCATGCGCGACAACCGGGTGCTTTTGGGGCAGCGGTTGGGCGCGCATGGCGCGGGGTACTATGCCGCCCCTGGCGGTCATGTGGAGTTTGGCGAGAGTTTGGCGGAGGCGGCTCGCCGCGAAGTGTGGGAGGAGTGCCAGTTACGGATCGAGGATGTCCGCCTGCTGTCGGTGGGCACCTATTTGTGGGATGACGACAAGCACTATGTGGACGTGGACGTGATATGCCAGGCCCCTGAGGGAGAGCCGGTGAACACAGAGCCGGGGAATTGCGCGGGCTGGGCCTGGTACGCGCTAGATCAGCTTCCCGCGCCGCTGTTTGTGGTGACGGAGAACATGATCCAGAGCTATCTGTCGGGTCAGAGCGTGCCCGCGCTGGACGTCGTCTGCCGCCAGGCATCCACCGCCCCATAGAGCGGAATCCTCTGGAGGAAACTGGATTACTGCCCTGCGAGTTGGGCTTGTGGCACGCTACAAACCCAGCGTGGTAGCATCCCTCTATGCTTGCGGGCTTGAAGGAGCGCGCCAAAGCGATTAAGATCAGCGCACATCTACACCACTCGACGGAGAGACACCATGCAATCCAAACGGCGCTGGCTTGTACTCGGCATCTTTTACGGGTTTGTCCTGCTGCATCAGTCGGACAAGCTCCTCATCGGCCCCCTGACGACGCCGATCATCGAGGAATTTGACATCACCCAGGCCCAGATGGGCGCCGTCTCGAGCTTGGCCATCATCGTCTCGGCGGTCCTCTATCCCATCTGGGGATACCTGTACGACCGCTATGCGCGGTCCAAGCTGCTGGCACTGGCCTCCTTCATCTGGGGCGCGACTACCTGGCTGAACGCTCTGGCTCCGTCCTATCGCGCCTTTCTAGTCACCCGCGCCTCGACGGGCATTGATGATTCCAGCTATCCCGGCATTCACAGCCTGCTGTCGGACTATTTCGGGCCGCGCATCCGGGGCAAGATTTTCGGCGCGCTCGACACGGCCATGCCCTTTGGCTATATGCTCGGCCTGATCCTGGCTACCACCCTGGGGGCTTCGCTGGGGTGGCGGAAGGTCTTTTTCGTCACCGGAGGCGTGGGTATCCTGCTGTCCATCGTCATTCTGCTGCTGGTCCGCGACGTGCCCCGCGGCCATGCCGAACCGGAAATGGAAGGGCTGGAGCAGGTGCCCACCTTTCAGTTCGACTGGAGCGTTGCCAAACAAGCCCTCAAAAGCCCCAGCATCCGCCTGGTGTTCGCCCAGGGCTTTTTCGGCGTGTTCCCCTGGAACGTGCTCACCTACTGGTTCTTCCGCTACCTGGAAACCGAGCGCGGCTTTACCTCCGGCCAGGCCACGACGACCATGATGATCGCCATCGTCGCGCTGGCCAGCGGCTATTTTGTGGGCGGCAGCATAGGCGATGCATTGTTCCACCGCACCCCCAGGGGCCGCGTCGTCACCGCTATGAGCGGTGTCTTGTTGGGCGTGGTGTTTCTGATCTCGGCGTTGAATATCCCCATCGGCAACACGCTGATCTTTACCATATTGATGGGCCTGACTGGCATCACCATGTCAATGGCAGCCCCAAATGTTCTGGCTACGGTGCAAGATATTACCGAGCCCGAAGTGCGCAGCACTACCCTGGCCCTCCTGAGCCTGATCGAGAATGCGGGAGCGGCGCTGTCGCCCTGGCTGGCAGGCCTGATCGCCGACCATTCGTCGCTGCGGGTAGCCATCCTGAGTATTTGCGTGGTCACCTGGCTGCTGTGCGCCCTGTTCTTTGGCCTGTTAGCCAGGGTAGTCCCCGCCGACATCCAACGTTTCCGGCGTACGATGCGCGAGCGGGCCACGCTGTCGCTCTGATACGGGGGTAACGCCCCACATGCTTCGCGCCATCGCTGGCGGCATCCCTATACAGGAGCGCTTTTTCCTGCTCTTGACCTTACTGCGATCTGGATTATACTTGCTGAGAGCCGCCCCTACAGTATTTCGGTCTCGGGGCGGCTTTCAATTCGCATGGAGCCATTGTCAGCTTGGGTGAGATTCAGAGAGTTGATATAGATAACGTCCCGCCTCACACAAGACGCTTATATCTACAAGCCAGCCTTGTTGCTCTGTTGGGCAATGCACTGCTTGTCATCGGCAAGGGAGCCGCCGCGCTGGTCAGTGGGTCCAGCGCCCTATACGCCGACGCGGCCAACTCGGCCGCCGACGTGGCGTACAGCCTGCTGATGGGGGTGGGCTTGTGGCTTTCCCTGCAACCGCCCGATCCCGGCCATCCCCACGGACATCGCCGGATCGAGTCGCTGGTCAGCCTGTTCATCGGCGGCGCGATGGCGTTAGCCGGTGTAGAGGCGGTTCGCGTGGGATGGAGAACCTGGGTCGAAGGTCCCCAGCCGATCACTTCCATCTGGGCGTACATCACTCTGGTGGCAACCGTCCTGGCTAAAGGGGTGATGTTCCTGGTCGTGCGGCGGCTGGGGCAGCGCGCCAACAGCCCGGCCATCCTGGCCTCAGCCCGCGATAACCTGACCGACATGATCTCTTCGGCCATGGCGCTGGTGGGTATTCTGGGCAGCGTCTACCTGTTTGCCGCGGCAGACCCTCTGGCGGCGTTCGTCGTGGCGGCCTGGATCTTTTATAGCGCCTGGGCCGTGTTGCGAGAGAGTATCAGTCATCTCATCGGCGGGGCAGCCCGCCCCGAGTTAACCGACGAGGTGGTCGAAGCGGCGATGACGGTGCCGGGTGTGCTGGATGTCCATCAGGTGATTATCGAGTACGTCGGCCCGCAGGTCCGCGCAGACATGCACATTGACATGGATGGACAACTGACTCTGGAACAGGTCCATGCCGCCAGCGACGCAGTGCGCGAGGCCGTGGAGGCCCTGGCTGAGGTGGATCACGCGTTCATCCACGTGGAACCGGCGCACATCCACATGCCCGAATCCGATCTCCAGCAGTAGGCCGGGGCCAGGCGCAGAGCCGATGCAGCCTGCCTGAGCGAGGATTGCCGCGCTCTCGCTACACGTCTTCCCCGTAACAGTTCAGATTTCGGGGGACGAGTCTATCGTTGGCAGTTGAAACTGCACCAACCCTTGCAAAGTCGCCCTGCGGCGACTGTTTTTCCGAGCTTTTCCCAGCCCACGAAGG
>Ga0209347_1002668_pt1 | contig 22789 bp, 22 predicted proteins | sample AutmiccommuBRH23_FD_187382 | JGI IMG/M metagenome (GOLD analysis project Ga0209347, IMG submission 187382) | Deep subsurface microbial communities from Mt. Terri, Switzerland - Autotrophic microbial communities BRH/23 (SPAdes) (version 2) | ecosystem: Environmental > Aquatic > Deep subsurface >...
GCTCATTCTAGCTCATTATTTCTTGTCTTATCATTTTTGGTTACTACGTTTTTAAATTTAAGAAGTCAGTATTTTCAAGGGTTAGACGGCTCGAAACACTGTGAAATCGGTCAAAAACTTTTTATTTGTCGAGTAGATGCGGGCCTCTTGGATTTTAGGAGACGCTTTGTTTTCCCAGTTTCTCCCCGTTTCCTTTGGGAGTGTCACAATATTTGCTCCATGACCTAATTGGCCGCGCAGCCCTCACAGATCCGTACAGGCCCAATTAAGGCATACGGCTCCTCATATCATCATTTACAGATTACAGCCAATATTCGGTTTGAGGTTATAGATATTAACGTAGATTCTTGGCCGAGGGAGAGGATACTTTTTCTCAAACAGGGCGAATTTATCCCAATTGAAACTCCTTCGTTGACTACGACGATTTAACCACTTGAATAACATACCACGAACTTCATGCCGAAATTTATCTAGCATGTAAGAATTGTCACTGATTCCGTAATAGCGATAATATCCGTATAATTTAATCTTCAGCTTGTTCATCAGTTCCAATATAGGCATGCTTCGGTTTTGGCGTAGCCATTCTTTGCATCGGAGCAGGCTCGCTTTGTACTTTTTCCGACTGGTTTTTCGCTTGACTCGAAACCAACCCTTCCGACTTTTACTACAGCAATGGGTAAAGCCTAGAAAATCAAATGTCTCAGCCTTCCCTTTTCCAAGACGTTTGCAATTGTTGTCGTTAGCGCGCCGGCCAAAGGCGATAATCTTGCTTTTCTCCTCAGCAATTTCCAGGTTAAATTTCCCGAGCCTGTCAATGAGCGCCCCATAAAAGGATTTGGCCTCCTCCTCATATTGAAAGCAACAAACAAAATCGTCGCAATATCTTACCATGTACGCCTCTCCGCGACATTGCTTTTGCACTACTTTCTCGAACCACAAATCCAGCGCGTAGTGCAAATAGATATTTGCCAGGATTGGGGATACAACTCCGCCCTGCGGTGTACCTTCAGGGGTGCTGCTGACCACTCCCTCTTCCATAACTCCTGCCTTGAGAAATCGGGCAATAAGCCGAAGGATGTTCGTGTCGGCAATCCGGAGGCCAATGAATTTCATCAGCCACTGATGGTCGACATGATTGAAAAAGCCTTTGATGTCGGCATCAACGATATAATTAATGGCCCGCTTCTCGATTATATGGGTGAGGACTTTCAATGCGTCGTGACATCCCAGGTTAGGTCTGAACCCAAAGGAGCAGTCAAGGAAATCCGCTTCGTAGATGGCATTCAATATCTTGGATAGCGCTAATTGCGCCACCTTATCCTCATAGGCGGGTATGCCTAATGGGCGCATTTCGTCTGTACCGGGCTTCGGAATGTAGGTACGTCTAACTGGCTGCGGCTTATAGGCTTGTCTTTTCATGCTATTTACCAGATTACTAATATTTTGCTGCAGGTTATTGCCATATTCCGCCTTTGTTACATTATCCACGCCGGGTGCTTTACGCTCTTTAAGCACAAAGTGACAATCAATTAGCATGATCTCATCGATAATGTGCGCCAGCGATGTGAAGCGTTCGTTCGCCTTTTCTTTGGCTATTTCTGCTATTCTTGCTAGTATTGTTTCCATTAATTCCCTGCCTCTGTGTGTAGTTAATGTGTCCTTAACAAGAGCGTTGATATGTCACCGTCTTTCCTCCACAGGCGTTACCCTGTTTCACAGGTACTACACGGTGATCCGACTCCCTATTTGCCGTTTGGCTCCCTCGCTTTGTATCGCTTGTCGGCCATACTCCATTACGAAGGGCGAACAGGGTCTCCCGGGTTGCTGCGTAATCATTGTATAGCATGCCTGGCTCTTAGACCCCGGGGAAGCCTTGCTAAGCTCGCCTTAACGCTTGGCAAAGTGTTGTCTTCCAGTTTTACGACACTGTCGACCTTCCCAACATGCATTGATTTCGGGGCTCAATCACGTTCAGGCCTACTACCTGACTGTCAACGCTTAACCCAAAGGATTACTCCTTTGAATCCATGACTCGCTACTGGCGACTCGGCTGTAGTCTTACCAGGTGGGGTTTCCACCCACTAAATCACGCGACCTTTCCCGGCCGCAACCGTAAACTCATGCTAGAACAGAGGTTTGGTCGTGCCGAATGCCACGCGGTTTTCGAGGGTCCCTGATTCTTGCCATATCTAGAATGGCTCTGTCCGGATAAGAGTAACCGTTTTGGTACACCAGGCATTGATGAATTTTTACGCCTGCTTTGGTTTTGCGGTAGTCGGCCCACTAACTGGCGGTATCCATGCTCAGCGAACTTCGTTTTGTGCTCAACTACCAGGTGGATTCCTTTTCGCCGCTCACAGTGATCCTTGTTGGCCAGCCGCAATTAACGGATACCTTGCGCTTACAGGTGTTGGAGTGCATTCGGCAACGGATTTCGGTACACTATCAGCTGCCATGTCTCGCTGAGGAAGAAGCATCTGCATACATCCTTCATCACCTGACTATAGCCGGGCTGAACCGCCAGGTCTTTACAGAGGATGCTATTGCAACCATCTACCAGTTTTCCAAAGGCATTCCCCGCCGGATCAATAACCTGTGCCGATATGCATTGGTGGCGGCAATCGGAGCAGACTGTACGACTGTGGACGTCGAAGCTGTTCAAAAAGGGTTTTCTGAAGCCTTGCTTTAGCTTCAGAAAACCGGTGGCATAGCAAACATCCAGACAAAGACCATTTTAAATGCCAATGCTCATGAGCATTGGCACAATCTAATGGCTTACCGTCATTGGCGGTGACCTGCGCATTTGATGACTTACCGCCAGTGACGGCTACCATTTAGTTTAGCGTCACTGTTAATGATTCAACCTTCGTTGCTTGCCGCCTTTGTCGGTGGTCTCGTTACCGACAAAGAGCTCGATTCGCTACACTTATAGCGCCTACATGGTGTTATTGTATCCTATGCTGAATGTCTTGATAAATTTGACGAGTGTGAGCCAGAACGGGAACAACTTCTCACCATTTCGCTAGAAGCTGCTAAACATGCAAAAATAATCAGAAATATATGTCTTACTCTTCATGGTAGCGACCCATGAGTTCCAATGACGGAGCCACGGTGTGGTAATTAACAAAATGATAATATATTAAAGAAGAGCTGCCCTTTAGGGCAGTTCTTCTTTAAGTTTTACAGTTAAAATTAAAAGTTTTAAGTATTTTAAATTTCCAGTTTAATAGCTATTCCATCTATTAAAATTAAGCCGCTTGAGATTGTTATCTCTGAGTCAAACTTTGCGTTAAATAATTCCTGCTTTTCCCCTGTATTTAAATTCATTATAGCTGCTTCGACAATTTCTTCAAGATGTTGTGATGACCAAAAAATGTAATTATCTTTAACAAAGTATCTAAAGAAGCGACCTCCAACATAAGCACCAGTAGCTATTTCTAGTTGATTTTTATTATCAAGATTAATAGCTATTAATTTAACGTGTCCTTGATTCCAATCTTTAGCGGCCAAATATTCTTCTATTACAATCCAATTATTATTAGCAGGTGTAATCTTGCGAACTCTAGTTAATATTTCTCTTCCGTTTTCCGCAACTGTTTCTACTAACGGTAGTTCTGTTATAAGTTTTGCATCCTTTTTATTTAGCATGTTGTTAGATGAAAGGTAAATAGATATGGGTGTAATCGGGTATATATTACCTTCGGTATTAGCCATGTTATGATCAATTAGCTCACAATAAGACCAAATAGTTTTATCACCAAGAGTTACATAAACTATCTCTGGGTATGTGCTTATCTCTGCTTTATTAGAATATGAACAACTACTTAGTAAAAACAAAAAACAATATAAAGAAATTAACAAAAAAAACTTTTTCATAATAGGAACTCCTTATTGGTTAAGGTATTATTTGTAAATGTCTCCCCTTGGTTCTATTGAAACAACACTTATTATCATGCTGTCTTTCTCAACAAGGAAAGTTCTTCGTTGTCAAACTCGTCATCGTTACTCATTATTCTTTTGGTAAGGTTAAAAATAATAGCAATTTTTTCTTCGGGCAAATCTTTAAGCATTTCAATTAGCTTACTTCTAGTAGCAGACATTTAAATCCTCTCGTTCCACTTTGGTATTTGATTATATTATAACCTTTCGCCCATTATATTTCCAAAGTTTTTTCTCCTGGTTGTCGTCAGAATTGTCGTCAAACGGAAAATAAAAAGATTCCCGATTTACGAAAGCCTTGGTTTCATTGGTCGGAGCGACACATAAAAAAGCGCCGGCCCCTACCTTAAAAGCGGTAGAGGCCGGTCAGACGCCTGCATATTCAATCTGGATCATGTACAAAAATTCCTCCTCAAGGGACGCGCTCCCTTAAAAAATTAGCCGGCCGGTTTTCTAAAAAAGCTATTTCCGCTCCTTCTCCAGCCTGGCCTCGACTTCCCTCTCGGCCACGGCGACCCCGAACCCCTCGGCAAATTTCGCAAAGCCCGTGAACATCTCAGCCAATTTGCTCAATGCCTTTTCACCGGCACTCTCTTCAACCTTACCCGGAAACCTTCTTGTCAGGACACTCACGTTCAGCGCCTCCTCTCTTTTTTTAATTTTGCCGCTAGCACCAAATGAATCCAACTCTTTGGCGGTAAAAAGTCGAAACTCAATGATTAACGGTTGTTTGGGCAGCTCAAAGTTCATGGGCCTGGTTTATCGGCTCTATCTATATCTTTCTCTCACATTATGCTCAATTGGCAGATTATTTATTTTGAGAAATAATTCCCTTTTGGAGAAGTGGTCGCAGGCAGAGCCCGTTCATCTTACCTCAAACCCGGAAAGCCCTGCTGCCGGAGCGCCTCGAACAAAATGACCGCCACCGAGTTGGCCAGATTCAGGGAGCGGGCCGCTGCCGCCATCGGAACGCGGATCTGGTTTTCCGGAAAGAGGTCCAAAATTTCCGGCGGCAGGCCCCGGGTCTCTTTGCCGAAGACCAGAAAGGAGCCCGGCGCGTAACGCATCTCCGTGTAATGGCGGCGAGCCCGGGTGGTGGCGAGGTAAAAGCTGCGGCCGGAGTACCGGTCCAGCACCGCCTGGAAGCTGTCGTGGTAGAGGACTTCGACCAGGTGCCAGTAATCCAGCCCGGCCCGCTTGAGATACTTGTCTTCGGTGGAAAAACCGAGGGGCCGCACCAGGTGCAGGACGGCGCCGGTGACGGCGCAGGTGCGGGCGATGTTGCCGGTATTGGCGGGTATTTCCGGCTCCACCATGACGATGTGCATCGGGTCAGCCGGCATCGGTCCCACTCTCTTTCCTCCGGCCCGCGGCCGGCTTGCCGTCGCCTGCCTGGGCCAGCCCTTCCCGCGGGCAGAGGCGGAAAAGGGAGCATTCCGCGCACCGCGGCCGCCTGGACGAACACACTTCCCGCCCGTGCCGGATTAAGAGGTGATGGGCGGCCTGACGGCTTCCGGGCGCAAAACAGGCCAGGAGGTCCTGCTCGACCCGGGCGGGGCTTTTCCCGCCGGACAGCCCCAGCCGGCGCGCCAGGCGGAAAACGTGGGTGTCCACCGGCATCGTGTCGGCCCCGTAAGCCACCCCGAGCACGACCCCGGCAACCTTGCGCCCCACTCCCGGCAGCGCCTCCAGCTGCTCCCGGTCAGCCGGCACTTTCCCGCCGTGGCGCTCCAGGAGCGCCCGGGAGAGAGCAATAATATACCGGCTCTTGCTGTGGTGCAGGCCGCACCCCTTGATTTCTTCGGCCAGGGCGGCCGGGGCAAGGGGCGCGAAATCTTGCGGCGACCGGAATTTTTGAAAGAGGCGGCTGGTGATGATGTTAACCCGGCGGTCGGTGCACTGAGCTGAAAGGACTGCCGCCACGAGGAGCTCAAAATGGTTGTTGTAAACCAGGGCGATTCCGGCGCCGGGGTAAACCAAGCCCAACTGCCGGACAATCTCCCGGGCCCGGGCGAGCAGCCCGGCGCTGTAGGCAGGTTCATTTCTATGCACAGTTTTTTACCTGTCCCCCATCAACTTGCAGTGCTCAATCTTGATGCAGCGGTCCATGACCACGGGGATTCCCGCCCCGGCCGCCGCCGCGGCCGCCTCTTCATTGACAATGCCAAGCTGGAGCCAAACGGCCTTTGGCTTTAAAGGAAGGGCTGCCTGGACCACCGGCGGCACGTCCGCGGCCCGCCGGAAGATGTCGACGATATCCACGGGCACGGGGACCTCGGCCAGGGAAGCATAGGGTTTTTCTCCCAGCACTTCCCCCTGCAGGGCGGGGTTGACCGGAATGATCCGGTAACCGTGCTCCTGCAGGAACCTGGCCACCCGGTAGCTGTCCCGGTCCGGCTTGCTGGATAGCCCGACCACGGCAACGGTACGGCTTTCGGCGAGGATTGCCCTGACTTTCTCGTCCTCCGGGTTGGTAAACATGGCAAAACTCCTTCCATGGGAAATTGTCCTGCCCAGATCTTCGCCATCAAACCATTTTTACCTTCCTTTTTTAATTTATCCCCAGGGCGGCGGACTTTTGCAGGTACTCCACAACCGCTTGAACAAAGGTAGCGTGGGACCAGGTCAGCGGGGCCACCGACAGGGGCTCTCCTGTGTAGGGATGGATTTGCTCGGACAGCACCCCGCTTTCCGTGCTGTGGGCCGCCGCCCATTCCAGGAGAGCCCTGGCCTCCTCCAGGTCCGGAAGACTTTTGGCCGCCCCGATATACCACTGGGCCAGCCAGAGGGTGCAGATAAACCAGGGGTTTCCCGGCACCCGCTCAAGGTCCTGGGAGCGCCTGAAGTAATAATCCCCGGTATACCGGGCCAGCCCGCCCACCCCGGTGTTCACCCAGAGGCCGCCGCGCACGGCGCGCATGGTGTCGGATACCCGCTGATCGCCGGCCGGCAGGACCCCGAAGGCGAAAACACCGTACACGCTGGACTCCATGGTTTCGTCCCGGACCATATTTCCCCGCTCATAGTAAATGCCGCGCAAGAAGCGCCCCTGCTCTTCGCTGTAAAGTATTTTCAGGATACCCGCCCGCACCTCTTTCGCCGCCTGGCCCCACTTGCGGGCGTTTTTCCGGTCACCCAGGAGACCGGCGAAACCGGCCGCCGCCCTCAGCCCCCCGTAAACCGCCGAGGCGGTAAAGGTGAACACGCCGCGCCGCTCTTCCCAGAGGTCGTAACTTTCCAGGGGCAGCCCCGTAAAGGGGTCCCGGTAGGAGGTCAAAAAGCCGGCCGCCCGGGTGATCAACGTGTCGTACAGGGATTTGACGAATTCGAGGTCCCGGTTCTTTTGGTAGAACTTTCCCAGCGCCCAGAGAACCAGGGCGGTTTCGTCCTCCTGGACCGGCAGCTGGATGTCCCCGTCCCTCACCCAGGGGTGCCAGCTCGATCCGACCGTGCCGTCCGGGTGGTATTTCGGCCAGAGAAACCCTTCGCCCGTCAGCGCTTTCTGGCAGAAACGGTAGAAGGGAAGCGTCACCTCCGGGTAGCCGGCCTGGTCCATGGCATGGGACACCAGGGCGCCGTCGCGGGGCCAGAGGTAGGAGTAATGGTCCCGGTTGGTCAGCATAATGTCGCTGTCGTTGGCGGCCAGCACGGCCCCCCGGTTATCGATCTGGGTGCGGACGATTAAGAGGCTCCTGTTAAACAGGCCGCTCACGGCCGGCGAAAGGTCCCGGAAGTCCCTACCGGTCTTGTTGACCCAGTTTCGCCAGAAGGCGCCGGTCTCTTCGATCAGGCTGCCGGGGGAGTGTTCCAGCACGAAATGATTGGAGCGGCGCACATCTTCGAAGCTGTGTCCGATGGCCACCCAGTAGTACAGCTCCTCCTCTCCCAGCGCCGGTAAATACACCCGCAACGACACCGTGCTGTCCACGGAGCCCTGCGCCACCGGGTTGCCCTCCAGATAACCGTCCTCAGCGTCGCGCCAGGTGCCCTCCTGCTCGCCGAACCGCTTGATGCCCGTAGTATACTGGTAAAACCCGTCTGCGCCGGAGCGGCCGTTAAACAGAAAATAATATTCCCGCTTGTAATGATAAACAGCGCCGGTCCGGGGGTCGTACAGGGCGGTGTCCCCCACGTCGGAGCCGCCGATGGACAGGTCGTTGTTGAAGAGCAGGCGGGCTTCCCGGGCGGCTGAAAAGAGATTTTTCATCTTTACCTTTTTTATATAGATATTTTCGCTGTGGTGAACGGCATCGTTGATCGAGAGCAAAAGCCCCATTTCTTCATTCCGGGCGGTTACTTCGGACACCAGGCTGTCGGCCCGGTACTTCTTCACCCGCTCCCAGCCCGGCTCGTAAAGCCAGGAAAATTTCCCTCCGCTCCAGACTCCGGTCGCATTTTTATGGCCGGCCAAATGGTTCTCCATACCGACAAAGGGATAATAAAGATCGCGCAGGTTTAAATCCCGGTCAAAGTTGATTAAAACATTTCCGTTCCCCAAAACGATTTCTCGCGGCAACGGCGAAACCTCCCGCCCAGTAAGAAATTTTTATAAATAAACACCTTTGGTCCGGGCTATAATATGAAAAGCTTTGTTAAAGCTAATTCAATTATTCCACGAAGTAATTTTATTAATCCACCATTACTTAAGGAGGGAATGCACTCCATGATTGCACTGTTCACCTGGCTTTTTCTGGCAATCGCGCTGGCGCTGGCGGCAGGCATTTTTTTATTGCCGTCACGATCCCGCCGGGCGGCTAAAAAAAGTAAATTCACCCCGCCGGCCCATTTATTAGAGGAAGAATACGCCGGGGATCTTCTTCCGTTCCAACCCTTTCCCCAGCCCCGTCCGGGCAGGCCCCACCGCCCCCCAGAAGTCGAGCTGCCACGGTCTTACGGGGTTGACCGGATGGCCTTGATGGCGCGAGATCCCCATTGGATTTTTGCCTACTGGGAAATTACCGCCGCCAGGCAGGACGAGTTTAACGGCAGCTATGGCCCGGCCGCCTGGAGCGGTTCCAGACAGGTTCTCCGGGTGTATGACGTGACCGGCGTCGAGTTTAACGGGGGAAACGCCAACGGCTATGTCGACATCCCCATCGGTGAAGAGGTGGACAACTGGCATATTAATGTGGGAGAGCCGGACCGATCCTTTTGCGTGGACCTGGGCCGCATATTCCCGGGCGGGAAATTCGTCACCCTGCTTCGCTCGAACGTGGTGACCACACCGCGAGCTTCTCTTTCCGATCGCCTGGACGAGGAATGGATGTGGATCGAGGGTGTTTACCGCTCCATCGGCAGAATCAGCTACGGGACCAGCTCACCCATGATTGTGGAAGAACTGGCCGGGCGGGCCGGAATGGGCGCCCTGCCGCTGGGGATCAGTTCACCAGGCTTTCCCCGGCCTCCGGAGCATTAGGCGCCTGTTTAGCGGCCGGGCCGAGGCCGGGTGCGACACCGCCGGCCGGGACGGGGCGGCGCGCTCACCTGTTTTTTGGAGCATCCCGCACATGACAGGAGAACCGCAGGGTTTAGCCGCACAATTACAAAAGATTTTAGAGAGGAGTTTCTAAATGCCCCAAGGATACCTTTGCCTGGTGCTGCACGCCCACCTGCCTTTCGTCAGACACCCGGAAGATGAAAACTTCCTGGAGGAAAAGTGGCTGTACGAGGCCATCACGGAAACCTACATCCCCCTGATTCAGGTATTTGAACGCCTGGTGGAGGACAACATCCATTTCCGGATGACCATCTCCCTGTCTCCGCCGCTGCTCACCATGCTGACCGACCCGCTCCTAATCGAACGTTACGTACGCCATCTGGGCAAGCTGATCGAACTGGCCGCGAAAGAAGAGGGCCGCACTTATGGCGGACCGTTTCACCACACGGCTTTGATGTACAAAGCCATGTTCCGGCAGGCCATGTCGACCTTCGATCGCTGCGGGCGGAATCTGGTGGCCGCTTTCAAAAAGTTTCAGGACCTGGGCCGGTTGGAGATAATGACCTGTGCCGCCACCCACGGCTACCTTCCCCTGATGATGCTCCACCCGGAAGCGGTGCGGGCACAGATCAGGGCCGCGGTAGACCTGCACAGCCGTCACATCGGCCGGCCGCCGGCCGGCATCTGGCTGCCGGAGTGCGCTTACGCGCCGGGAATTGACGACATTCTGAAAGAAAACGGCCTCCAGTATTTCTATACCGACTCCCACGGGGTGCTGTACGCCTCCCACCGGCCCCGCTTCGGCATCTTCGCCCCCATTTACTGCCCGTCGGGGGTGGCCGCCTTCGGCCGGGACGTGGAGTCGTCAAAACAGGTCTGGAGCAGTCAGGAAGGCTATCCGGGCGATTTTGACTACCGGGAGTTTTACCGGGATATCGGTCACGAACTCGATTATGATTATATCAAGCCCTATATTCATCCGGATGTAAGAATCCATACCGGGATTAAGTACCACCGCATCACCGGCCGGGTGGATTTGAGCCAGAAGGAGCCTTACGTGCCCCAGTGGGCCGACGCAAAAGCGGCCCGGCACGCGGGCAATTTCATGTTCAACCGGCAGATCCAGGCCCGCCATTTGTCCGCTTTAATGGAACGGCCGCCCATCATCGTGGCCCCGTACGACGCCGAGCTTTTCGGGCACTGGTGGTTTGAAGGGCCGCGCTGGCTGGAATACCTGATCCGCAAAATCGCCTGTGATCAGGATACCATCGAAACAGCCACCGCCAGCGACTACCTGCGGCTTTACCCCTGCAACCAGGTGGCCCGTCCCTGTATATCCAGTTGGGGGAACAAGGGCTATCACGAAGTGTGGCTCTGTGGCGCCAATGACTGGATCTACCGGCACCTGCACCTGGCCGCAGCCAGAATGATCGACCTGGCCAATCGCCACCCGCACGCCGGAGGCGTTCTACGGCGGGCCTTAAACCAGGCCGCGCGCGAAGTGATGCTCGCCCAAAGCAGCGACTGGGCCTTTATCATGAGCACCGGAACAATGGTCGAATACGCGGCGCGGCGCACCAAAACCCACCTGCAAAACTTTCTCCGGCTGCACGGGGAAATCGAAGGCAGCCGGATCGACGAAGGGTGGCTCGCATACCTGGAAGGGCTGAACAACATCTTTCCCGATCTCGACTACCGGTGGTACCGGACAGACCAGGAAAAAATGAAAGCCGCAGGCTGACGACAAGGGGCAAGTAGGGACGGTTCTTGCTTGCCCCCCAGCATTGGTAATTCGGGGGACACCATACTCAATTATCCGTTCAGCTCTTTCCGCCGGGGTCCTTTAGGCCAGCTCTTGCGCGGCCGCAAAGTCAGTCCCAGTGTTTCTTCGAGGAAATACTGTGATACCAAGAGCTTCTAGCCGGACAAATGGCCTGCATTTTATTGCCTTTATTCTATATTTTACCAGGCAAGCAAGAACCGTCCCTACTTGCCCTTTAATGATTTTGCGAGTGATGAGCAATGTTTCAATAATACATATTGACAACTCAATATATGAGTTGTACAATTGAATCATGGAGATTGTAGCGGATGCAAGCGCATTTCTTGCCGTTGTCCTCAATGAGAGCGACCGTGATTGGATTATTCATAACACCACCGGACGAAGCATTATTTCACCGGAAGTTCTGCCCTATGAGATTGGCAACGCATTAATCGCTGTGAAAAGAAAAGGGCGTCTTAATGATCGAGAAATTCTTCGGGCGTTCGACCTGTCGCAGCGAATAGCGGTCAGGTTGGTTTCGGTAAATATTCGTGACGCGATGGAAATTGCCCTGCAGTTTAATATATATGCTTATGATGCGTACTATCTGCAGTGCTGCCTGGAAAACAAATCACCTCTCATCAGCCTTGATAATCGCATGTGTGATATTGCAGGCAGTCTTGAAATAAAGGTGGTGGAATAAATTATGAAGATTTATACGTATTCACAGGCCCGCGAGAAACTGGCAGACGTTCTTGAAGAGTCCAAGAAAGATGAAGTTGTCATTCGCCGCCGCAGTGGCGATATGTTTTCTATTACGCCGAAAACACCCTCTCGCCGTTCTCCCTTTGATGTGCCGGGCTTGGGCAAAAGGATTACCCGAAAGGAAATATTAGAGGCAATTCGCGAATCCAGAGAACGGGGATAATACGCCACGGGGACGGTTCTTGCTTGCCCCCCAGCATTTGCCAAAATCTCGCCCTTATCAATCAGCCCGTATTTGTTCTTTACCCCGCCGTTATAAATATTATATGACTATAAAGTCAGCCCGGCCCGGATTACAACCGAACCAGTTAAGCAGACCTGCAGCAATCTGTTAAAGAGCTGGCCTCGCTAAATTAAAGATATTATTTTGCGTATTTCTCCACCAATAGAAACTTCTGGGCCTTGCCTGTGGGGGTTCTTGGTATAGTATCTGTAAAGATTATAGTTCTCGGGACTTTTAAGCGCGCTATCCTTTCGTTGCAATACCCTATAATCTCATCCTCTTTTATGTCCACCGACGGCTTTGGCACTATTACCGCCGTAACTTTTTCTCCCCACTTTTCGTCAGGCAGCCCAATCACCGCGCAATCCAGTACTTTCGGGTGGGAAAAAATCGTCTCTTCAACCTCGACGCTGAACACGTTCTGACCACCGGTAATAATCATGTCTTTTGTCCGCCCGACGATAGTCAGATAGCCGTCTTCGTCCAATTGGCCCAAGTCACCGGTATGCATCCAACCGCTCCTAAAAGTGATCTTTGACTTAGCTTCATCTTTATAGTATCCCGCAGTTGTTGACGGAGCTCTGGCAATAACCTCACCCACATTACCAGCGGGTACATCATTATCATTTTCGTCAACAATTCGCAGATCGACAAAGGGAAGCGGCGCCCCGCAAGAATCTGCCTTCTGTCTCTTAACTTCGGGCGTGACAGCCACGAGGATTCCCGTTTCCTGAAGCCCGTAGTATTCGTAAACGTTTGGTGTGATATGCCGCCAACATCCTTCCATGATAGATTTGGGAAGCGGCGCTCCGGCAAAAACGATCCCTCTTAATGAACTCAAGTCGTGTTTTTTAAGGTTTGGGTGCTGAAGGAGCATTTGCGCCATGGTGGGAACCAAATTTGTAAGCGTCACCCCTTCTTTTTCAATCGCCTCCAGTGTTTTAGCGGGTTCATAATCCATAACCACCAATTTCGCTTTTGCATAAACCGAAGCGGCGCTCGCAGCCAGGGCAACCCCTCCGTTCAGTGGAAACACGACAAGTACAGTGTCGCCCGAGGTATAATCAAGAGCGTTGTGATAAAGCATAAGCAACGCGCTGTTCATATATTGAGTCAACAGATAACCCTTGGGCAGTCCGGTCGTGCCGGAGGTAAACCTGAGATTATGATAGTCATGCTCGCTCACTTCCACATCAGGCTCTTCATTGGAATAAGACGTCGCCAGGTCCTCGTAAAGAATCGTTCCCCCGGACGCTTTACTGCCTATGCAAATAAATTGTTCCGCACAAATTTTTTCTTTGAGATCATTTGCCAACCCACCATATTCTTCGCCAAAAATCAACACTTTCGCGTCCGAATAATTAATCAACGTAATCAATTCTAACGGAGAAAGCCTGTAGTTCAAGGGAGCGATTATCGCTCCTATTTTTGCCGCCACATAGTAGAGCTCTACAAATTCGCTGCAGTTTTTTGCCAGGACCGCGATAAATTCGCCTTTTTTAACACCAATTTTTAAAAGCGCGTTCGCTGCGCTATTTACACGGCCATTCAACTCTCTATAGGTATACCTTTTATTTTTACCTGCATCAACAAGAGCTTCTTTGTTTGGAAACATCCTGGCGGCATTTCTCACGTTCATTCCCAGATTGAAACCAACCAGCCCTTTCGATCTCTCAAACATTGCCTTACCCCTTTCTTTATATTAATATTTTATTATTATTGTAATTTGTTTTAGCATCTAATGGAAATGAATAATAGCATCATCTTGACAAAGTTGCGAATTTGCAAAACATTATTGAGATTTGTAAAACCAAAGGGGGATTAGAGACTTTGTGTACCGGCTGTTTCAACCATATTCAAGCGTTTCAAACTTTCCCGCGTCTCTTTAACCAGACGTTGAATAACTTCTTCCGCGCCAAGAATTTCTCTGATTAAACCAGCTCCCTGGCCGCCCGGCAATATTACTTGACTATTTTCCGTCTTAGCCCTTCTTCTTAATTCGGAAATTATCTCAGTCCTGGTTGCATCGTCTGTAGTTTCCTTTAGCTCATTTAGCATTCTTCTTACTTTCTCATCAGCGATGATCCGCACTGGCTTGCCGGTAAGCACCGGAGTCACGGCAGTATCCTCGTCAGTGGATTTTAACAATACCTGAGCGGCCGGTTCTAATAGTCCTGATTCACGGGTCGCCAGAAAGCGGGTGCCTAACTGGACGCCGCAGGCGCCCAGGACCAGGGCGGCGGCAATTCCTCTGCCGTCGGCAATACCTCCGGCAGCTATTACCGGAATCTTTACTGCGTCAACTACCTGTGGAACAAGCGGCATGGCAGCCACCTGACCCACGTGACCGCCTGCTTCGGCGCCGGAGGCCACGACCGCGTCAGCCCCTTCTTCTTCAACCCGGCGAGCCAGGGCCACGGTGGGAACAACAGGTATAACAGTAATACCCTCTCTTTTTAGCTTCTGGACCGTTCTCTCCCGCGGGTCCCCCCTGCCGGTCGTCACAACGGAAACTCCCTCTTCAATGATCACCCGAATCCTTTCGGCAATGAACTCCGGACTAAGCGGAACGAGGTTGACACCGAAAGGTTTTCTGGTAAGAAGCTTCGTTTGCCTTATTTCCCCTTGCAGCTCCAGCGCCGACCGGCCCCAGGTAGGTAAGATACCCAGGCCGCCGGCATTGGAAACCGCAGCCACCAGGACGGGCCCGGCAATTTTTCTCGGGCCAATCGAACCCATTGCCCCCTGCAAAATGGGGTATCTTATTCCCAGCATGTCACATAATATTGTACGCAATTTAAATCCCCTTCCAGCGTTGAAAAACCCAGGTAATTCCACCTCCAGACTCCGGTATCCGCGCCTGTCCACCATTGCAAAAAACTTTACTTAAGTCCCTTCAACCTGTCTTCTTCAGCCAGTTTGGCCAGTTCCCGCTCCCTGAGAACCCTTTTTAAAATTTTCCCGGTGGGCGATATGGGCAGGGAATCAACGAACTCTATAATGCGCGGGGTTTTATAAGAAGCAAGCTTTTCACGGCAGTAATTAACCAGCTCTTCCTGGCCGGCCGCCGCTCCTTTCTTTAAAACGATGTAGGCCTTGGGGATGTCGCCGTCAATTGGGTGCGGAGAGCCGACTATGGCCACCTGCTCTACCGCCGGATGCGTGGACAGCACATCCTCAGCTTCTTTGGGGAATACCGGAAAGCCGCGGTAGCGGATCATATCTTTTTTCCGATCAACTACGTATAATAAGTCGTCGTTGTCCATCCTCCCCAGATCTCCGGACCTCAGCCACCCCAGTTTAAGGGTGTTTTCAGTAGCTTCGGGCATTTGCCAGTAACCTTTCATCATGTTCGGCCCGCGGTAAACGATTTCCCCAACTTCTCCGACGGGAACCTCTTCCATGGCATCATCTACAATCTTCATTTCGATCCCCTCTATCACCGGTCCCGCCGATCCCAAACGCCGCTCCTCGCCGGGCCTCAGTATAGTCACCAGGGGAGATGCCTCAGTCTGTCCATAAACTTCGACGAGCAAACATTTCTTCAAATAGGGATTGCCGTCCCATTCCCTCAGGAAGCCGATCGGGATGGTCTGCCCGCCGCAAACACCAATCCGGAACGATGAAATATCATATTCCGGCAGTTCCGGACAATATAGCAATCCGCTGAAGATCGGCGTAGGGCCGAAAGTAACGGTAGCTTTGTGTTTTTCAATTGACTGGAGTATTTTAACCGGCTCGTAACGCTCATGAACAATATATGTGCCGCCTGCCGTACACATTCCCACAATTCCCCAGGATATGGCGAAGAAATGGAACAGGGGCAGGGCGGCCCAGGCCTTGTCGTTTTCATTCCATCCCAGTGTTCTTATATAGCCTTTTGCATTCCAGGTTATGCCCTTATTGGTGATCATCGCCCCCTTCGGCTTTCCTTCCGTGCCCGACGTATAGCAGATCAGGATAACGTCATGGGGCCGTAAAACAGGAGCGTCGAGCTGTTTGTCGCAGCCGAGCAAGGTTTCCAGCTCGTTGATTTTCCAGGGTGAAGACGAAAAGTCTCCGGCTTCCCCAACCAGTACAATTTGCTCAAGATGGCCGAGTTTATCCTTGATCGCAAGGATTTTTTCAAAAAATGCGGAATTCGTTACCAAAACCTTCGCCAGAGAATTTGTAAAGTAATACTCCCACTCGTTGGGCAGCAGGATATTGCTTATGGGCACAGCCACCGCCCCCAGCTTCCAGAGAGCCATGTAAGTGTGAATTACTTCCAGGCCGTTAGGCAAAAGCACGGCAACATTTTCTTTTTGCTTGACTCCAATTCGCTGCAGCCCGGCGGCCAGACAATCCGTGCGCCGGTCAAAGTCCCGGTAGCTGAGCGACGTGTCCTCAAATATCAAGAACGGCTTGTTTGGGAAAGAAGCCGCCCTGTCTTTGAGGAGATTGGCTGCTATGTAGATATTGTCCATAATTTAATTGACACCTCCCCTTTTGTTCCCGGTCACCCATTTCTCGATATAGGGCGCGATTTCTTCCACCAGAGTCCCCGCTGTGAAAACTTCATGGACACCGTGGCTCTTGAGCACGGGAATATCCTCGCGGGGTATCACGCCGCCGACTATTAAAAGGTATTCACCGTAGAGATTTTCTTTCTTCAGATGATCGATGACTTTCGGCGCCAGCTTGAGGTGTTCGCCCGAGAGAATGCTCAGCCCGATAACGTCCACATCTTCCTGGATGGCCGCGCGAATAATATTCTCCGCCGTCTGGTACATGCCCAGGTAAACGACTTCCATACCCGCTTCCCGTAATAGTTGAGCGAGCACTTTTACCCCCCGGTCATGTCCGTCCAGGCCAATTTTGCTCAGCAGAACACGTATCTTGCGGTTATTGCTATTGTTGGCAGATTTCAAAAGACTTCACTCCCTGAAAGTTTTTACATGGTAATTTTACAATCTGCATTTAAGCAAACTCTGCCGCCGGACTCTTCTTGGCCTCTCGTCGCACAGTACAAACCGGTAACAGCCGCTGTTCAACTGGTAAATGTTCTTAGAAAGGCGCTTTGATTACTTCAAGGGCATCGTAGCTGTACCCGAAGGCCTGCCTGATTACACCCATTACTTCTCCCAAAGTTGCTCCCGCTTTCACACACTCCATTACCGGCGGAATAAGATTTTCCTTTTCACCCTTGTCCGTGTGCCGCCTGAGATCATCAAGTGCCCGGCGCCAGGCAAGGCTGCTTCTTTCTCTCTTTAGCTTCTGCAACCTTTCGATCACTTTTTCTTCGACGTATGCCGGAATCCGCTGGACCCCTCCAGGCGTGGAGTCTTCCGGGGGCATTTGAAGTACGTTGACCCCTACGATCAGATGCTCGCGAGCTTCCACGCGGCGCTGCTCTTCTAAAGCCGCCATTTCCATTTCCCGGTCCAGCCAGCGGGAAGCGATCGCCTTCATCATCCCGCCGTTTTCCTCAACTTGCTTGATTATTTTTACGGCCTCCTCTTCAAGCTTGTCGGTTAACGATTCCAGGTAATATGAACCCCCCAGCGGATCGCTCACGCCGGCCACTCCCGTTTCATAAGCCAGGATTTGCTGCGTGCGCATGGCCAGAAGGTGTGATTGTTCCGTGGGCAAGGCGATCGGCTCGTCGTAAGAACAGCAGTGCAGGGACTGCACCCCTCCCAGGACGGCGACCAGGGCTTCGTAGGCAACGCGGACGATATTGTTCAGCGGCTGCTGGGGAACCAGCGAACACCCTGCGGTATGGACGGCAAATTTAAACTGAAGGGAGCGGGGATTTGTTGCACCGTAACGTTCTTTCATGATTTTTGCCCACAACCTGCGGGCGGCCCTTATTTTAGCGATTTCTTCGAAAATGTCGATGTGAGCGGAAACGTAAAAGGTCAGCCGGGGGGCAAAATCATCTATATCCAGCCCCCGCTCAAGGACTCCGTCGACGTAAACAAGGCCTATCCCGAAGCCGAAAGCGATTTCCTGGGCGGCCGTGATCCCCTGTTCACGAAGGTCATACAGGTTGATCGTGGTAGGGTACCACTGAGGAACATGCTTTGCGCAGTACTCGATAATATCCACCCCCGTCTTGCGGGCCAACTCAGGGGGATTTGCCGGTTCAAAACCGCAGTAGCGCAGGTGCAGCGGGTCATTCTGCACCGAGCCGCGCAAGTCCTTATATCCGATGCCTCTGCGCTCCGCCTCCGCCAGGTACTGCGCGAACATCACCTCCGCCGTGGTGGAAGCCACGATCAGAGAGAAACTTGTTTGATCAAGCGGGATGCCGTCCGTAAGCGCCGTCATGTCTTCAAGGGAATTTATACTGACACCCGTTACTCCGACCTCTCCTTCCGCGCGCGGGTGATCCGCGTCAATCCCCAGCTCACCGGGCACGTCGACAATTACATTCGGCCCGCCGGCGCCCTCACGGAGGAGAAACTTTATCCGCTCGTTTGTATCCTTAGCCGAACCCAGGCCGCAAACCTCCCGCCTCGTCCAGACGCGCCCGCGGTACATGTTTTTATGGATGCCGCGGGTGAAAGGATATTCTCCGGGGTCACCGACAGCCTTCCCGTAATCAAGGCCATCAACATCCTCAGGGCCAAAGAACTCTTTCAAGTCATAACCGGACCAGGTTTTCCCCCGGTCCGATTTTTCATAATAAGTTGTCTTTAAAATCTCTTCCGAATTGCTCATTGGAAACACTCCCTTACTATGTTTAAACTTTCTCCCTCTTAAATTACCGCAATACTTATGCCACTTAATATTATTCGGAAAATTCAAATTTTTTCACTTAAATGTCTAAATTTTTGGACATTTAAGTGTCTAATCTGTCCAACTTATTGTATAATTTCGACAAGAGGTGAAAATTTATGGATGAAAATAACAACCTGTTGCTGTACAGGCTGAAAGGAATGGATCTGGTCGAAACATTTTTCCATATTTTAGATTCCATTCATGAAGGTGTGGTTGTAATTGATATGGACAGTATTATTATTTATGTCAACCCCGCCTATACCCGGATCCTGTGCGTTCCCCTGGAAAAGATTATCGGAAAAAGGGTGTACGACATTGAACCGGGCGCCAAAACTCTGCATGTTTTAGAGACCGGCCACCCTATCCTTGGCGAATACGAGGTTTTAAGGTCGATTGGAAAACATGCCATTTTCGATTCCACCGGCATTTTTTTGAATGGTCAAATGGTCGGGGTGGTTTCTATTTTCCGTGATATTACCGACATAATTAAAATAAATCAGAAACTGGAGTATTACCGGAACTATGCCAAGAAGTTAACCAAACAAAGATGGGTCTCCAAAGAAGAGTTACCGTCTTCGTTCCGGCGCATCACCGGGAATGATCCGATTTTTGTCCAGGTTCTTCAGCTTGCGGCGAAGGTGGCTCCGACGGAAGCGACTGTTCTGTTAGAGGGAGAAAGCGGCGTGGGTAAAGAACTGATTGCCGTGGCCATTCACGCCGCCGGCCACCGCGGCAGCAAACCTTTTGTGGCTGTGAACTGCGCCGCCATCCCTGAATTCCTTTTTGAAAGCGAAATGTTCGGTTATGAAGAAGGAGCTTTCACGGGAGCCAAAAAAACCGGTAAGCAAGGAAAATTCGCTTTGGCTAACGGAGGCACTCTATTCCTGGATGAAATTGGCGATTTGCCTTTGACTATGCAGGCCAAACTGCTGCGGGTCCTCCAGGAAGGGCAAGTTGAACGCCTGGGGTCAACGCGGCTGGAACCTGTAAATGTCCGGATTATCGCTGCCACCAATAATAATATCGACACTATGGTGGAGCAGGGTAAATTCCGGCAGGATTTGTACTTCCGCCTGAACGTTATCAACATTAAAATCCCGCCTTTGCGCGAACGGCTTGATGACATCCGCCTCTTAGCGGATGAATTCCTGAAGAGTTCGAACCGGCCCGACTTAAAACTCTCTCTTGAAGTTATCAATGCTTTTCATAAATACCATTGGTCCGGAAACGTCCGGGAGTTGGAAAACGTATTGAGACATGCCGCTATTGTTTGCCAGGAAAATGAAGTAACCTTGCCGGATCTACCGGCTTATTTTCACGAACAAATGCTGAAGTCTGTTGAGTTGGAGAATAATGAGGGCGAAACAGTAGAAGAAATGGAGTACCGGCTGGAAAAATTTGTTGCTGACGCCGAAAAAAGAGCGATCCTGAAAGCCCTTGAAAAATGCGGCAATAACCGTTCCCGGGCAATGCGAATTTTAGGTCTGAGCAGAGGCACATTTTACAACAAGCTAAAAAAACATGGCATTTGACGGGCGCAGTGGGGACGGTTCTTGCTTGCCCCCCCCATTTTTTGCCAATATCCCGCCCTGATCAATCAGCCCGTATTTGTCCTTTACCCTGCCGCTATAAATATTATAACTGCTCCAACCGTATTCGCGCGGCTATTTTACGATTCCGGCCCGGACCGGATTGTTATGTATATACCTGCTCACCCCAAGCAGGTACCAGTCATTACCCGCCACTCACTCCTGAACCGGTCCTGAAACAGGTGCCCGCACCTCTTGTATGTGGAGTAGAATCTCCACCTGAAGCCCCGATGTTTAGCGTAAGCTAAACGAGTTCACTTCTCTTATTGTGTCAAAAGGCGGGGGAAACCGATCCAGGCTTCAGACTGCTGATGTAAGCAGGGTAAAAGTAACTGGATGAAATCAGTAAAGGTGGACAGCTTGCGGTAGATTTTGATGTCCGGGCTGTCGGCCAGCCGGGCGGCTTAAGACAAAGCGCACCGTATAGTCGTCCAGCGCTTCCACTGACACCAGCGGCATCACCTTGCTCTTAACCACGTCGGCCCGCTCTCCGTAAGAATAGAGCACGGTCGCTGCGGTAAAAGGAGTTCCGTCGTGGAATTTTATCCCCTGTCTCAGTTTAAAAGTCCATACCTTTCCTCCCTCGCCGGGCTCCCAGGAGGTGGCCAGGCCGGGCACTTCGTTCAATTCGGTATCCAGGCGCACCAGGGTTTCGTATATCTGGGACCAGGCAAAGCGGTTTTTAAAGAAAGCTGATTTTTGGGACTTCCCGTGCACCACCTCCCGATGGATAAAAAAAAACCATGAAAGGCCATCTTCCTTTTAGAAGATTAAGGCGCCTTCATGGTTGCCTTTGTAAAGGAGTTCTCTTTTTTTCCAGAATCATCCCGTTTCAAAAAATTTTAAAAATCTTTTTTGATTGAAGGGTATCTCGTTCGGCATGCACCTTTAGACCTTGGCGCGTTGTGGTACGGGCCCTTTGCCGCTGCTTTTAATTTCCTTTATATCTGAGCAAAAATATCCCTCACTTCTATTTCAAGTCCGTCCAAAACAAGTGATTTAATCTTCCCATTCTCTTCAATCCTCTGATTGAGCCCAAATTTTTCCTTCTGGCCCACATGTATTTCAATGCTTTTATCCTCCGGATCAATAATCCAATATTCTCTAACCCCGTGCCTGGCATATATCCTGGCCTTTTTCTTTAAATCGTAATAGGCGGTGGAGGGAGACAAAATTTCAACTACCAGATCGGGAGCGCCATTTATCCTGGCGTGTTCTATAATGGGCAACCTTTCTTTAACAATAAAAATGATGTCCGGTTGGTAGGTTTCTTGTTCTTCGAAATATACATCTACAGGAGCAAAAAGAACCAAGCCTAAATCTCTTTCGGTAATAAAATTAAGAATTTTTCCTTCTAAACGCATACAAATGATTTGATGATAAGTTGTCGGTGCAGGAGTCATCACCAGTTTACCTCCTATTAGTTGATAAGGAGCCCCTTCTGGCAGTATGGCATAATCCGCATAGGTATAGACTTCTTTTTGGGGGATTTCCATTTCTCTTGCCGGCAAGCTCATCAATACCGCCTCCTGTTCTTGCGTTTATGCTTATATTTTAGCAGGTTGCTTGTTTTAAGGCAAGGCTATGCACTTTCCCCAGCATGAACAATTTATTACCCGCGGTGCCCCTGCTTCCAAAACGTGTATGGTTAAACCACTCCTTTCCGTGTTATAATCAGTTCAATAAGGTTAGGTGGTGAGACAGTTGATTTACAAGCTGGAGGATTAGATGGAAAACCGGGAACGTATCCTGGCGGAACTGGGCGGCCGGGAACCCCTGCTGGATCTGCTGGAGGACATGGCCAAGCGCTGGCTTGCCCATGACGGCCTCTGGTTCCAGGCAGTAGAAAAGGAATACGGAATGGAAGCGGCAATAAAGATGGATGCTGCCGCGTGGGAAAAGTTCACGGTGATCGAGGCCGGAAGAATCAGGAAAATTCTCAACCTGCCCCCGGACGGGGGGATCCCGGCCTTAAAAAAAGCGCTGGGGCTGAGGCTTTATTCATTTATTAACGAGCAGGAAATTATCGATCTGAGTGCTGATAGAATTATTTTCAGAATGAACAACTGCCGGGTCCAGGCGGCGAGAAAGAAAAAAAACATGCCTGATTTTCCCTGCAAACCGGTGGGTCTGGTGGAGTACGCAAACTTTGCGGAAACCATCGACCCCCGGATCAAGACCAGGTGTATTGCCTGCCCTCCGGATGAACATCCCCCGGAGTATTACTGCGCCTGGGAATTCTGGATTGAGACACAATAGGTCGGCGGCGTCGGATGGCGCCTCCGGTTGGCCCGGCGCACAGGGTACTT